>Ga0137366_10005271_pt1 | contig 10151 bp, 10 predicted proteins | sample SagtaG_8_FD_104938 | JGI IMG/M metagenome (GOLD analysis project Ga0137366, IMG submission 104938) | Vadose zone soil microbial communities from Sagehorn Ranch, Mendocino, California, USA - Sage1_L_60_16 metaG | ecosystem: Environmental > Terrestrial > Soil > Vadose zone | place: USA... | reverse complement strand
GGCGAACTGAAACGTGGTTAGGCGTCTTGTCGCAGGGTAAATTTGGGCCAACACTGAGTGGGAAAGTGGGCGTCTGTTTCTTTTGCTCAACGTACTCGCAATACTGCCCTGAGGCATCCGTTTGCAATCTTGGGCAACGCGACGCCGTAGACGTGAGATCGGGTAAGGATCATCGCCAGCCCGAATCGCCCTCACTCACACCCTTCATCCGACTCGTTGAACGCAATTGTGCGTTCGATCTTCCCAGTCGAATCGAGAATATGAATTTCACCGGAACGAAATTTCGCGCGGCGCGTCTTTCACTAAGGTTTTACGACCACTGGTGTCCCGATGTGAGCGGCGTCATAAAACTGGCGCGCTTTCCAATAGGGCATCCTAATGCATCCATGTGATGCGGGCACACCTGGCAGGTAGCCCTGGTGCAATCCGTAACCCAGCGAGAATTCAAGAAAGTAGGGCATCGGCGTGCCCACAAAGTGCGAATGGAGCGGTCTGCTGTCACGCCTCCTGTCGACGTTGGCTTTCATGATCCGGCCCGCGTCGTCAACGTAGTCACCATAGAGACTGGAACGATGATCTTCGTCCTTACGGATCACCCGGAAGCGACCGATCGGAGTGCGGTGCCCTTCGCGACCGCTGGATATGCGGGACGACGCAGTTCTATAACCTCCGCGGTAGAGATAGGCTTCCTGCTCCCGCAAACTCACGACGATCGTTGGCCTACCGGAACGACTCTCCGGTAATTTTGACGTAACGAGGTCGGTCACAGTGCTGCAACCGTTCAAGGCGATAAGGGTAAAGCCGAGCGCGCAAAATGGTGAAAATCGTTTCATCATTGGCTCAGGCCGAATGCGTGTTTTTCTCCAAAAAATCCCTAGCGCTGGTTTTATGTCGCCCGCCGCTTTTGTTTGTGGCATTTGTTCTCGTATCGTTTTAATCGTGTGGGGCGAAATCGGCGGCGGTGTCTGCTTGCCTAGGACTGAACTCAAGCAGAATCTCTGACACCGATTGACTTTCAGACCGACGCAGCGTGGGAAAATTCACGCGGTAATGTCGTTGCAGGTCGTTCAGTGAAGACCAACTTTGCCGGAATGGCTCTTACAAAAATTTAATAGCGATTTCAGGAGCGTGCCCTTTACGAATTGGGATTGTCGCGCTTGATCCGTCGCAGTGGGCTACGCGATTCGGTCAGCGCTCAACTGTTATGCATTCTGCTCTTCATTGCCGATTACGAAAAAACCGGTGAGGGAGGGATTCGAACCCTCGGTAGCCTTTTGGGCTACGGCGCTTTAGCAAAGCGCTGCTTTCAACCACTCAGCCACCTCACCAAAAGCAGAGCGAGAATATCGCAGGCAATTTTGGATTTCCAATTCGTAATTTGCATTCGTCGATACCGATTTCGTTACCTGCTCGCAATTTCATCGGAGTTGCCAATCGCCGATTGCTAACTGAAATGGTGAGCATGATCAGCGAAGAAGAAGCGCGCCGGCGAGTTTTGCAGAGCATCGACTTGCTAGGGGAACGAGCTGTTCCACTTTCCAGAGCGCTGGATTGTTTTAGTGCACGCCAGGTCGACGCGCGATTGCCGCTGCCGATGTTCGATAATTCCGCCATGGATGGCTACGCCGTTGTGGCAAGCTCATCCAGAAAAGACGCGCGATTAAAAGTGATTGGAGAGCAGCCGGCTGGTATTGACCGGGAGCTCCGGATTTCTCCTGGCGAGGCCGTCCGGATTTTTACTGGGGCGCCGATACCTGCCTGCGGACGCGGTTGTCATGCAGGAAGACACGACGTGCGAAGGTGACGAGATCGTGGTGAACGTGGGTGTCGATCCCGGCGAATTCATTCGGCGGCGCGGTTGCGATTTAGCGGCGGGTCAGAAAATTCTGGCGCGCGGCGAGCGGATTCGCTCGACGACGATTGCCCTCCTGGCGTCGCAGGGTTTCGCCGATGTGACAATCGGCGGCCAAGTAAACGCAGCAATCGTCTCCACCGGTGACGAGATTGTCATGCCAGGAAAAAAACTTGATCAGGGACAAATCTACGACAGCAATTCGATATTGCTTCAGGCACTGGTGCAACGCTGCGGTGCATCTGTGACATCAGCCGAACATTGCCCCGACCAAAGCGAACGATTGATCGAAGCGATCCAGCGCGGAATCAAAAATCATGTCCTTGTTCTTGCTGGTGGCGTCTCGGTCGGAGAGCACGACCTCGTCCAGGCGACGTTACGCTCGCTGGGCGCCAAGATCGACATTTGGCGGGTGGCGATTAAACCGGGAAAACCATTTCTCTTCGGTCAAGTCGGCGGCTGTTCTGTGTTCGGTTTGCCGGGAAATCCTGTGTCAGCATTCGTAACTTTTCTACAGTTTGTGCGTCCAGCGATTTTGAAAATGATGGGCGCGAACGACTTCGATCTGCCGAAAACACCGGTAAGATTGACCGTCGATCTCGCGAATGAAGGCGATCGTGCGCATTACGTACGCGGCAGAATCGACAACGGAACATTCGTGCCCATCGGGCGCCAGGAATCGCACGCTCTTTTTGGTTTGAGCCAGTCAAATGCACTGTTGCGGGTTACTGCGGGCGAGTCGTTGAGTGCCGGTGCGATTGTTGATGTGCAAACCTGGGATTAGCGGCGAGCGTTCTTGCGCAAAAGTAGGAACAGCACTTTGATCGATTTTGGCAGAAAGCGGCTTTGCGAATACCAAACCTTGGTGCGTGGGATTGACAGGCAATGCGCGCATTTCTAGCTTACTCGGCTTGAATACGGGAATGCTCACTGCATTTGCACGAAGTCCGGCCGATCAAATTCGTGCGGATGCGGAACGACTTTCCCACTTCGTTCTGGAGATGCAGCGCTGTTTCTTGTTGCGTCTCTGTAAGGAACTCGCGCCTGGCAACGTCTCCTTCGTCCAGTTCTTTCTTCTCGCGTTCCTCGATCAAAAAGAAGTTCTCACCATGTCTGCGATTGCGAAGAAAATGGGGCATACCACCGCGGCGGCCAGCGGCTTGGTGGCGCGCCTTGAGAATCTCGGTTACGTGGTGCGCTCTGTTGCGCGAGATGACCGCCGCAAGGTAATGGTTTGCATTACGCCGAAGGGTTCGGCGCTGGTCAGGCGAATTCGTGAAGAGATGGTTGGCAATCTTATGAAAGTTTTGGAACACCTCACCCGCGATGAACAAAAAGCGTGGTTGCAAATCTACACTAAAATTTACGATTACTGCCAATCGAAATGATTTTCACTTACCCGGCGACAGTGTTATCAGACTCCGGTAAGATGACGAACGTTAAATCCGGGCGCCCGCTTTCGCGCATCTAATCGCCAAATCTGTATGAGAAAATTTTGTCTTTTCCTGGGGATTTTTACAGCCTTCGGCGTCGTTGGTCGGCCGAGTCATGCGGGCACTGGAGCAAGTAATGGAGCAAGTTCCGCCAGCAGGGTGCCGACTTTTACTCTCGATCAGGCGATCCTGACGGCGCTCCAACAGAATCCGACTCTCCTCAACGCGGAGCAGGAGATCAAACGCACCAAAGGCGTGATCATTCAGGTCCGCGCGCAGGCCCTGCCACAGCTCAACGCGAACGCGGAATTTGAATGGATTGATCCAAACCTGAGTGGCGCCCGCATATTCGGAACAAGCACCACGACTGGTACAACAACCGGTGGTACCGCCCCGGGGACGTCGACTGGCGCCGCATCCATTGTTGACTCGCCGCGATCGCAGGTGGCAGATCCGTCGCCAACTCCAGCCGTTACCGCTACAGAGCTAAGCGATGTATCATACAACATCTCCGTTCTCGGAAGGCAACTGATCTTTAACGGCACAACTTTCAATCAGATCCGCGGCACGTTTTTTCAGCGCGACAGCGCCTACTTCGCGTTTCGGAATGTTCTGGATCAACTCATCGCGACCGTGAAAACGCAGTTTTACCAGATCGTGGTCAATCGAGAGCTCGTCACGGTGAACGAGCAATCGGTGCACCTTCTGGAAAATCAATTGAAGGATCAGCAGAATCGTTTTGAAGCGGGAACCGTTCCGAGGTTCAACGTGTTGCAGGCAGAGGTGGCACTCTACAATCAACTTCCGCTACTGATTACCGCGCAGAACAACTTACGAATATCGAAGTTAACGCTAGCTAAGACACTTGGTCTGTACTTCCAACCACGTCGCGGTGAAAACCCGCCTTTGGAAGTAGTAGGTGAAATGCCGTACATCCCACGCACGATTAACCTGGCCGATGCGATCGAGATGGGAAAAGAGCGGCGCCCGTTTCTCAAGCAGTCGCGGGCAAACGTATTGAACCAGCTCCAGCAGGTGCGCGCGGCAGCGGGCCAGTGGCTCCCCACCATCACCACGACGGGCGGCGGCGAATGGGTGAGCTCGCCGACGAATTCCAGCTGGCACGATATTTCAAAAGGGTGGCTCGCACTGGTCCAGGGCAGTCTGCCAATCTGGGACAGCGGCGCGATCGCTGGTCAGGTCATACAACAGCGCGCCCTTCTTTCGGAAACCAAGATCACCTATGATGACGACGTTCGGCAGGTGGAACTGGAAATTCAACAAGCCTACTCGAATCTGCAGCAGAACCAAGAGCTGGTTAAAAGCCAGGAGAAAAACGTCGAGCTCGCCGACGAAGCGTTGCGTCTGGCGAAGGCGCGCCTCGATGCTGGCGCGGGAGTTCAGTTGGATGTGCTGAACGCCCAAGTACAACTACTCACCGCGCAATCGACGCGTTTGCAGGCCCTCTTTGGATACAACTCGTCGTTGGCAGAGTTCGACCGGGCCACGGGCGCGCAGAGCACCTATCAGGAGATGTTCGCCGACCTCGCGCCGCGCGCCACAAAAACAAAGACCTATTACACCGGCACCGGCGTGGATGCGGAAGGAAAGCCAAAGCAGAGTGACGATGACGGGCCGCGAATTCGGACTGGAAGATCCCGAACTTCAAATTCCAAATAGGCCTCACAGTCCAAATTTCAAGCGATGGAGAAGGCTTAAGTTTTCCGACAACGTGGATGCCTTTCGCGTTGTCACGTTGAGCGGAGCGAAACATCTCGGATCACCGCCTTCGATAAAGTAAAGAGATCCTTCGCTCCGCTCAGGATGACAATCGCGGGTTGAGATTTGGATTTTGGGATTTTGAACTTCGAGCAATGATGCAGTTTCCCTTCGAACAATTTCCCGTGCTGAGCGCGATCGGGATCTGTCGTCACGCTTTTGCGCAGAGAATTCCAGGCATCGACGTTTCGCACGATAAAGTCGAAGTGCTGAAGCGGCTGGATGCGGCGCATCGCGGAATTCGCAATGCAATCGGCGTCGGCGATTGGCCGCTGTTCACCGCTCAACAAATTCACGGAAACAAGATCGCTGTCGTCGATAATGTTAGCCGCAGGCCTGGAGACCGCAAATTCTCCGGCTGCGATGGAATCATCACAAATCAACGCGGTATCGTGCTGGGCGTTTACGTCGCCGACTGTTGTGCGGTTTACATTGTCGATCCAAAAACCCCAGCGATCGGTCTGGTTCATTCCGGCCGCAAAGGCACGGAGCTCGGCGTCGTTCCGAACGCAATTACGCAAATGAGTGATCGCTTCGGATCCGATCCCGCGAACATGCTCGTGCAACTCAGCCCATGTATTCGGCCGCCACATTACGAAGTCGATTTCGCTGCGGAAATTGTCCGGCAATGCCGCGCATTTGATGTGAACGAAATTCACCACTCAGGCGTATGCACCGCTTGCGACCTGGATCATTACTACTCCTATCGCGCCGAGAAAGGAAAAACCGGCCGCATGGTGGCGTTGATTGGACTCAATCCGACGATCGGGAGTTAGGCGGAAAAATTGCAACTTTTAAGCACGAAACCCCGTCTAATTCTCGTTAGGCGAACGCCATGATGCGAATGGTTCTCAGTCTCCTGCTCGTCACTGCATGTGCACTTCGAGGGAGCAACCTTTATCGCCGTGAAGTCAAACGTGGTTCTGACCTCGAGAAAGAACTCGGTTACGAACTTTCTGTGCAAGACAAGCACGATGGTATGCGAGCGGAGGGGATGGACGAAACTTTCCCTATCGAAGGCCCTGCTCTGGAAGATGTCGTAAAATTTCGCGGTAGCGTAACGGGTAGGCTTAAGGACTTATTCGAGCTTCGCCTTACTTTGAGCGATGCAAACGGGACGCTGCTCCAGGTCCCGTTGGCGATCAGAACGCGATGGAACAAAGAAAACGAAATCCGCGTTCAGTTCCTTATCAAGAAGGAATTGATCAATCAGGCCGTGTTGACCATTTGCTGTGGCGCCTCACCGCAGGGGGAAAATAATTACGCTATTCGACTTGGCGATGTGCCGGTCCTCAGCCTGCCGGAGAAAAGCCCGCCGAAGAAAAGTCTCATGGAGGCCGTAGCGATCGCCGAAGAGTTTCTGCGTTCGCAGAAAATCGACGCTTCCAAAGGTGTTCTGGTTTGGGTTGAGTTTAGGAATTACCTGCCAATGAGCGTGAAGACCCTCGCTGGCATATAGCATCGGTTTTTGCTGACGAGCGTGTCGATGTTTGGGTTTCGCAGGACGGCTCCACGAAGCAGACTCGAGGACGCGGGGCGGCGAGAATCCTGCCGAACAAAAGCCTCACGGAGGCCGTAGCCATTGGAGAGGAGTTTCTGCGCGGGCAGAAAATGGACCTTTCCAAGCATGTGCTGCTCAGAGCTGAGTTTAAGATCGCCGCAATCAACGAGCGTGAGACCGCTTTTTGGGAGATCGCGTGGGGTCTTCGCGACCAGCGTGTTGTCGTTTCGGTTTTCCAAGATGGTTCGACAAAGCTAATCCATGGACGCTGATTTAGTGCCGTTATGCCGCCAAACCCATCCTCTAACAAGTCGCTCTAGGCGGCCGCTGGGTCGTCTGTCGTTAGGTCTGACTTTATGAAACAGTTCCTCGCGTTTGCCGCGCTCGCTCCTTTTAGCAGCTATCGAGCCTGGACTCGGTATGGATACGGAATAACGGGACTAGTCGTCGTTCTCGGCCTCCTTCTCGTGCTTGGATGCGCGGCTCGAGCGAGCGATGTCTATCGCCACGAGGTTGACCGCGGTTCCGACCTCGAGAAAGAACTTGGTTACAAAGTTTTGGTGCAAGACGAGCATGATGAAAAGGCATCTAAAGGTCCTGGTAACCTCATCCCGATTAAAGGCACTGCACCAAGATACGTGGTAGAGTTCCGCGCTACAGTAGTAGATAAGCTCAACGATCTATTCGAGCTCGACCTTACTTTAGGCGATGCAAACGGAATGCTCATCCAAGTCCCTTTGGCGATCGGATCGATATGGAACAATGAAAAGCAAGTCGACGTTCAGTTTCTCATCAAGAAGGACTTGATCAATCAGGCCGTGTTGGCCGTTCGCTGTGCTCCCCGGATGTCGGTGCACCCGGAATCTAGTTACGCCATTCGACTCGGAGATTACGTGTCAGGCTATGAGCCGACGGAGACGCAGCGAATCGCTGAACTGCGCAAGCGACATCCAGACCTGGGGCTTCTTGCGTGGCACCGTCGCAAGAACCCGCCAGATTCTTCGAATAGCCTCAGCGCTCTAGCGGTTGCACAAAAGTCTTTTCCCGAAGTAAACTTCATCGGAATCTCGCGTGCTGGTTTGGTGATGTTGCTGGGTCCTCCCGATGCCGTGCCGTTATCGCCCAATAACTCTGTCACCTACACGTTCGGATATAGTGAGCAGTTAGTGATTCGCAGATTTCATTTTGATTCCAATGGAAGCGTCGAGAGCGTAGAAAAGCTCCCCAGCCAATAGATCCAGCTGTTCGTTGCGGGCAACGACTCGATCGCACTATATTCATATTTGGCTTTCGTTAGATTGACACGTCGTTGCGAGCGCCGTGTTTGAGAGGGCAAATGGCGCGCTTTTTTGCGTTTGCAACGAAGTCCAGAAATTCGCGCGCTGATGCGCCGAACTTCATCGTCGTGGCTTTTTCGTTTGCTTGCCCGATGTTCAGTCCGCTCAGGTAGACAAGCTTAAACGCCGCTTTGATTTCTTCCCGATCTTTTGCGCTAAAACCAGCGCGGCGCAGCCCAACAACGTTTACTCCGAAGACGGAATTGCGCTCTGCTGCGATGACGAACGGTGGCAAATCCTTCCCGAACGCTGAACTTCCTTGCACCATCACCAGGCGGCCGATGTGCATGAACTGATGAAATGTCGATCCGCCGCCGAGAAATGCGCCATCGTCCACGCGCACAAAACCGGCCAGCAAACAATTATTCGCGATGATGACGTTGTTTCCGATCTCGCAATTGTGGCCTATATGCGCTCCAGCCATCAGAAAATTCTTGTCGCCGATTTTCGTCGAGGTTCCTTCGGCCGTGCCGCGATGAATAGTGCAGTACTCGCGGATAATGTTGTCGTTACCGATCTCAACTTTTGTTTCTCGTTCCGGTGAAAATGAAACATCCTGTGGCGACGCTCCGATTACTGCCCCGTGGCCGACAAAATTGCCGCTGCCGATTAGCACTTCTCCTTCAACCACGACGTGCGATTGCACGATCGTTTTGTTACCGATCACTACCTGCGGTCCAATCACGGAAAATGGTCCAACTTCCACGTCGTCAGCGATTCGCGCGGCCGAATCGACGATTGCGGTGGGGTGAATCTTCGCGGTGCTCATTTCGTTCGGATTTCGGATTTCCGTTCTACAACACGCCTGCCTCTTTGAAGCTGAAATAGCCGGGATTCCCTTCCGAAGGCGCGCCAATGATGATGTGATCGAGCAACTTGATTTGCAATAATTCGGCTGCTTCAGCCAGGCGTCTGGTGAGGCTGTGATCTGTCTGACTCGGCGACGCGTCGCCGGAAGGATGATTGTGCACGACGATGACTGCATAAGCCGAGTAGGTAATGGCGGGCCGAAAAATTTCGCGTGGATGCGCGATGCTCTCATTCATGCTTCCCACGGACACCGACTCGACACGCATCAAACGGTAACGCGTGTCGAGCAGAACAACACGGAGCGACTCGGTCCGGAGCATGCGCATTTCGCGGCCAAGCAGTTCGTGGATCAATTCCGGCGAATCGAGTTTTTGCTGGGACAATGGTTCCTGCGCGAAACGTTTTCCGAGATTAAATGCCGCCACCAATTCCAACGCCTTGGCCGGACCGATTCCCTTGATTGCCCTAAGCTCATTGACAGAACAACGGCTCAACTCCGCGAAGGATTTGTATTTTTCCAGAAGTTCGCGAGCGACCTCTATCACATTCATTCCCCGCCGGCCGGTGCGCAGGAGGATCGCGATCAACTCCGGGTTGGTTAGCGCGTCGGGACCTCGTGCGAGTAATTTTTCGCGCGGCCGCTCATCCTGCGGCATTTCGCGGATTTTCAGCTGCGACATTGAATTTGGGAACGAGCGGCGTCAGTGCCGCGACATCAGACGCGAAGTTGATCGAACATTTCGCACAACACGTCGCCCAGGCAGAACAATCCCTCGGCGTAAGGACTCGATTTAACTCCATCCAGTGCAGTTTGCGCCTCGCGAATCAAGTCGCTCCCAGCGGCGATTGATTCATTAAGCGCTCCGTTGGTCGCGCCATTCTTCAAGAGCTCGATCATTTCTTCGACTCGCTCTTCGAGGACAAGCTGGCAACAACGTTCACGCTCAAACTCCGACGCTGAGCGCAGGAAGATCAGAACTGGCAGCGTGAACTTCCCCTTGCGGAGGTCGGTCCCGAGGGTTTTGCCGGTTGCTCTTTCGTTCCCAGCAAGATCGATACAATCGTCATAAATCTGATACGCGGTCCCAATTTGGACCCCGAAATTCTTGAATCTTTCGATCGCACTGGGGTTTGCTTCGCTGATTACGGCAGCTAGTTCCGCCGCTGCGGAGAACAGCGATCCCGTTTTCATTTCTACAATTCGCAAGTAGTCCTGAACGCCAAGGTTGAGATCGAACCTGCGCTGTGTCTGAATCATTTCGCCAGAGCAAACAGTCGCGGCCGTACGCCCAATCGCACGACCGATGCCCGCGTTTTCAAAATTTGTCGATAAGGTAAGCGCATGTGCAAAGAGACAATCGCCCAGCAAAACGCTCAGCGAATTTCCCCAGCGCGCGTTTGCGGTAGGCTGTGCTCGACGTCGCTCTGCTTCGTCCATC
>Ga0137366_10005270_pt1 | contig 10152 bp, 8 predicted proteins | sample SagtaG_8_FD_104938 | JGI IMG/M metagenome (GOLD analysis project Ga0137366, IMG submission 104938) | Vadose zone soil microbial communities from Sagehorn Ranch, Mendocino, California, USA - Sage1_L_60_16 metaG | ecosystem: Environmental > Terrestrial > Soil > Vadose zone | place: USA: California... | reverse complement strand
GCCACCGTGCGCGTTTCTCCGTTGCTGTGGAGAGACATCGTGCCCCATCGCGCCGAGTTCGCGGAGGTGATGCGCGAGACTGGCGAACATTCGCGCCTTACGCTGTCGACCCCACCCCGACCCGTCGTCGTCAGTGGCAGCGTCCTCGATGCCGAGGGGCTAACGAAGATTTATCGCGGCCGAAAAGTGGTGAACGACGTTGCCCTCCACCTCCAGCAGGGTGAGATAGTCGGGCTCCTCGGTCCGAATGGCGCGGGGAAGACGACCACGTTCTACATGATTGTCGGACTTGTCCCGCCGGTCTCGGGCAGAATTTTCCTCGACGGAGAAGACATCACCAAGTTGCCTATGTACGAACGGGCGCGCCGCGGAATTGGTTATCTTTCGCAGGAACCTTCGATCTTTCGCAAGCTGTCGGTCGAAGACAACATTCTTGCGATCCTCGAGACACTTCCGCTGTCGTCTGCCGAGCGCTCAGAGCGACTCGAGAAGCTCCTCGACGAGCTGAGTATCAAGCGGCTGCGGAAGAGCAAAGCGTACGCACTCTCCGGCGGCGAGCGCCGCCGCCTCGAGATCACGCGGGCGCTCGTCACGGATCCCAAATTCATGATGCTCGACGAGCCGTTCGCCGGGGTGGATCCCATAGCAGTTCACGACATCCAGACAATCGTCGCTGGCCTGCGCCACCGGGGGATCGGGGTGCTGATCAGCGACCACAACGTCGAACAGACGCTCGACATCGTTGACCGCGCATACATTATGTACGATGGACAGGTAGAGGTTTCTGGAACGGTCCGGGACCTCGTTTTCGATGACAAGGTGGCTGATATCTATCTTGGTCCGACACTTACTGCGCGGCTGCGCGAGCGTGTCTCACGCGACAAGGGCGAGGTGACGAGCCCGTGAAGCCCGGCCTCAGTCAATCAACACAGCTCCGCCAGGAGCTCAAGATAAATCCGCGCCTTTATCAGGCGATGGACCTTCTCTACATGCCGCTGCTGGACCTGCAGCAGCATCTCAAACAGGAGCTTCTCAACAACCCGTTCCTCGATCTCGTTGAGGCGGAGGAAGAAGAGGAAGAGGAGCAGGAGACGGAGGTCGAGGAGCAGGCGCAGGCACAAGCTGAAGACGAGCGGGCGGGAGAGATCGACTGGGAGGAGATCCTGCTCGATGGCTTCGACACTGCCGGCGGCCGCCGCGAAGAACACGAGGAGCGCGAGTACTTCGAGCCGGTCACCGTCGCCACGCGAGATCTCAGCGATCACCTCCGGGATCAGGTGAGTCTGCTCGAGCTCTCTCCGCGGCAAATGCTCCTCGCCGACGAGTTCATAGGAAACATCAACGATGACGGCTATCTCGCCTCCGGAGTTGAGGATATCGTCCGCGCACTCAACGACGTGGTGAGGAAGACGGCAGAGGAGGCTGGACGCGACACCGAAGACCTTCCGCTGTACACGATGGAGGAAGGCCAGAAAATGTTGGCAACCATCCAGAACCTGGATCCGCCTGGAGTAGGCGCCCAGAATCTGCGTGAATGCCTGCTGTTGCAACTGCGCGAATCTGGGCTGGAACAGTCAGTTCCGTACCGGCTGGTCCGTGACTGTTTCGAGGAGTTGATCAACCACCGATGGAGCGAGATCTCGAAGCGCTTCGGCATCAGCGCCACCGACGTCCAGAAAGCCGCTGACGAAATCGCCAAGCTCGATCCCAAGCCGGGACTGCAGTTCGGCTCCCGCGACGATAACTACATCATCCCCGACCTGATCGTCGAGAAGATCGACGACCGGTACCATGTCTTCCTCAACGACGCCAACCTTCCACGCCTCAAGTTGAGCCGCGCTTACCAGGAGATCGCGCGCGACAAGAAAAAGTTCGACGGCGAGAACAAGGAGTTCATCTCGAACAAGTTGAATTCCGCGAACTGGATGATCCAGGCCATCGAGCAGCGTCGACAAACGATGCTCAAGGTTATGAACTATATCGTGGAGCGGCAGCGGGAATTTTTTGAGAAGGGAATCCAGTACCTGAAGCCGCTGACGCTCCGTGAAGTCGCGGAAGTGATCAACATGCACGAGTCGACGGTCAGCAGAGTGACGAATGAGAAATTCGTCCAGACGCCGCGCGGCGTTCTGCCGCTGAAGTTTTTCTTCTCCTCCGGTCTCGCCACCTCCGACGGCGAAGATGTCTCCGCTCGCGGCATCAAGGCCCAGCTTCAAAAACTCGTTCAGGAAGAGGACCCCAAGCACCCGCTCACGGACCAGGCGATCGTCAACATTCTTCGCGAGAGCGGTGTCCAGATCGCGCGCCGCACCGTCGCCAAGTATCGCGATCAGCTCGGTGTGCTCTCAGCCCGGATGCGTAAGCGCGTATGACCTCGGTCCCGCAGGCTGACGCGGCGCAACGCTTCAGTAGCGGCCCACCGCTTCAGCCTGTATCGAACCGGCCCGATGTGAGCATTCTCGTACCCGCCAAAGATGAGGCGGAGAATCTTCCGCTTTTCATGGAACAAGCACGTGCTGCGTTCGCTTCTGCGCCACAGCGGTACGAGGTGATCGTCATCGACGACGGGTCGGTCGACGATTCGTGGAACGTCCTGCAGCAGCTCGCGTCGAACTATCCGTTTCTCCGTCCGGTGAGACACGGCATTCGACGCGGCATCGCGGATGCACTGCGGACCGGCTATCTGCATTCGCGCGGCGGCATTCTGGTGTTTTATCCCGCCGATCTTCAGTACAAGCCAGAAGATATTCCGCGGCTCGTGGCGCCAATCGTGTCCGGTGAGGCCGACATCGTAACCGGCTATAAGGAAGGGAAGTACGAGAAGGCGTTTGTCTCCGGCATTTACAACAAACTGAGTCGTTCGCTCTTCAAGATAACTGTCCGCGATCTCAACTCGGTCAAGGCGTATCGGCGGGAGGTGATGGACGCGTTGCCGAACCGGCCCGATTGGCATCGCTACATGGTCGTGATGGCGGCAGCTGATGGATTTTCCGTATCGGAGGTTCCCGTGCCCCTTTATCCGCGAAACGCTGGACAGTCGAAGTTTGGAATCGGGCGTATTCCCGTCGGCGTATTGGACATGCTCGCGGTCTGGTTCGAGCTCCGCTTTGCGCGAAAACCACTTCTCCTGTTTGGAGTGCTGGGCGCGGTTTTGTTCGTCGTTGGAGTCATTGTCGGAATCGTCGCCATTCTGTGGCGTGTGATTGGGGGCGTTGGATTCCGCCCACTGGTGAATCTCGTCGAGACCTGCGTCACAGTAGGGAGCGTGCTGTTCGCAACTGGACTCCTTGGAGAGATGATCGCCGCTCAGCGCGCGGAGCTGAGCCAGCTGCGCGCGCGCATCGAAGACTTAGCGCGGGAACGCGACGCGACGGAAAATATCTGAGCAAATGAACGTTCTGTTCCTCACGCACTCGTTCCCGCGAACGGAAGGAGACGCCGCCGGCTCGTTTATCCTGCGTCTCGCCGTCGCACTTCGCGGAGAAGGGGTAAACGTTCGCGTCGTGGCACCTGCTGCTCCGGGCCTGGCGGCCACAGAGGACATCGAGGGCGTTGCCGTCGAGCGATTCAGATACGCACCGCGTCGCTACGAGAAACTCGCTTACACTGGTAATATGGCCGGCGACGTCGCGTCCTCATGGACCGCGAAGCTCGCATTGGTAAGTTTTCTGGGCTCCGATTTCGTGCATGCGGTTCGAGCGCGGCGCGCATTCGAGCCGCAGGTGGTTCATGCGCACTGGTGGTTTCCAAACGGAGTGGTAGGAACATGGGTTGGTGGCCTGGCCCACATTCCGCTCGTCACCACACTTCACGGCACCGACGTTCGCCTCGCCCGAAAAGTCGGTGTTGCCAAGCCGCTCTTCGGACACGTATTAAAGCATTCGGCGGCGGTGACAACGGTCTCGCGCTGGCTCAAGGAGGAGACTGAAGCCCTCGCTCCCGGCATTCACCCAATGGTCGCGCCGATGCCCGTGGCCACCGATCTTTTCGAGCCGCGACCGGGGTCGGCGCGCGACACCAGTCGCCTCCTTTACGTAGGTCGATTGACCCAACAAAAGGGAGTAGAGCACCTCTTATACGCGATGTCAGCGATGAAGACACCGGTGCTGCTCGACATCGTGGGTGACGGTCCGAATCGGCAGTCACTCGAACAGCTCGCACAACAACTCGGGGTTGCTTCACGTATCCGCTGGCATGGACAGCTTTCGCAGTCGAAGCTTCCGGAAGTCTATCAGCGGGCCGCCGCGATCGTACTGCCATCGATGGATGAGGGACTCGGACTCGTCGCCGTCGAGGCGCTCCTTTGCGAGACACCGGTAGTCGCATTCGATTCGGGCGGGCTTCGCGACGTGATCCGGCACGAGAAGACGGGACTGCTCGTACAGCCAGGTGACAGGACGGCGCTCGCCAACACACTCGATGATTTGCTCGGCCGCGATGGCCGGGGAATCCAGCTCGGCAGGGCAGGGCGACTCTACGCACTCTCTGCATTTGCGCCGGAATCCGCCGCGCGCCGGTACGCAGAGATATACCGACAGGTTCTTGGCGCTAGGACGTCGTAACCTCTTCAAGCTCGCGCAGTGGGTTTTTGCCGCAGTGGTGCTCTTCTTCGCTGCGCGCTCGCTGGCGACGCAGTGGAACAGAGTCGAGCTGCGACTGATCAACGTCCAATTCGGATGGGAATGGATCGGCGCTGCCACCGCGCTGGTCCTGTTGACGTACGCGCTTCTGATCGAAGGCTGGCGACGTATCCTGGTGGCGTGGGATTCTCATCTTCCTTTCGGCGACGCGGCTCGCATCTGGTTTCTGTCAAACCTCGGCAAGTATGTGCCGGGAAATATCTGGTCACTCACCGCGATGGGGGTGATGGCAAGGAGACGCGGCCTGTCCGCGATTGCCGCGCCGGGATCGTCGGTAATCATGCAAACGGTAAGTCTCGCCACTGGTACCGCGATAGTGATGGTGACGAGTGCGAAGTTGCTCGGCCAACCGTTGCTCGTGGGCTTGGCGGTTCTTCTCCTCTTGGGCCTTCTGCTCAGTGCACCACGCTTTCTGCCCCCGCTCGCTATTTGGGTTGGCAATCTGATTGGAAGGGAGCTCGCACCACCTTTTGTTCCGGCGGCGAGCATCTGGACGGCTGCAGTGGCGAGCGCCCTCTCGTGGCTGTTTTACGGAATTGCGTTTCAGCTTTTCGTGCGCGGGCTGCTCGGGGCAGCGCCTGGCGAAATCTCTTCTTACATCGCAGTTTACACCGCTGCTTACATCCTTGGTTTCATCTCGCCGATCGCGCCGGCCGGCCTGGGCGTGAGAGAGCTCACCCTCGCCGCGTTTATGACGCAGCTTGGACTCGCCAATGAAGCTGACGCGGCGCTCGTAGCAATCGCAGCACGACTCTGGCTGACAATCGTCGAGCTGGTTCCGAGCGGCTTGTATATTGCCGCGGGCGCGACGCGACGGTCCTTACCAAACTGAAAGGCATGGCTCAGCGACGAGAGAAGGCCCCTCTGCGGCAACCTTCGACTACCGGTACAATACCCGCGGCGCTCCCGGCGCCGCGCTTCGCGTTGGGTTGGGCCGCGCTCGTTTATGCCTGGGCGATACTCTCGCTGGGCTATCCAGCGCTTTTAGGCAGGTTTCTCGTAAACCCGCACAGCGACCAATACATCGCGGGTTACGGTTTTCGTGAATTCGCTGCGGCGACGCTGAGGACGACTGGCCATTTCCCGCTTTGGAATCCGTACCTCTTTGGCGGAATGCCGTACATCGCCGCAATGCACGGCGACATTTTCTACCCGACGTTCGTGCTACGGATGATCATGCCAACCGACGTCGCAATGACGTGGGGCTTCGTCATCCACATTTTTCTGGCCGGACTGTTCACCTACGTGTTCCTTCGGGGAATTGGGTACGGCTTCTATGGCGCGCTCGTTGGCGGGCTCGCGTACATGATGAGCGGACAGATCGCGTCCTCCGTCTCACCAGGACACGACGGTAAGCTATTCGTGAGCGCACTCTTTCCGTTGGCGCTCTGGATGCTCCACCGCGGGATTCGGGAGGGAAAGAATTGGAGCTGGGGTGCGTTCGCACTGATAATTGGGTTGTGCGTTTTGAGTCCCCATCCTCAGCTGCTCCAGTACACACTGCTGGCCTCGGGAGCGTACGCCCTCTTTCTGGCTTTCGCGACGCTCGATGGAGTAAAGCTGCCGCGCGCAATCGCAGTGCGCCGACTCGGTGCAGCGCTGATCGGCGTGATTATCGGGCTGGCGATCGGGGCGGTCCAGTACCTCCCGGTGCGCGAGTACGTGAAATGGTCGCCGCGCGCCGGGGGACTGGCTGATTATCGCGCGGCAACTTCGTACGCGTGGCCGCCCGAGGAGTTGTTCAACGCCTATCTGCCACAGTTCTCAGGAATGCTTAACAACTACTGGGGACGCAACACCATTCACCTGCACAGTGACTATGTCGGCGTAGTCGTGCTCGTTCTCGCGGGAGCTGCTTTCGTCGGGCTGCGCGCAGATCCGAAGCGAAAGTATCTCATCTTCTGGTCGGTGGCACTGCTCGTCTCACTGCTATGGTCGCTGGGAAGCGCGACGCCATTCTATCGGCTCCCATATGCGCTCATTCCAGGGACGAAATATTTCCGTGCACCAGCAACGATTTTCTTCGTCGGCACTCTGGCGATCGCACTCCTTGCTTGTGCGGGCACCGAGCGGTTTCTGCAGCTTCGCGTTTCGCGGAATTACATGTTCGGCTGGGCAGTTGCCGGCATCGTGATCGCATTGTTGGCATCAGTTGGCGCCCTCACGAGTGTCGCGGAGTCGTTTGCCGACGAACGTCTGGTGGACCAGGTTCAGGCGAATAACACGGCGGTGGTGCTGGGTGCATGGCGATCACTCGCGTTCGTTTTGTTGCTACTCGCACTATGGTTCGCGCTGAGACGCGGAAAAATCTCAGGCAGAGTTGCCGCCTGGTCTCTCGCACTTCTCGTGGCCGTCGATCTTTGGACAGTCGAGCGGATTTACTGGATGTTCTCTCCGCCGGCGAAGGTGATATACGCGAGCGATCCCATCGTCGAATCTCTGAAGCGCGAGTCCCAACCAGTTCGTCTCCTACCATTCCAGGTCCGACGGACCGCCGAACCGGACGTGTTTCTCGCTGGCGACGCTCTCATGACGCACAGAATCCGGAACGTCTGGGGCTATCACGGCAACCAACTTGGGCGATACAACGAGCTCACCGGTTTCAGCTCGGAGGACAACCGAATATTTTCGCCCAACGTGCTCCAGCTCACGAATACCAAATATTTCCTCACGAACATCCCAGAGCTCCCTTTCGTGGGGAACACTACTTTGGTGCAGGGACCCGTTCGCAACGCCTCCGGCGACACGACCTATCTGTATCGTCTGAACGCTGAGAATCCGTATTCCTGGGTCACACCAGTCGCTGTTAAAGCTCCCGACGAACAGGTGCTCGCCACAATCCTGAATTCTCGTTTCGATGTGAAGCGCGCAGCTCTGTTCGACACGTCCGCAAACGTGACAGTCGCGCAGCGAGTCCAATCCCTTCCAGCTCCACTGACAATCACGACAACCGTCCGGCACTACGAACCGGGCAACGTACGAATCGAGTTGAGTGCGCCGGCTCCTTCCGGATCCTCGCTGGTCGTGTCGGAGAATTATTACCCAGGCTGGATTGCCGCGGTCGACGGTAAACCGGCACGCGTGGGTCGCACTGACTACACACTCATCGGAGTTGAGCTTCCGTCTGGGGCGCGCAGCATTCAGCTGACTTTCACGAGTCCGTCATACCAAAGAGGGAAGACCATCACCTGGTTCGCGATTGTCCTCGGATTCTTGCTGCTTGGCGCAGGATTCTGGGGCGACCGGAGACGCCTTGCCTGATCGCGCGCTGGTCATCGTCCCGACCTATAACGAACGCTTCAATATTGCACGGCTGATCCCCGCGATCCTGGCTCAGGATCCGTCGCTTGAGGTCCTGGTGGTAGATGACGGCTCGCCGGATGGAACCGGAGCAATCGTCGATGCGATCGCCGCCAACAATTCACGCGTTGACGTCATCCATCGGGAGGGGAAGCTCGGACTCGGCACCGCCTACATCGAGGGGTTCCGCTGGGCGCTTGAAAGGAAGTACGACCTGGTATTCGAAATGGACGCCGATTTCTCACACAATCCAGAGCTGCTGCCGGAGTTCCTGCAGATGATCAAGGAAGCCGACGTGGTGCTAGGATCACGGTATCAGGACGGGCGCGTGAACGTCGTCAACTGGCCGATGAGCAGGCTTTTTCTCAGCTACGCCGCGAACGTCTACGCCCGGGCGGTGACCGGCCTTCCGATTTCCGACACGACCGGCGGGTTCAAGTGCTTCCGTCGCAACGTGCTTGAATCGATCGATCTAAATTCCGTAAAATCCAACGGTTACGCGTTTCAGATCGAGATGTCGTTTCGAGCCTGGAAGCGCGGCTTCCGGCTAATCGAAATCCCCATCATCTTCGTCGACCGCACCGAAGGCGTGAGCAAGATGTCAAAAAAGATCGTCCGCGAAGCAGTCTGGATGGTCTGGCGTCTGCGTTGGTGGGGATTGATCGGGAGAGTGTGATGGTGCAGCGGCCAGAAGGCCAGCATTTTTACAAAGTTACGGGCTCGGGAAACGACTTCGTAGTGTTCGAGTCCACAGCGGGCACGGCGGCGGCGGCCGCGGCGGCCGCACATCTGGAAAACGCCGAGACCATTCGGTCCTTGGCTGCACGCGGCACAGGGATCGGGGCCGATGGAGTTGTGTTCCTCGAGAAGGCGGGCGATGGCGATGTCGCCATGCGCTACTATAATAGCGACGGCTCTGAGGCCGCCCTTTGCGGTAATGCCAGCCTTTGCAGCACTCGACTCGCGGTGGAGCTCGGAATGGCGCAGGCAGGGGGATTCCTCTTGCACACCGCAGCAGGCTCGCTACGAGCGAGGATCCGCGACAACCTCCCCGAAGTGGACCTGGAACCAGTCACAGAGGTACGCTCTGACGCGAATGATCTCGGGCTCAAGCCAGGGGAGCGGCGCCTCGGCTACGCCGAGGTAGGAGTACCTCACGTGGTAGTTGATGTCCCCGATATCGAGTCGGCCGATGTGGCGGGACGAGGCGCCGAGCTCCGGCATCATCGAGCCCTCGCGGAAGGCGCAAATGTCAACTTCGTTTCCAAGCGATCCAACGGCGAGTTCGCTTATCGGACCTTCGAGCGAGGCGTCGAAGCTGAAACGCTTGCCTGCGGCACGGGGGCTGTTGCGACCGCAATCATCCTCTCCGAGTGGGGTGAATGGGCAAGAGAAACCGTTCTTTGGACGAGATCGGCGCAACCGCTGGTCGTGAGCCTGAAGCGCGACGGCCAGGCGTGGCTGCCCTCGCTACGCGGGGAAGGCCGGATCGTTTTCGAGGGTCGAATTCGCGATCTGGACTGACAGACTGTCGCGCCGACGGCGAGCTACTGTCGGTTGCTTCCAAGCTCAAGTGATTTGTAACGTCCGTTCAGTAACCATCGAGCCGGATTGAAATTCCAGAGTGGAGGAGTGGACAATATCGACTTCTCCACATTCAAACCTGCTGGTTGGTTTACATAATCTATCTTATACGCATATACCCTGAACGCCGGCATTGCCGACTCCCAGCTTGAAATTCGAGCTAGGTTTTCATGGGTTTGGCTTCCACCTCACCCAGCCGGACCCGAGCTTCGGCCGCAGCGGGAGTGGCCTCGTCCTTGGCCAGTTCCGTCCAGATCGCCTTTGCTTCCTCAACCTTTCCCGCGGCCATAAAGTCGCGAGCCGCTGATGCTTGGTACTCGGCCTTGTCAGCCGGAAAACGCGTAGCCTGGGCTGCCACCTTGTACTCCCCCGCAGCGGAAATGAAATCCTTCAGTTCTTCGTAGCCAGCCGCTGCGAGTACATGAATGGACGCCTTGAACTCTTGGGGAGCCTTTGCTTCTGCCTTTTTTAGCGCCCCGATTCCTTCCTTGAACTTCTTCTGATCGTACAGTGTCTGAGCCAGCGAAAGGGCCGCCTGGGCGCCCGCCCGCGTTCCTTCGTATCGGTTAACCACCTTTTGGAAATCGGAGACGGCCAGGGGGAGGTTCCCTGCCGCGGCAGACTGGCG
>Ga0137366_10005268_pt1 | contig 10156 bp, 9 predicted proteins | sample SagtaG_8_FD_104938 | JGI IMG/M metagenome (GOLD analysis project Ga0137366, IMG submission 104938) | Vadose zone soil microbial communities from Sagehorn Ranch, Mendocino, California, USA - Sage1_L_60_16 metaG | ecosystem: Environmental > Terrestrial > Soil > Vadose zone | place: USA: California... | reverse complement strand
TCGGCGCGGCCATAGATGGGCACGGCCACGCGCTCATCAGCGAGGTTCGCAAGGTTGTCAGGAAGGCCCCACGCCTCGTTGCCGAACAGCCAGGCCGTGTGCCCGCGCAAGATACCGTCCGCGACCGCGTCATCGAGCGAGCGCTCGCCGCGGGCGTCGGCGGCGATGATCCGCAGCCCGGCGCCGCGAAGCGCGTCCGCCGCCTGCGCCAGCCCGGCGCCGACGACCAGCCGAAGGTGAAAAAGGCTGCCCGCGCTGGCCCGCACACACTTGCCGTTGTAGGGATCGACGGAGGCGTCGGTGAAGATCACGGCGTCGGCGCCGGCCGCGTCCGCGGTCCGAAGCACCGTGCCTGCGTTTCCCGGGTCGCGCACATGGGCGAGCACAACGACGAGCCGCGGCGCCGCGGCGATGACATCGGTGAGCGGGACATCGACGAACCGGCAGACCGCGAGAATGCCCTGGGGGGTCGTGGTCTGCGCGAGCGCTGTCATGACCTCACCGCTCACCACGCGCACAGCGGCGCCCACGGCATAAGCCTTCGCCACAAGGGGTTGGTGGCGGGCCGATGCGGGCGCGGTCACGAACAGCTCGATGACGTCGGCGCCGGAGGCCAGTGCCGCACCGACGGCTTGCGGCCCTTCGGCAAGGAACGCGCGTTCGCGCTGCCGTAGCGCTCGTTTGGTCAGCATGCGGGCCGCCTTGACCCGCTGCGAGCGCGTGTTTGTCAGCTCACCTCCCGTCGCGGCCACGGCAGGAATGCCACCGCTCCTGTCAGGCCACCGCCGTGTCCGCCTGCGCCGCCGCGCCTGCGGCACCGGGGGCCATGGCATCGGGCAGCGCCTTGCGAGCCACCTCTACAAGAACGGCGAACGCATCGGCGTCCGACACCGCGAGCTCGGCAAGCATCCGCCTGTCGACCTCGACGCCCGCGCAGCGCAGCCCCTGGACAAACCGGTTGTAGGTGATGCCGTTCGCCCGGGCCGCGGCGTTGATCCGCTGAATCCACAGCCGGCGAAACGCGCCCTTGCGGTCCTTACGACCGGTGTAGGCGTAGGTCATCGAGTGGAGAACCTGCTCCTTGGCTTTGCGGTACAGCCGTGACCGCTGGCCACGGTAGCCGCTCGCCCGCTCGAGTACGGTCTTGCGCTTCTTGTGGGCGCCCGTCGCCCGCTTCACGCGTGCCATGTTGTGACTCCCTCGGCCGGGCCCGGGCTACTTCCCGAGCAGTCTCTTGACCCTCTTCGTGTCTGCGTCGGACAGCACCACGTCGTTCCATAGCCGGCGGGTGCGCCGGGACGGCTTGTGCTCAAGCAGGTGGCTACGGTTGGCGCGGCGGCGCATCACCTTGCCTGCGCCGGTGAGCTTGAACCGCTTCCCCGCGCCGCTGTGCGTCTTCATCTTCGGCATGGTCGCCGTCGTCTCCGTCCTGTCGCGTGCCTGCGGGCGCGACGTTGTCGTGCGTGCGTTCCTTCACGCGTGTTGCCTTCGCGTCTGCCGCGCTCGGGCATGCTGGCCGCGCGGCAGGGCCGCGCCCGGCGACCGTCGCTCGCCCAGGCAAGGCCTCGCTGGCCGACCGGCCGCGCCGGGCTTGGCACCGGCAGGTGACGGGCTGTCAGGCGCTGGCCGAGGCCTGCGGGCCCCGGCGCGGGCGCGGCACCGAACGCGCTGCGGCGCGCTCAGCCCTCGCTTCGCTCTTCTTCCTCGTCGGCCCGATCACCATGACCATGTTCCGGCCGTCCTGCTTGGGTTGCGCCTCCACGAAGCCCAGCTCCTCGACGTCGCTGGCGAGCCGCTGGAGGAGCCGGAACCCGAGCTCTGGCCGCGACTGCTCACGTCCGCGGAACATGATAGTCACCTTGACCTTGTCGCCCTGTTTGAGAAACCGCTCCACGTGCCCGCGCTTGGTCGCATAGTCATGTGGGTCGATCTTCGGCCGAAGCTTGATCTCCTTGATGACCGTCTGCGCCTGGTTCTTGCGTGCCTCCCTGGCTTTGAGCGCGGACTCGTATTTGAACTTGCCGTAGTCCATCAGCTTGCACACGGGAGGGCGTGCGGTGGGTGCCACCTCGACGAGGTCCAGGTCGGCTTCCTGCGCCAACCGGAGCGCATCGCCAATCGCTACGATGCCGACTTGCTCGCCGTTTGGGCCGACAAGACGGACCTCGGGAACGCGGATACGCTCGTTAATTCTTGGTTCGGGACTGATGTGACCTCCTTGAACTTTCGCGCCTGCCGCCGACCTCGGCGGTCGAGCCGGTCAGAACCTGCGCTGCGGGCCATGTCGCGCCGCCCCCCGCACGCAGGCCCCATCAAGCGGCACCCCTCGTGCAAAGGGCCCAGCCGCGAACAAGCCCCGCACGGCACGCATGCGGGGCCTCATTGGCTGCGCAGATACCGCGCACTCGCGGATGACCTGAGCCGACGTGGCCATGGCCGTGCCGGTCACCATCGCGTCCAGCCAGCGCGCGAACGCCCGTTTTCGCAACCGTACCCGCCAGCTTGCGGGCTGGCCAGGTGGGAGATGCCTCCGCTTGCATGCCCGGCACGGGTGCGCCGAGCTGGTCCGCCGTTTAGCTTACCCCACTCGGCCGCGACGGGATACGGTGCGGGCATCACAGCCGGTGACATTTCGGGTATGCGCGCTCGCCGCCGCGCGAGGGGGCGATCTCAGTGCTGCTCCTGCTCCATCAGCTCACCGAACCGGTCGACCGTAGCTCGCAGGAACCGGTGGATGACCTGTTCATCGGCTGGGTCGACGTAGCCGAACGCGGTCCGCCAGCGCGCCGCGACGTGCTCGCGGGCTTGCCGCAGCTTCTCCCGGCCCTTCTTGGTCAGATGCAGGTGGACCACCCTGCGGTCGCGCGCGTCCTTGCGTCGGCGCAGGTATCCGCCGCGCTCGAGCACATCCGCCACATAGCTCACCATCGGCGGCGTGACCCAGGATCGCGCCGCCACTTCGCCCGACCTGAGCCCATCTTCCTCATCCAGAGCGGCGAGCACACCGAGCCCTGCGGCGCTGATCCCGGTTCCTTCTGCCGTGTACCACCAGTAGGTGCCGATCAGCCGGGCCGCGAGCCCCGCGAGCCGCGACACCGGCAGCTGGTCGAGCGGGACATCGTCCCACCGATCGCCCCACCGGACACCATGCTCGCGGGCAGTGTTCGGCAACGCGGGCCGCGATGCGGCCGGGCGCCCGGGGCCGGCGGCCGCCTCTGCCGAGTCCTTCATCCTCGTAGCTTCATCCCAAGATATTTAGGCGTCAAATCATTCGGCGTGTGGGTCTGACCGCCGCGTGCCAGGTGCCCCCAGGTCCTGCCGTTCGGCAAGTTCAGCCAGTCCAGCCCGCCGCATCGCTTCGCGCGGCGCCGCCTGGCCCGTCATCAGCTCGACCTGCCGCGCGGCTTGATGCACAAGCAGCTCGAAGCCCGCGACAACGGCGCACCCGGCAGCCTGCGCCGCTTCGGCTAGCCGGGTGGGCCATGGGTCGTATGCGACGTCGAAGACCACATCTGGCCCGCGAGGCGGGCCACACAGCGAGGGCGCGACCGAGTCGGCGGCGCGGGGCGGAATAGTGCAGATGACCAACCGCGCCGTCGCGCCGCCGCAGGCGGCCCGCGGCTCACCGCGGCCAAGCGATGACAGATCACGGAGCCCGACTCCGACACCGAGCCGCTGCGCGGCCGCCAAGAGCTCCCCGGCACGGCTGGTGTCGCGCGCCGCGACGTCGGCGTGCCTAAAACCGATCTCCCGCAGCGCGGCAAGCGCTGCGCACGCGGTGGCGCCCGCCCCAATCACGAGCGCGGGCGCCGCGGCGATCGGCGCGCCGGTGATCACCCCTGCGCCCGCGAGGGCGTCCACCATCCCGCCGACGTCGGTGTTGAAGCCACGCCTGCGGCCGCCTCGAAACACGACCGTGTTGGCGCCGCCGACGGCTTCGGCCAGCGGGTCGACGTCGTCGAGCCACGGCAGAACGGCCCGCTTCAGCGGCATGGTGAGCGACAGGCCAGCCCAGCTTTCGTCGAGCCGGCCGAGCAGATCAGCCAGCTGCGGCTCGCGACAGTCGATCGCGCTATAGCTCCATCCACGCAGGCCCAGTGCGGCGTACGCGGCGCGATGCAGCACAGGCGACAGCGAATGGGAAACCGGCGAGCCGAGCACAGCCGCTTTCACCGCACGTACCCCCGCCCGCGCCGCGACATCAACCTGCGAGCGCCAATCAGCCTGAATTGCCGAGGTTGCGCTGTAGCTCGGCCCTGAGCCGATCGAAAACGGCTGAGCTTGCGGTGAATTCGGTGCGGCGGGTTTTGGGATCCACGGTCACGAAGTAGAGCCAGTTGCCGTGGGCCGGATGCAGGGCCGCGTTGATGGCGGCCAGTCCAGGACTGTCGATCGGGCCGGGTGGCAACCCCTTGTGCAGATAGGTGTTGTACGGGGAAGCGGTCTTGATCTGCTGGTTGGTGGCGAGGATCCCATAGGTGTGCAGCGCGTACATGACCGTGCTGTCGAGCTGCAGCGGCATGCTCACGTACAGCCGGTTGTAGATGACACGTGCGATCTTGGGAAAGTCGGCGACCTTGCCGCCCTCGGCCTGCACCAGGCTGGCCACAATAACTGCCTCGACAGGGGTCAGGTTCACCCGGCGGGCGGTGGCGGTCAAGTTGATTCGCGCGGCCTCGGTGTTGAACTGCTGCACCATGGCGCGCAGCACGTCAGCCGCGGTCATCTTGGGCTGGACTGAGTAAGTGGCGGGGAACAAGTACCCCTCGGGCCGGCTATTCGCATAGGACGGGAGCCCTAGCGCGGCTGGGCTTGCGAGCACACGCCGGTAGTCCTTCGCCGATATGCCGGACTTTGCGCTGAGCGCGCTTACGATCTGGTCGACTCGCAGCCCTTCGGGGATCGTGATTCGCAGCTGGATCCTCGCGCCCGGGCTGAGCAGCAGGTCGAAGGCGAGCGCCGCCTTCATATGCCGGTGCAGCCGGTACGAGCCTGGCTCAAGCGCAGTTTGCTGCGAGGTTTGCTCCGCAGCCTTGACAAAGGCCCGCGCGCTTGCGACAACGCGGAGCTTGAACAGCGTCTGCGCCACGTCGGTCGCGGTTTCATCCTGTTTGATCGCAACGATCACAGTCCCGTAGCCGGGTCCGGAGTAGTCGGGTGGCACCACGTACGCGCGGAGGAAGTGGTATCCGACAATCGCGCCGCTGGCGAGAAAGACCGCGATAACCAGCAGCGCGATCAGCGGCGCACTGCGCCTCCTGACGCGGCGCCTGAACCGGCCATTCCCGCCTGGCTTGGTGGCGCGCTGCTCCAACGGGAGGAGCGGGCCGTTATCACCTTCGGTCCAGCCAGGTAGATCATCATCGCTGTCCTCAGCCGCCTGGCTGGCCTGGTCCAGTGGGTCGGGCTCGGGGTAGCCAAACCACTCAGGCTCCGAAGAAAGGGCGGGCATTGGCCCAGAACCGGCCAGGTGATCGGGCCAGGGCGGCACGGGCAGGGGCCCGGAAATCTCCGGCGGGCCCAGCTGTTCAGGCCGTTGGCTGAGGCGGTCGGGGTGCTGCCGCCATGGGTCTCCGCCCAGCGGCAGCCGGTAAGGATCGGCAGGCGCAGACCGCCTGGCGGCCGCGGCTACGCGAGGCAACGGCCCGGACACGGCCGGGGGTGGCATCCAGGGTCGGTCCGGGGTGTGCGGCGTGCGTGGGGGCAAGCGTCGGCTCTGGTATGGATCGCCCCCAGGTCCGGCCGGCTGGTCCGGCGGGGCTTGGTCACGGTATCGGTGCGCCGGATGGCCGGGCTCGTCGAACCCCTGCCAGCGGTCAGTGGGGGCGCCATGATAGCTCGGCCCAGGACTCCATGGCAGCGGGTCGGTCGGCAGGTCGCGCTCCTGCGGAGGGTGCAGGTGATCAAGTGGGCCGGAGTGCGGGCCCAGGTAAGGCCGTGATGGGGCGCCTGCTTGCGGATCAGGCCACATACCGGGCCCGATACCGGGCCTTCGGGCGAGCGGCCCGGGCGGATACTCCTCGCTCGGCATCGCCGGGTGTGGCCTGGGTGGCGACCCGGCCCGATAGGGCTGAGGCCCGGCCGCAAGCGGCCCGGACGGCGGGTGCCCCGGCGGTGACCCGCCCGGATAGGGCTGGGGCCCGGCCGCAAACGGCCCGGACGGCGGGTGCCCCGACGGTGGCCCGCCAGGAAAGCGCGCGGACGGCGGCACAGCGGGCAGCGGCCCCGACCGCGGCCCGGCCGGAACGTGGGCAGACGGCGGCCCGGCCGGGAACGGATCAGACGGCGACCCCGGGGGAACCTGCGCGGACCGCGGCCCGGCGGGAAAGGGCCTGGCAGGCGAACCGCCAAGATCGTCCCCAGGCCATCCGCCCGCGTACGGCCCCGGCTGCGGGCTGGGCTGAGCGCTGCGCTGGCGGTCTGGCCTGGCAGCATGGTGGACGGTTGTTTCCTCAGCCGGCGGCGACCCGGGCTGGTGCGAATCGCCCGGCGAGGCGCGATGGCGTCCACGGCGGCCCCGGCGCGCTCGATCGCGGCCGTCGCTCACGGTGCTACCTCGCAGGGTGCGTCGGCGCGTGTGGACACAAGTTCCCCCGCCGGCGACCCTGCGCTGCGCTCATTGTCCAGGGCCGCCTGCAGCAGCACCGCCGCCGCCGCTTTGTCAACCACCTGGCGCCTGGACCGCTCGCCTCTGCCGCCAGCGCGCAGCGCGCCGTGCGCGATGACCGTGGTAAACCGTTCGTCGAACAGTCGGACGGGAACAGGAGCAAGCCGCACCGCCAGCCTGGCGGCAAACTCCCGCGCGGCTGCCGCGGCACGACCCGCGCGACCGGACAGCGAGGTGGGCAAGCCCACGATCACCTCGGCGACGGCGTGCTCCGCGACAAGGCGCGCGATGGCCTCGAAATCTCCGCGATCGCGGGCAATGGTGGCGAGCGGGGTTGCGAGCTGACCGTTCGGGTCGCTGCGTGCGACGCCGACTCGCACCGAGCCGACATCGATACCCAGCCGCACCCCAGCTCGCACCGGTGCTCTCACCGGACGGTCTGCCGCAGAGCCTTCCGACACGCTTTCACGTTACGCCGCCGGACCTGGCGGTGTCGCGTACAGCGCTCCGAACGACACCAAATGCCGCATTGATGGCGTCCGCCTCATCCGACCCAAGCGGAACACCGCCGCCTTGCGCCACGTCGTCTTTGCCGCCGCCGCCGCCGCCAAGCGCCCGGGCCGCGAGGCCGACCAGGGCTCCGGCCTTGAGCCCTAGCGAACGTCCCGCCTCGTTCACCGAGATGACGACGGCCGGCCGGTCTTTCTGCACCCCCGCGATCGCAACCACCGCCGGCCGGTCCACTATCCTGCCACGGATGTTCAGAGCCAGCTCACGAATGCCCTCGGCCGCCGTGCCGTCCGGCACACGGTGCGCGACGAATGCGACTCCGTCCACGTTCTCCGCCTCGCCCGCGAGCCGACCTGCCGAACCGAGCAGCTGAGCCGAACGGAGCTGCCGAAGCTCGCGCTCCGCATCGCGCAGCCGTGCCACGATGCCGGCCACGCGTTCTGGCAGCTCATCCGGGCGCGCCTTCAGCTGCTCGGTTAGCTGCGAAACAAGCACGCTCTCCGTGGCGAGGAAACGGAACGCGTCCAGGCCCACGAGCGCCTCGACCCGGCGAACCCCTGAGCCAATCGACGATTCGCCCAGGATCTTGATCAAGCCCAGCTGGCCGGATCGCGCGACATGAGTGCCGCCGCAGAGTTCGCGTGAGTAATCGCCGACCTCAACGACCCGGACGTCGTCCGCGTACTTCTCGCCGAACAGGGCAAGCGCGCCCATTTCCCGCGCCGCCTGCAGCGAGGTGTGGAAGGCGCGCACGTCCAGATCGCCGATGAGCACCTCATTGACCTCATCCTCGACGTCGCCGAGCACCGATCGCGGAACCGGACCGGCCGCGGTGAAGTCGAACCTGAACCGGCCAGGCGAGTTCTCCGAGCCAGCTTGCGCCGCCGACTCGCCAAGTGCGCCGCGGAACGCCCGGTGGACGAGGTGCGTCGCGGTGTGCGACCGCGATATCGCCCGCCGCCGCTCGATGTCGATCTCCGCATACGCGAGGTCACCAACAGCGACCTCGCCGACGCGGACCCGGCCGCGATGCACAACGAGCCCGGGCACGGGGGCTTGGACGTCGAACACCTCGATTTTGGTGGCGCCTGCCGCTGCCGTGATGAGGCCGCTGTCGGCGAGTTGCCCACCGCCTTCGGCGTAGAAGGGCGTGCGGTCGAGGACCACCTCGACCTCGGCGCCCGGACCGGCCGCGGGCACGGATGCGCCACCGAGCAGCAGGCCGACGACCGTGGCCTCGCCGGCCCAGGCATCGTAGCCGGTGAAGGACACCGGGCCCGAGCGGTCAAGCAGCTCACCGAAGACGGAGATGTCGACGTTGCCTGTGCGCTTGCGCGCGGCGTCCTTCCTGGCGCGCTCGCGCTGCGCGCCCATGAGCCGCCGGAACCCTTCCTCGTCGACCGACAGCCCCTGCTCCGCGGCCATCTCGAGGGTGAGGTCGATCGGAAAGCCATACGTGTCGTGCAGCTGGAACGCCTGCTCACCGGCCAGCGTCGCGGCACCACGGCGCTTGCTCTCCTCAACCGCGGCCTCGAAGATGGCGGTGCCTGTGCGCAGCGTGCCGAGAAAGGACTCCTCCTCCGCGTCCAACACCGTGTGGATGTGCGCCGCGTCCCTGATCAGCTCGGGGTATTGCTCTCCCATGGCGGCGATGGCCACTTCGGCGAGTTCGTGCAGGAAGCGATCCTCACCCCTGCCGCCGCCGCGCTGGCCGCCAGCAAGCAGCCGCAGGTTGCGGATGCTGCGGCGAAGGATGCGCCGCAATACGTAGCCACGTCCCTCATTGCTCGGTATGACGCCGTCCCCGACGAGCATGACCGCGCTGCGGATGTGGTCGGCCACCACGCGGAGCGCGGCGTCGGTGCGTGGGTCGCGAGCGTACTTGCAGTCGGTGAGATCAGCCGCACCGTCGAGCACCTTCCAGGTGCTGTCCACCTCGTAGATATTGTCGACGCCCTGCAGCACCACCGCCATGCGCTCCAGGCCCATGCCGGTGTCGATATTGCGCGTGGGCAGCTCACCGAGGATCGGGTAGCCTTCCTTCCCCTCACCAGGGCCGCGCTCGAACTGCATGAATACGAGATTCCATATCTCCAGGTAGCGATCCTCATCCACGACAGGACCGCCTTGCGTCCCGTACTCAGGGCCGCGGTCATAGTAGATCTCCGAACATGGGCCGCACGGTCCTGGCACACCCATGGACCAGTAGTTGTCCGCCATGCCGCGCCGCTGGATGCGGTTGGCCGGAACCCCGACCTGGTCGCGCCAGATCCGCAGCGCCTCATCGTCATCGGTATAGACGGTCACCCACAGCTTGCTCTCGGGCAAACCGAACCCACCGTCCGTTTCCTGCCTGGTGAGCAGTTCCCACGCGTACGGGATCGCCTGGTCCTTGAAATAGTCACCAAAAGAGAAATTCCCGAGCATCTGGAAGAACGTGGAATGTCTGGCTGTCTTGCCCACCTCTTCGATGTCCTCGGTGCGCACGCACTTTTGCGCGCTCGCGGCGCGCGGGAACGGCGGCTTCTGCTGGCCGAGGAAGTAGGCCTTGAATGGCACCATCCCGGCGTTGACCAGCAGCAGCGTCGGGTCGTTGGCGATCAGGCTCGCAGACGGCACCACGGTGTGCCCGCGCTCGGAGAAGTAGCTCAGGAAGCGGTGGGCGATCTGAGCCGACTCCATTATTGGCCATCCTTCACTTTGTCGAAGCTATCGGTCTCTGCATCGGTTACTGCCCGGTTGAATGCCCAGCCAGGCGCGTCAATCTGCCGTCCGAGCCTAGCCGCCTCGCGGGCGCCGACGAGCCGGTAGATCCGCCTGCCGTCGTTGACGTCGCTGACGAACCCGGCGGCGGAACGTGCGCCCCGTGCGAGCAAGCCGGCCAGCCGGCCAGCCGGCTGCTGGTCCGGTGGGGGCACCCCGGAGCGTACCGATGGCCGCGCGGGGGAGAACACGCGGGCCGCCTTCGCCACTTTGCGGTAGCCGCTCACCCCGGCCGCCGCGCCGACCGTGAACCAGAACACGCGGCGAATCACCGGG
>Ga0137366_10005258_pt1 | contig 10162 bp, 7 predicted proteins | sample SagtaG_8_FD_104938 | JGI IMG/M metagenome (GOLD analysis project Ga0137366, IMG submission 104938) | Vadose zone soil microbial communities from Sagehorn Ranch, Mendocino, California, USA - Sage1_L_60_16 metaG | ecosystem: Environmental > Terrestrial > Soil > Vadose zone | place: USA: California... | reverse complement strand
TCACCAGTTTATTGCCGGAAGATCAGGCGGCACGCGAGGCCAATCAGCGCACCGACATCCTCGTACGCAACCGCAAGGTGTTCACCGCCTTTCGCCGTGAGTTACGCAAAGCGGGTCTGAACCCGCAAACGGTCGAAGGGCATGTCGCCACGATCGCCGACTTCGCATCCACAACGCTTGTAGAGACTGATCCCCCGCGCGGAGTCCTAGAACTCACCGTTGCCGATATCGAGTCCTATGTGAGAGGAAAGCCAGCACAGCAGCTTCTGACAAGCTTCAAACGCTTCGTGCGATTTCTTCTCAGCACAGGGCGCATCGACTATGCGACAGGAGAGGACCTCTCGGATTTCCTCAAACGGGTGAGCAAAGCAACCTGAACTTTAGTAGGGGAACCCAAATCCGGTCAGTCACCAAGCAACCTAGCACTATTGAGGAATGACTTTTTCAACAAGCTGGCCCCATTACAAGCACTTCCCTTTTATTTTGGTATAATCAACTCATCTATGTTTCAACTTGACCTTCCCGATGCTATCTTAGCGAAAATGAAGGCAGAGGCAATTTCACTCAATACATTTCTTGATGTGTTTTATTATGGACATGATGTGATGGATTTTACCAGGGTAAAGAAAGATATTCCTGTAGAGATTGGTTTCACGTACTCTTATGAACCGGAATACAAGAAATATACCATTATGTCTCTTTGGAAGCGTCAATCATTCCAACCTTCCCCTCTCTCCCCTCTTTGTCCTATCTGTTCTCAGACATTTCCTACCCTACGAGGAAGAAAAATCCACACCAGCAGGTTACATAAACAGCGTGAAATAGCCTCAGAGTTCCCATAATTTCGTCAACAGGCTGCGGTCGATTCTGAGACAGATGGACAAAGACCCGGATACAAAAAACGGAAGCATTGCAAGGTGTGATATACTCTAGATGGAAGGGACTTTCTATCGACTGACTTGCTCATCCTAGTATACGGCAAGCAAGCACTTTGCACAAGACTTCCTGGTTCAGCGAAGGGGAGCAGGGAAGCCGAGTATTGTATTTTTCCGTTGCACTTTACAGTTTGAAGAGCCATAAAAGTACAGGTCTGGCACAACCAAAGAAGCATTACATGTTGCTCTGACGAGCAAGAAAGTAGCGAGGTGCAGAGATGGCGACTCTTCGCTGCGATAAATGTGGGAAGCCCCTGAACGCTGAAGACAAGTTTTGCTCGGGGTGCGGGGCACCCATCTCCGAATCTATAGACTCACCAACCGTTCCTGGTGCTTCAGAGCAAAAGGGACCAACCAATTATGATACGCCACCCTATGGAGCACCAGGGCAGAACCCGTATCTCCCTCCCGATCCCTACGGGGACCCACTCCTGCCTCCTCCCCCACCTCCGCCTGCGAGGTCAACAACGCCCCCCTCATCTCCGGATAAGTCTCGTCCGCCGATCATGGGTATTCTCATTGTTGTAATCGTTTTACTCGTCCTTAGCAGTGCTACTGGTGCCTTTGTGCTCACACAAAGACGAGGAGTAACCCAAGTTAACAGTACCGCTACCACTCAAGCCCAACTTAAGACCACCATACAAGCCAACAACACCCTTACCGCCCAGGTTCAAGCCAATGTCCCGCTAACAGCCAGTGCTACAGTGCTACAGAACATCTACATCCAGGCCACCAATGGCACGCCCGTACTCAGCGACCCATTGAGCCATCAGGATAGCTACAACTGGGACGAATCGGCAAATTGTACTTTCGTTGGGGGAACGTATCACGCCAGTTGGTTACAGGCAAACAACTTTATTACTTGCTCGCCTAAGGCCCAATTGAACAACTTTGGCGACTTTGCCTTCCAGGTGCAAATGACGATTATCCACGGTGACTATGAGGGAATGTACTTCCGCGCAAACAGTACAGGTACAGACTACTATACCTTTACCATTCACCAGTCCGGGCAATACTCTCTTGACGTGTACAAGAGCAATAATTATCTCAAATCAGTGAGCAACGGTTCCAGTTCGGTTTTCAAATCTGGCCTGAACCAATCCAACCTGATAACAGTTGTTGCTCGCGGCGGCAACTTCTATCTCTATATAAACGGGCAATTTGTCGCTCGCGGGAGTGATACCAGCAACAGTGCTGGTTCGATTGGTCTCCTCGCTGGTGACGATACCCATCCCACAGAAGTGGCATTTAGCGACCTGAAAGTATGGTCGATATGAAATGCAATATCACTCCCTGGACGGGCCGCTAACCCGCCGAATAACCCTGAAGTGATCCGCCAATAGCCCTTCTCACCGTTGCCGATAATCTGTGCAGTCTGTTGAAAAACTTTCGAATGGATGAGTCTAGCTCACTCTGAACCCGTCATGCACACTCAGATTTTTACAAACAGACGCAATTTGACCGAGCTTTTCCCCTTTTTTCAACAGGCTGGTCCCATTCTAGGAACCGCCCCTTGCAAAATCATGCGTAAACCTCTACTATGAAGGTACAATATAACGCGGCGCGAAGCGCATTATAGAAACCGGTTTTCTTAAAATTTCTTGCTTGCGAAACGCGCAAAGAACCGGCATTATTAACCCATGACACAGCAAACAACTTTTGCACAACACATCGCTTTCTTCCTTCAGGAGCTTGAGGGAGGAAATAAAAGTCAGTTGACACTGACCGCTTACAAAACTGATTTGAGCCAGTTTTTCAAATGGCTTTCGGAAAATGATGTAACAGTATATGGTGGTCCCAAAAGTCAGATTTTTCCGCACTTTCCGTGCTGGTTTTACAACCCTTGTTCGTAGAAATATTAGAAGAGAAAGTTTCTCGGCAGTGAAATGTTGTTAGTGAGGTGTTACTTCTTGCGTATGCTCCCCTTCTCGTTACCAGGGTTTGAAATTCAACAGGTCTCAAGATGACTTCCAGCGGGTCAAGCCAGGGCTTGCCTTGATCACGTGCCTGGTCGGTGGCTTGCTTCATATCCAAAAGCACCTCCTTCATATCTGCGGCCCACCTCGCTCGCTGTTCTTCTGCCAGAAACACTAGCTCGCGCAGCACATACACGAGGCAAGCGGCGTGCTGGCAGTCGTAGAAGAAGTACGAGAACCAGCCGTCGTTGATTGAGATCCCGGTGAAATTCGGCAAGATGCCGAGCGCCAGTTGGTCCCGCAGCACCTTCTTCTCGTAGGGAGATCAGTTCTTCTTCGATCGTCATGCCCCTACTTTTCCGGGTTTGACACCGTTTGGCAAGACCCCAGCGGATGTGGGCAGTTACCTTAAAAACGCTTAACAAAAGATTGGAAGAGGCTTAGCATTTTCATTGTTGACTTGTATAATCGAAGCGTGGAGTTTATAGTATTAACAGCAAATGCGCAAATTGAAGATTTTTCAGCGAATATGTAGTGATGAATAATCGTATATCAGACCGTTGCATTTGCGTAAGCTTCGATAAAAGAGGCAAATGAAAGGAGAAATGTAACATGACACTTGCGAATTTAGTTCTTGCAGATATTAGTCTTTCAACCGTCATATGGTGGCTTGTGGTCGGTTTGATTGCTGGCTTCCTGGCAAGCCTGGTTATGCGCGGCGGTGGCTATGGTATCGTTGGTGATATCATTGTAGGCATCGTTGGTGCGATCATTGGTGGCTTCCTGGCAAGCCTGCTTGGCCTAGGTGCAGGTGGCTTGATCGGGACGATTATCATCGCCTTTATTGGTGCGTGTATCCTGATCGCGATCCTGCGTGCCGTTTCTGGAGGATCTGGGCGTCGGCGCGTTTTGTAAGTAGGTGGGTATATGTGTAGGCTTCTGTAAAGAAGCGAATGGGCAGGGCGGCTCGTTGAGCCGCCCTGGTTTCATTTCATTTATCTAGCAGTCCTGCTATTACTGACAATGGAGTTGGCAATCGCTCCATCTTCAAAAACCAGTTGCGTATGCCAATTACATTGAGTCTCTATTATTCACTAACTCCACCATCTTGGCAGTGGCCAACATCTAAGACACGCGCTTGAAGGTCATTATTAAAGGGTAGAGGAGAGTCTGTAATCACGTCGGGAGAGTTAATTTTCGTTATTACCTGCTGGCTCGACAGCTTAGTACCTGGACCCATTCCCTCTAGGATGCGTGCCACCAGAGCGCTAATAATCGGGGTAGAGAATGACGTTCCCGACCAGTAGGCCCAGTAGTTGTCTGGTTGAGAAGCTGGATATGTTTCATTACAATCTCCTGGAATATCGGGAGGCTCCGGACCAACAAGTCTTGGATAGGTAAGAGTAGTGTAGACCCCAACGAGCGCATCGATATCTTTTGCGCCGGTCATACAACTGGTGGGAGTCGGCGCTACAGGTAACCCGGGTGTCTGGGGATTTACTGGCATAGCGACACCCCCACCATAGGTCGCGATCCCATGGTCAGGTGCCACACTATTACTATATGGGGCCGCATTTCCATCGCCCTTGACGGCGGCAACCGCAACGACTTCTGTATATGCCGCGGGGTGACGTGGCCCCATTTGATCCGGCATCTCTCGTGAGTGTGAATCATTGCCAGCAGCGGCAACGATAACAGCTCCATCGTTAACAAGGCTTGTGATAGCATCGTGCAGGGCTTTTCGTAAATCTATGTCCTTCTGCGCATCATCTTGAGTAATAAAACCTAAGTCGCCGAACATATCATCATATGGGGTCATCACAAGACTTAAGTTAATCACCACCGGCGTGTTCCGCAAATCTCCTGTCGTCATACGAATTTGTATTACTTCGAGCGCCTGGATCAGCGAACTTAACGTGTTTACCCCAAAATCATTGAGCAAACGGACACATTCAATCCGGGCACGAGGAGCAAGGGTACGTATTATGCCTGCAACGAACAACCCATGATCGGGTAACTCATATCCAACCAGTTGCAGATTGATATCTTTGCCTGTTTCCGGTACATCACCATTCTCCAGGTCATCAGAAAGAGACTGGTAGTAGACGCTGATTGCAGGAGGATCAGCATTTAGCGAAGACTCAGCAGCGAATGTATTAGTACTCTGCATGCCTGAGGTCATTTCCTGTAACAATTGGTTTCTGGCAACTCCACCGGGAGGATTAGCATCATTTGAAGCATTGGTGATTATGTCTGGCAAGGGGATTGTATCCAATATCAACACCCTTACACCTTCACCTTTGCTGTTCTGTATCTCTTCATTTAGATCTTGAAAACTGATTTGACTATCACCAGAAGTACAGGAGCTATTGGTTGGAACTGGCATGGGAGGTACAGCCGGACAACCATGTATTACGTCACCAGTAGCCCCACCGTCCCAGTTAGGCGAAGTCGGAGGAATTAGGATCCGCTCGCCCGATGATCCAATTATGAACGGTGTGGTATTAAACAAATTGACGACAGCGACTGTATGATCTGTTTGATCAGCATCAGCGCCTGTGACTGGCTCAACATTAAAGAAAGCAATGAGCGTACTACCCGGTTCTTCAGGATCAGGTGAGGGAAACAGGTATTTACCAAGCGGGCTGTTCAGGTTTTTTTCGTTATGATCGTCCTTGTCCTCTTCACCCCCTTCGTCACTCGTGCTCTCGCCTTCCTTCTTTTCCTCTGATGGATGAGAAATGTCCTTATCATCGAAAGACTGGAGAGTAAGTTGAAGTTTCTCGCCCAGAAAACGATTGATGTCATCGAGATGTAAGGAGTCGATGATGCGTTGTTTGTTATCTTGAGTAGGATGTAGTGAGGAATGAAATGTTAAGGCGACCTGATTATTTGGCCACCAGGCTACGTGTTCAGTAAACATGAACATGCCTCTTTGTGTCGCGTTCATTTTTGCCTCCTGCTTCTCTACTAGTAGAATACCAGTAGAGGGTCTATAATCATGACATAATTCGTCTAACAATGGAACGCCATGGAGTTACTTTTTTAGGGCCTCAGTTTTAGTCATATAAGTAACAGGTTCTGCTCTTTGGAACTTCAGAGGGCCCGGATCCCCAACCAGGCGAAACGATGCCCAGAAATAGGGGTGAGTATAGTTCGATGATGCGCGATCTAGAAGACTAGATTGAGCGATGCGCAGCGCCTGAACCTTGCTTTCTCCTTGTAAGAGATGTTGATAAAAGATATGCATCAGCTCCTTGGTCGCATTATCCTCTACTGGCCAGAGGCTCATCACCAGCGAAGTTGCTCCGGCCGCGAGGAAAGCGCGGCCGAGACCCAACTGTTCGTCACCGCCACCACTCAGCGCCAGGCCAGTTTCACAGCCACTGAGGGTAACCAGCTCGCACCCCTGCAAATTCAGGCTAAAAACATCAATCGCATTGAGTTGCCCGTCAGCAAGAAGAACAGAGGAGAAATTGGGCGAATCCAACCTGCTCTGACCATGAGTTGCCAAATGGATAACTGGACTTCCAGGAGCTTCTTCTATTAGCCGGGCAATGGTTGCTTGACCCTCGAGGTAACAGTTCCCGCCAAGTCTTCTCGCCAGGGACTTTGCCTCTTCAAGGGCATATTGCAAGCCTCTGTTGCCTGAATAACCAAAGATCAGCGGTTGCCCGGTATCGCTAAGGTTCTGGTATGGATCACTTTCATGAGTACTCAATTGTGCGAGTAGGCTGCTTGCAGGCAGATAGTTAATCTGGAAATCTTCAATGAGGAAGCGTGAGCCATTATAGAGTGCATGAAACGGAAGGCTGTGAAGTGGCCCATAAGGGACAATCGTCAGGTAGTCTGAAGAAGGTAACAAAGATGTCACGGGAGCTATTAAAAGTTCATAGAGTTTGTGCAGGAGACGACGAACTATATGCTCTTGCTGACTGGACACGCTGCCTGGCAGTAAACGCGCATGAAGTAAAGGCCACAGGTGTTCCAACTGCTCCAGCCCATCAGGAACCTCATGGGTAATCAGCTGTTCTGCTGTAAGCGCAAAAATGACAAGTTTGCGTTCGTAGAGGAAATACGCCAGCAACAGTTGACCAGGTGCGAGTTGCTGGCGCAATTGAACTATATCCACTTGCTTTGTGCTTAGCTTTGCGCGTTTCCTGGGATGCGATGGGAGGGATGTACCGGCCTGATACAGATGGAGCAGTTCGAATAACTCACTTACTTTCGCTTCACAACGCTCCAGTTCGTACTGTAGTACTTCGCGATCAACAGATGGAGACAACAGGGTATCACTATTAGCCAGTTGAACGCTGTAGCTGCGATATTTTCCCTGCCAATTTTCTAATTCTTGTTGAATACGCAACACTGCTGCGCTTTTTGCTTGAAACATAGTCGATGTATTAAAGTCTCGCTCTTCTACTCTTTTACCATGTAAAGCCTTTGACTTGTCGAGATATTGACGCAAAGCCATCGATCGCGCTTGTTCAAGATAAGCAAAAGCGCGCTCACCCTGGGACTGTTGGAGGCAAAGAGCGATCATGTCTTCATAGACGATCCAGGTAGTGTGCAGGAATGAGGGAGATAAGTCATAAGTCAAGTCATCCAGCATAAGTTCAATCTGAACAATAGCAGCTTTATAGTGCCTGGAAGCCTTAGCTAAGTTTTTCTGAAGAGTAAAAAGCTGGCCCAGGAGATACTGGCTCTTATAAACTTCCTCTTGCAGGTTGTACTTGCGAGCTTGTAAAGCTGCCCGTTTACATAAGAACACAGCCTGCTGGAGAAGAACTACTTTTCGCTCGTTCTGCTGTTCAGTCTGTTGCGCATTTGCTATAAGAGCGTCGACCATCACAAGACTTGCACGTACAGAACGCGCTACCAGGCTTTGTGTTTCAAAGTACTCCTTGACCAGACTCGCCTGGTCATAGGCAGCATCAAAAGATCCAATCTTGAAAAGAAGTTCACTTTGCTGAAGTTTAACGACGGCAGCATGATGTTCAAAACCACCTCTGCTAAAGAGACTCCAGGCTTCATCAAGGGCCATGACAGCTTCTTCTATTTCACCAGCTGCCACCAGCATAGTGGCATATTCACGCAATGCATCACCCGTATCTAAGGAGATGCCCTGCTCTTGATATACCTGCACTGCCTCCATAGCCAAGTGGCAAGCTTCCTGCACTCTATTAAGTTTAACCAGGCAGTTAGCAATCCAGAGTTTGAGTTCCGCCAGTAATAAGGGAGCTTCGACATTATTGTGCACCACGCTATCACGAGCCTGATAGTATCGTTGTAGAGCGGAGCCGTAGTAGCCCTGAGCATAATCGAGGCTTGCGAGATTAATTTCCGAGTTAATTGCCATACTTGTCTCTTCAAGAGAGATAAAGGTGTCCAGAGCCTCCTGTTCAAGTCGGTATGCCTTTTCAAACTCGCCAATCCAGGCTAAAGTTACCGCCTTGCTGACTTTTGCCATAGCGATAGCACGCTTGATAAGAACTTCGCTTTGATCTGTCAAGGTGGGATAAATTGCGAGCATTCTATCGTACAGATCGAGCGCCTCCTGGTATCTCCCTACTTGTTTTAAAATTACTGCTGTATTATGATCGATAACACAAGCCCAGTAGTATTCACCAAGGCGCTCAAACACCTCGCGGGCACGAGCCGCACCTTCTAGAGCCTCGTCTACACGGCCCAGCCATGCACATGCGGCAATCCAGGCGATGCGACTTCTAGCCCAATTCACCTCATCGCCCAGGCTTAGAAATTCATCGCCAGCACCATCCAAACACTCCATGGCGACTTGATACAGTCCTATAGCTCTGAGAGCGTCCCCCTTGGCCTTCAAGCCGAGGGCATGGGACGAGGGTTGTGAAACATACTCTCCGAAAAAGATAAGCAACTCAGCCAGTTTGAGCGAGACAGCAGGATTCGTGTAGAGTTGATTGAGCGCCTCATCTGCGAGCAAATTGCCGATGGCAGTATGATCCGATAGCTCGTCGATATGAGCTTGAATGTAGGTGCGGCCTTCTTCCAAAGGAAGATCACGCAGGTGTTGTAAAAATAGTTCAGTTTCCATATTCGTTGTTAGCCCCCAGTGACTAACGTACGATTTATGCGCATTTACTTTTTCATGTGGACATCATAACATCTACGAGGCCGATAAATCGGCGATGTGCGCGATAAATCGGCACCTACTGGTCCTTCAAGCTTCAATTGGCGGGTGGAGACTGGCGCCCGCTGGCACTTATCCATCTCGCCAACGCTGCTGCGCACTCAGGCGAGATGAAAGGAGAAGGGGTGCCACTACATTTCGCGCTGTCAAATGAAGCTTGACAGAGCACTACGAAAGGCCGGATTCAGGTGTTCATCTGCATTTATGACCCAAAAGATAGTCAGCCAACGTACAATATATCGTTGCATAAGAGTATACGAGACTTACTCGATAGCCAGGCCTTCGATGACCAGTTCGCGGTTGGGTAGATAAATAACCATGACGTATTCGCCAGCAGGTACGGGCTTGAAGATGATGTTGCCGAGGTCGTCTACTTCGGTACGCAGGAATGGGAGTGTGCGTGGCTCGTCACCGTTGGTAGGTAGAGGCCAGGGGGCGATGTAGAGTTCTGCGGGCACTCCTTCCAGGGTATCCACGCTCTCCTTTGGATCTATACTGGTCAGGATGCCGAGTAACATATGTTCACCTTTGCTGGTGAGGGAAAGATGAAGTGAGAGATCGACGGATTCGGCTTTGTACTGGCGCGGCCAGGATGCTTCGAAGCTGTTACCGCGCATGGTAAACTGTGGTTGCGTACGAATGACTCGGGAAGCAAAAATGGGACGCAAAAGAGCACGAGGAGACCAGAAGGATGCAGGAAGCTCGACATCCTGGGTTCGCAAAAATTTGCGCGTTTCTGCAACCTCATTGGTACAGAGAGGACAATCCAGGACGTGGTTTGCTATTCTCATGCGTTCGTTGCTTGGTAAGAGGTCGGCGCAGTAGAGACTCAATTCTTCGCCGGTTGGGCACTGACTGCGGTAGAGGTGTGAAAGCAGGTATGTGTTGACTTGTTTGTACCTGGCAAGTCGTTGCTGGCAGATTTCACACTGCTGAAGATGGCTGTTAGTATCCTCTGGCAAGGTCTCTTCATCGAGAGCCAGGCTTATCAGTTCCTCGTCGGTGGGGGCTATTGAGTTTAAACAATCCATCGTCAATTTTTCCTCTCCTTTTATACTATGGCACTAAATGGACTAGTTGGCAAGCACCCTTCCAGGGCGGGACAAGGGCGGGGGCAAGCCCCGCCCCTACTATACACGAGC
>Ga0137366_10005255_pt1 | contig 10166 bp, 15 predicted proteins | sample SagtaG_8_FD_104938 | JGI IMG/M metagenome (GOLD analysis project Ga0137366, IMG submission 104938) | Vadose zone soil microbial communities from Sagehorn Ranch, Mendocino, California, USA - Sage1_L_60_16 metaG | ecosystem: Environmental > Terrestrial > Soil > Vadose zone | place: USA... | reverse complement strand
TTCGTAATGCAGCGAGCCGGGCATCAGTTGGTTCTGTTCCCATCAACACGCCAAGACGGCGGAAACTTCGCTGCGCGCTCGCCAACATCGGCCACGCCACAGCCGCCCCGCCAAGGAGTGTGATGAACTCCCGTCGCCTCATTCGATCACCTCGTCGGCGCGCTGCTGGAGAAGAGAAGGCACGTCCAGATCCAGCGTCTTCGCGGTCTTGAGATTGATCACCAGCTCGAACTTGACCGGGACCTGGACTGGAAGCTCGCTCGGCTTCGCGCCCCGCAATATGCGGTCGGCATAGATCGCCGCACGCGGATAATTATCGAGCTGGTTATTTCCGTAGGACAGCAGGCCGCCGAGTTCAGCGAAAAAACGAAACGGATAGACGGCAGGAAGCCGGTAGCGAGCAGCCAGCGATGTGATCTCCACCCGATGGACGGTCAGGAAGGAATCCGGCATCGCGATGAGGCCACCATTCGGCTCACGTCCCTGTGCGGCAACGACGGCTTCGAGCTCGGACACGTCGTGAAGAGGTGCCACGATCGCCTCTACTCCGAGCGACGCAGCGGCGGCTTTGAAGGGGGGCAGGTAAATGTCGGCAAAAGTCGCCGTTGCCGGGTTGAACAAGGCGGCAACGCGATTGACGCGCGGTGCAATCTCCTTGAGCAGTTCCAACCACTTGCCGGCCATCGTCGGCTCCATCGTGATGAAACCGGTGACGTTGCCCCCAGGCCGCGGCAAAGTCGCAACGAAGCCGCTGCCAACCGGATCGGCACAGTTCGCGAAAAGGATGGGGATGGCGCGCGTTTGGTGCAGCGTGGCCGCAGTGGTGGGTGTGTTTTGCGTAAGAATGAGGTCTGGCTGCAGCGCGACGAGATCCTTCGCGACTCGTTGCATCGCCTCCAGGTCGTCAGCGCCCCAGCGATAGTCGATCTGGATGTTCCGCCCCTCCGTCCAGCCCAGCTTCTGGAGTCCCGCCCGAAACGTGCCGATGTAGGCCTGATATTCTGGGTCGTGCTCTGGCACCGCCATCAGCACACCGATGCGCCGCATGCGTTCGCTCTGCTGCGCGCGCGCCGCAAGCGGCCACGCGGCAGCCGCGCCGCCGACGAGCGAGATGAATTCGCGACGCCTCATGGGCGTTCCCCTTCAGGCCGAGTATCCAGCCTTTACCACGTTGCTGGCTGGAATGTTGCCCTGTGCATCGCAACAAATTTGACGGTCGATGTGACGCTATGGGTCAATCGCGTCGTTTCGGCCATGTCTGCGATATGTCCGTTTTAGCGGGTAATTCCGGAAATGTTGATTTCCGTGATGGCATCGCGCTAGCCATGATTCAAGCTCGCAACCAGGGGCTCGAATCATGCGGTATGAACTCAGCTTGCGGATCGTGGATACGACGCGGATTGGTATCAGGCCTCGCTCGTCAGCGCTATGATTCCGCGCCTTAGAAATTAAAAACCGCAATTGACGCAGCATTTGTTCTTCAATAGTGTTCATAACAGATGTGAGATTGTGAAATTGTTATGGCCGGTAAGCAAGCAAAGATTCTAACAGATACTCAGCAATGGCGACTTTTGACGTACGCCAGCACTACCCTTCACCTCGAACGCGACCAAGTAATTGTGCTCCTCTCGGTCAAAGCGGGACTGCGAGCGGGAGAGATTGCCCGCCTGACGTGGGACATGGTTCTCGATCCGTCAGGCGACATCGCCCCGGTAATGGAGCTCCGCAATTCAGCGGCGAAAGCAGAGCGGTCGGTTGATTCCGATCCACCCTGACCTTCACGATGCATTGACTTGGTGGAAATCACGGACGGATCCGCGGGGACCGGTCGTTCGATCTGCGCGCGGCAGTTCGATGCACCCAGTCAGTATCGTCAACTGGTTCAATAGGGCATATCGCGCCATCGGTCTTGAAGGCTGCTCTTCCCATTCTGGGCGACGGACGTTCATCACCCGCGCGGCCCGGCTCGTGCATCAAGCCGGCGGCTCGCTGCGAGACGTCCAACTCCTCGCCGGACATCGATCGATCTTAACCACCCAGCGGTACATCGACGGCGATTCCGACACCCAGCGGCGGCTCGTGTCTCTGATCTGAATCGGGCTTGCCGCCCGAAGCTAGACATTGATGGACGGCCGCATTGAGCCTGGATCAGTCGTTTCACGGTCCCGACCGGGACTACGCGGTGACTCTAGTTCGCACCGTTTATCGGCTCGCTGGGTCGCCATCGTATCTTGATGATCTGCGAGCTGACCTGCGGAAGCGCGGTCTAATCAGGGCCATTGCGAGTCACGACAGCACGATCCTATTCGATTGGCTCGCCGAGACGCTGAGCTATCAGGGCATCTCGAATGCGATTGCCGCCGATTACATGAAGCGGCACGGCCGGGCGACCTGGCGCAGGATCGAACAAAATCTTGGCAAGGCCCCGTCCTGCCCCAAGCTCAAGAGCTATTGGCATTTCCATCGGTGCCGGTACCACAAGGGTTCGGGCACCTGCCGAGCCCGACCACATCTCGGCCTGCCCCTTGCCGACCCATCGGCTCAGGAACGGCACCGTAAACCAGATGGCCTACAGCCTGTTCTTTTTCATTCGGGACGTCGCTGACGGAGATGTGGTCGGCTGGCTCGATAGGCGGCTCGCTGAGGCCGATCGTCCAAGAACGCCTGATCGGGTCGGCCGAATGCGGAAAGCCATTCTGGGGCCGCTGCGGCACCTTTACGGGGTATCGGACAAGGTGCTGAGCATCGCGCTGTCGAGCCTGCTGCTCGGCGGCGGAACCGATCGGGCCCGATGGGCCGAAGTTGGCGCGGCCATGATCGCGATCGATACCCTGGTCCACAATTTCCTGGTCCGGACCGGTATCCTGGGCCGGCTCAACGCGGCCCATCCCTATGGCCCGGCCGGCTACCAGTCAGGCGGGTGCGCCGAGATCATCGAGCGGATCGCCGAATCGATCGATGCTCGAGAGTTCAACCCCGAATTCCCCGCAACCTTCCCCCGGTTCGTTCAGACCGCGATTTGGCGGTACTGCGCCCAAGACGGGTTCGATGTCTGCAACGGCAATCGGATCGAAGATACTCAGAGTTGCAACAACGTATCGGCCCGAACCCACAGCCGCGGCTTCGAGCGAAGCAGCTGGGCCGGCCAATGCCGAGGCAGCCAATCGGTTTCCTCGAACCTGGGACGAGATCGACGTTGATCACGTCGTGCTCGCCAGAGAGTACGGCCCGTTGCAAGCCTGGTGGGAAGCCGTCGTTGTCACAAAAGTAGGCGACGACCTGACGCTCCGGTGGCGAGACTACCCAAGTCTCCCTAACGTTGTCTGGTCGCGCAATCAGCTCGGACTGTTCTGCCCGAACATTTGACGGCGAGCCGGCAACGCGCTCAGACCGTCACGGCGGCGGCCTGAGCGTCTTAGACCCGGCATCCATCTCCTGCTTCGCAAAATCCACACCTCGAAGGCCTGTGCCGTCGGGGCGGCGATGGCGTGCGATCGCTCAGGTCGACACGGGCCGCCTATATCAATGGAGAGAATTCATGGCCAGCAATACGGAACGAGTTCGCGCGCTCAACGATGAACTTCGGAAACACCTGATTGGCGGCCTGGCAGTGATTACGCCAGGCGTTGCGGCCCTTGGCCAACAAGCCGTCGAGCGCATCGTCAAGACTCTCGCCGTCTTCGATGACTTTTGCGAGGCCAACGATCCTTACGCTGAGCACGACTTCGGGGCCTTTGAGGTCGATGGCCACAAGCTCTTCTTCAAGATCGATTATTACGACACGCAGCTAACCTACCACTCCCCGGATCCGGCCAATCCTGCGGTAACTGAACGCGTGATCACGATCATGCTGGCCGAGGAGTATTGAACAATGGGATTCGCATCTACTTTGACGATAGTTGTCGCGGCTTTGGCGATATCAACACCCCACCGTGGTCTGGCGGGTTCTTCCAAACCGAGCATCCGCGCACGGTCCACCAATTCGTCAAATTGAGTATGCCACGGGTTTGTCCGGCTCGCCTAATTCCGAGGGCAAGACAATGACGCAGGTCAAGAGTTCCCATGTTGTCGTAACGCAGCGTCTGCCGGGCTATCTGATGGCCCCTTTCGGGTGGGCGGCTAAGCCACTACTCGCCATGCTCGAGGCCGATCCATCGCTCTATCGGGGCCTCTTCACGCTCAACCGACAGCGCATGCATCTGATCGCACTGGTCCTGGCTCATCGGCCGAATGAGAGCAATCCGTCGCGCGGTCGACTGCTGCTCGGCGGCACCCCCGCAGCGGTGGTCGATAACATTCTTGATCGCCGCCCGGCAGGACTCAAGCGGGCCCTGGGTCGTTTGCCGGTGAGCGTCCTGCCACCCGAGAGCTACCGGTATTTGATCGAACTGCTTGACGACCCCGCCGTCGCCAAACTCATCTATCACGTCGAAAGCCTTACGGGCGATTGCATTTGCTTGCTTCACGATGTGCCAGCGCCGCTACGCCGAATCGTCGCCCGAGCAGTCGACAATTCGCTACTCAATCCGACAGGGCTGATGGACGGTCTGCGGTTCCTTGCCTCGCGTGGCGCCGCACCAAGCTTCGACGCCCTGGTCGCCGAGCTCGGCGCGATTCCTCAGCCTGCCCAAATGATGGCGCATCTTGCGAACCTCGTTCGACAACTGCCGCTGCCTGAACCCATCCCGCCAGTGGTCGTGGGAAGTGCTCGCCGTCTCGACAGCGGCACCGAACTTCGCCGGCTTGCGAAGCGATGGAAGAACTGCCTTGCCGGCTTCTATCTCGACGCGGTGGATAATGGGCGCGCGGCCGTTTATCTCTGGCCCGATGCCGAAACGCCGGCGGCCTGCCTGGTCGGCCGTCATGGCCGTCTTGGCTGGGCCCTCGAAGATACGAAGGGACCGGCAAACGCCGAGCTGCCGCCGGCCCGGCTGGAAGAAATTGGTCGCGCTTTCGCCGCAGTCGGCATTCCGACAGAATCGGCATTCGAAGCGCTAGAGAACGCCGCCCGGGCCCGAGAGCGGCGCGAGCGTCATCGGCGGCGGGCTGGCCGGCGGCGCCCCGCGGAGGTGGATGATGACGGATCAACCGCTGGATAGGAGCGAAATGGCCCGGCTGCGGGGATTGGAACTCGGGGGTACGCAGCCGGGGACCGGCCTTCCGATGAGGGAAAGCTACAAACGATTCCACGCCGTGTTCTCTGGTCGCCATTCGTCAAATTTGACAGTAGCAAGCTCTGCTGCGTAGGCCACAATCCGTTCCATGAAATCTCGCCGTCTGTTGCTTGGGCTCGCCGCCGACAAGCTTGGCGGCGCCAAATGGCATTAGCAAGGCCCAAGGAAAAAACATCACTCGCTCAGGTCCAAGGCTTTAGCGACGTCTTCTCTTTATCAGGGTCGTAGGGTTAAGAGGACGCGCCGGTGTTTGGCTTGAGTGGAAATTCATCCCGATCGTCTGTGCTCACGGCGTTGGCTTCTGCTATTGCGAGCTCGATTTCACGGATTGCTCCGCCGAAAGCCGCTTCGACCCCGGTATGCCTCCCAACGAACCCAATATCTTGAACTAAATCTCGAACTTCTAATCGCGCGAGCAAGCTGGACGGGTTAGGCTTCGCTCCGGGCGCCAGTCCTTCGATTGCGTCGAATGCCGTCAGACCTGCCGCAAAGAACTCGCGATACACGTTACGCTCCGACAAACCCCGTACCGTGCGGAAACCCAGTGTCTTGCGAATCGCCTCAAGCACCTGCTCAATCTGACGCTGATTGCGCGACGGGAGCAACTCTAACCGGTTTCGGACTATGACCCAGTCGGTTGTGCACCGCAGACGGTTCGTCTCGCCTCCACCGCGCGCGCCACCGTTTTTGCGTACCGTGACGGTTGTGGCTCAAGGTCCTTTGATCCAATTCTGACCAGTACGTCGAGATCGATTAGGCTATCATTGATCGGCGTGATCAGAGTGTCCGCCATGCCGTGGGCGACAAGGCTAAGGTGCTGCGCTCCTCCGGGTGTATCGATCACGATGTAATCGTGCTCGTGTCTGTGCTCACTATTCTTGAGCTGCGACATGAACCGGGACAGGTCAACCGAGTCGCTTCGGTCATCAGCAGCGAGTCGTTCTTCCGTTACCGGGTAGTGGTCGCGCATTTCTAGTTCGAAGTTATTTTGATTGGCCCATTCACGCCGGTTCTCGATATACCGCGTGAGGGTTTGCTGGTCTACGTCCAGATCGAAGGAGGCGACGCGCTTTCCGGCTTTGAGCAGCGCTATGATGATGTGCATGGCAAAGGTCGATTTGCCACTGCCGCCCTTGTGATTTCCCATGACCACAATATGAGGCGCCGGATACGCACCGCACCACGGTATGATGGACGTCCGCATTAGTCACCGCCCAACATTCCTGCCAGGATCCATCGGCACCCCAGCACAATACCGCCAGCATGCGGCAGACTGCCTTCGGTTGGCGCAGCGGAAGTCTTCTCTGGAAGCCAGAGCACGCTTACTCAGGGGCGGAAGCGTGGCGAAGCTTGGCTAATCGTGCGGAAACGCGCCATGCTCGCGAAGCCGCGTTTGTCGATCGTATCGGCGGCATACTTGCAACCCCGCCGCATGCAGCTACCCAGTAGTCCCAAAGAAAAACCCGCCGAGGCTGCCAGGGCGGGGCGAGACTGCCGCAATTTCGTCAAACGACTCAGTCTGCACTGAGGTCTGAGGGGGAAAGCCACAGCGATGCGAACGATTGCCTTCGCCACCCAAAAAGGCGGCTCCGGCAAGTCGACGCTTGCCATTGGCCTGGCGGTCGCTGCCGTACAGGACGGGGAGCGTGTGGCTCTGCTCGACACAGATCCCCAAGCCACCGTCGCGAATTGGGGCCTGCGCCGAACCAATCCCGAACCCAGCATTATCCGCATCGCGTACGCGTTTCAGGTCGAGAAATCGCTGCGAAGCCTTGCTGCCGAGGGATATACGCTTTCGATCATCGACACTCCAGCTGGGGCCGGTCACGCTCCCACAGCGGCTGCTATCCGCGCTGCTGATTTCTGTCTTGTCCCCACCAGGCCGAGCGTCGCGGATGTCGAGGCAACCCATTCGACCCTAAAAGTGATCCGCGAGTTCGAGAAGCCACTTGCTTTTGTTCTGAACCAGACGGCAGCCCGTTACGAACCGACTGACGCCGCAGCGCCTTTGTACAGGGTGGGCGTGCTGGCGCTTCCTTTCATTGTGCTACGTAACGACCATCAAAACGCGCTCGGTTCGGGTCTCGGTGTATCGGAGTTCGCACCCAACGGCAAAGCGGCCGGAGAGATCCGCGAACTCTGGACGTGGGTGAAACGCAAGCTGGCTATCCGGGTCGCAGATACTGAACAGGCATTGGTTGCCTGATCGTCTTTACAGGCTGATTCCCATATGCCTTCGTCGCGCCAGCAGGCGATCATGGGTTTGCGTTTCGTCTGCCCGCGCACCGGGCATAACCTCGAGACCGCTCCCGAAGCTGACGAGAAGTTACTGTTGCTTCGAACCAATGACCTGCGGACGCCCTGCTCGTTCTGTGGCGGATCACACCAGTGGGTATTTGTACAAGTATCCACGGCAAGGACCTCGGAATCAAAGAAGGAAGTTGGGATGAAACAATGCCGCGGTGCAGGATGCCAAAGTACGCCTCCAGCATCTCTCGTGATAAATCGGCTGCACTGAAATAGATTAGGTTGGGAGCATCAAACCATGACATCCGAGAAAAAAGAGCAGGTACAGCTGTTGACGTGGTTCCTTATCATTGTCGGACCCGCGATGGCTATTCCCGGCGCCCTACTTTTCGGAATGGTCAAATATCTATGCGGGTACCTCATGTTTTCCGCGCTGTTGTTGGCAAGCGTTCTCGTTTTTGGAAATCTCGCCGACATTTTCCAGCGAGTTAGAGCGCGCCCTCGCTTCGAAAAAATGACTCAATGGGACTGAAGAGGCGACGCGAGGACCACCTCCAGGGGGCACAACTGCGGCGCAATCTCCGTCCCACCTCACGAACTTTATCATTGTGCGAGAAACCGAGATCTCGCGCGGCAGCACCGAACACATTGCTGGCGGGTTTGGCCCAGCCGGCAGTTCTGCCTGATGACGACAATCTACCAGACTCAAAGCTACCCTGCTTTTCCGGCTTCCCTTGGATATGGCTGTCATTCATCTCCGCGATGAAGAGCGCGAGAGGAATGGGTCTTCGATCCGTTCGGGAAATTCTCGAGATTATTGGGGCTGATCGCCACCACTCACCGTTTTTGTGCTGACAGCTATCGTCAGGCGGGAACGCTTGCGCCGGAAAGCTTGCGTCGCCAGGACTTGGACAGCAGATCGAAAGGTCCCATCCGGGGCTCCCCCGTCGCGTCCTTGTTCGATCAAGAGAAAACCCCGGCGGATGGAACCACCGGGTCTACGCCAGCCGGTATGGGGGATAGGGGCTGGGGATAACCGGCTGACTGCGGTCTTTTAGCTTTCAGCCTCGCTGGGCTCTCTGTGGCATCGAGCCGCAGCCGGTATGAACCCTCTTCACTACATTCGCATCCGCGCGAGGGCCAAAGGGCCCGTCGTGGCCGACAGAACCGAGCGAAGGTCCTGCCCAGGGAGGTGAGTTCGGCCAATGAGTTCATGCCGGCACTGCGTTTCGCGGCATTCGCTTTCGACATACGAGCGCCATGAAAATTTCGTCTGGTACACGCGGAGGAACCCGCCCCGGCTGTGTTGCAGCAGAGGAGTGCCTTCCATGTGTGACTACAGTCTGCACCAGGTCGCGTCCCGACCGGCAAAGGTCGGGGATGAGCTGGTAACCACCCGCTTCGGCCGCTCGATTACGCGCGGTTTTGCGGCGGTTGGCGAACCGGACGTCGCTGTGTGCCTGCTTCCTGGAACCGAGCTGGCCTTCCAGGAGGTAGTTAGGTACAAGCCTCGCCTCGAGTTCTTCGGGCATCAGAAAATCGAGCAACGAGTGGCGCGATTTCGCAAGATCGATAGCCATGATCCTCATGCTCATCACGATGCGCTGGAGTTTCCAGGCGGAGATGTCGTTCTCCTCACTCGATTGATTGAGGGCCAGCGCGCAACTGTGCTTCAACTCCCAGCCGCACCTCGCGTGAAGGTGGAGGCACCGGAGCAAGAGCCCGAATCGCTCGGAGCTTGATCCGGTATGCCGAACCGAGAGCCATCACGTCGATGGCTCTCGGGTCCACCGGCCGACCTAATCAATCCAGGGTGATGAACCGCCGGTCGCGCCAGACCCGATGCGAATGGTCTGTGGTAGCTCCTGACGGGTTGCTTCGCTGGGGCGGGCAGCGGCTGAGTGACATCTCATTCCTTAATTCAAGTCACCGCTTTGTCGGAGTTGCCTAAGATGGCCCTTAGGATCTCGCGTCACGATACGGTCGATGTTGTAGAACTTCGCGACGGCACGAGGTGGCGGATTTGGCCCGCGGACGCGCTCGCATAGAATTCGGGGGCAGACGGGAAACGCCGTTAGAAGCTAACGGGAATTATGTCCGAGTATTATGGGTAACGGCTCAATAGGGTCGGAAGTTGAACGGGTGCAAATGGTTGCGTGTGACTGAGGGGTGGATAACGCTGCGCCGCAAAACAGGATTGCGAACTAGTGATCAAAGGACGGGTATTTAGCCGCCGCGGAGCCTGTGCCCTCCGAAGCACGGGACGGCTTCTCAAGCAACTTGTAGTGAACGTCGGGAAGGCGGAGTAGCGTCGGGCTATTATCCGTGCCTATTGTTGCACCGGCTCATACGGGGCTAGCTGGATTTGCCGTCCCATGCGGCCCTGACCCGCTGTGCCGTGAATGGAATGGTGCGTAGCCGCAGGCCCGTGGCGTCGTAGACGGCATTCGCGAGCGCAGCGCCGACGGGCGTGCAGGCTGGCTCACCGGCACCGAGCGGCGGTTCGGTCGGCCGGTCAATCAACTCGACTTCGAGCTTGGGAACCTCAACGAAGGTCAAGATCGGATAGCTCGACCAATCGACACTCGACACACGCGCGCGATCGAATGTCACTTCCTCCTTCAGGGCTCGGCTCAGCGTCTGGAGGATGCATCCTTCGATCTGGGCTCGCACCCCGTCGGGATTGATGATCTGTCCACAGTCGTGCGCGCAAGCGACGCGTTCGACTTTTATTTTGCCACTTGC
>Ga0137366_10005254_pt1 | contig 10167 bp, 10 predicted proteins | sample SagtaG_8_FD_104938 | JGI IMG/M metagenome (GOLD analysis project Ga0137366, IMG submission 104938) | Vadose zone soil microbial communities from Sagehorn Ranch, Mendocino, California, USA - Sage1_L_60_16 metaG | ecosystem: Environmental > Terrestrial > Soil > Vadose zone | place: USA... | reverse complement strand
CTCCCCTGTGCTCACGCACTCCCTGCCATACGAGCCACGCGCCTCCGATCTCCGCCACAGCAGCCAGCGTGAAGAGCAGCAACGACCGGACGACGGTCACGAGCCCATCCGCCACCTCTCCCGACCGACCATCGGCTGGTTCCCTCCGCGGCGTCACACCTGGAAGCTTCCCCTCAAGAGGGTGGGAGCGCCGAACCGGCTCCCGCCAGTTCGGCGAACGGCAGCGGGCAGTCAGGGCTGTCCGCGCAGGTCGCGAGGTCGTCGCAGCCCGCCTCCAGCGCCGAGGCGAGCGTCGCCCGGATGGTGTGGAGGTCGGCGATCCTGGCGTCGATCTCGGATAGCTTGGCGGCCGCTTGCCGCCGCAAGCCGGTGCTCGGCGCGATCCCGTGCCGGTGTCGTCCGGTTTCCAACAGGCCGGCGACCTCTTCGAGCGTGAACCCGAGCCGCTGAGCCGCCTTGATGACCCGCAGCGTCGTGACCGCATCCGACGAATAGACCCGATGGCCCCCAGAGGTCCGGCCCGGTTCCTCGAGCAGCCCACGCCGTTCGTAGTAGCGCAGCGTCTGGAGGTTGACGCCCGCCGCCGCGGCAACCTCGCCGCTGCGCAGCCCTCGCATCATGCCGACCGACCTCCAGTGGCGGCCGCCGCATGCGCCGCCAAGCCATCCAGCACGTTGGACCGCCCCTCGGGCACCCGGACCTCCAGTTGCAGCAGGTCGTCGGGCGTTCGTGCGAGGGTGAAGCCGAACAGTGAGCAGCAGGCCGCCTCGCGGGTGACCAGCTCTCGGGTGGCGGTCGCCACCCGATCCGACCCGTCCAGCACCAAGTGGAGGACCGTCGGCTCGCGACGGACCACTTCCCGCAACGCTGTCTCGAACAGCTCATCGAACTCCGCGGCACGCAACGGCCGCTCGACCGATGGCAGCGTGCACTCCGCCGGCGCCCACGTCATCGACTGCTCCTTTCGCCCGGCCCGATCGGGACTGCTTGGAAACCATAAGCCTGTACCTGGGTACCGGATGCAACCCCTCTCATACCGAGCCGCCCGGACCGACGACCGCTGCCACGGCGTCGATCCGTCCTTCGCAGAGCGATCTCGCAGGTCAGGCGTCCGCACCATGGTTCACGGGGGCCGGAACCTTCAACGACCAGTTGATGGTTTATCCAGATTTCAGCGGCCGTTGAATATCGTCGCTGCATAATCATGCACCGACAATGAATAGGGCGACCACAGAGCGTGAGCATGCGACCCAGGGGCGCGCCGTCACGCTGATACGTCAACGAGCCGGCCGGGATTCTCACACACCGCAAGCGTCGCGGGTGGGACACGAACGCCCGAGGAAGCCCGAGGGGAGCCTGGGCAGGCTGCCGCCTCGCGCCACGCCGGGCCGGTGGTGATCGTGAGCCAAGGCGATTCGCTGGATCCGCACCTTGGCCGCACGACCGCAAGCGCCGCGGGGGCGTTATTCGGTTGGACGACTCCGCGGACACATCTACAGCTCGCTACGGAACGACGGACGGTCGAGCCCTGGACCGGGCGCGGGTGGCGGCGGAGGCAGGCGACTATCCAGGCATCTGGGACCTACTTGGACGTTGCGGTGGTTTGGCGGTCCGTTTGCCTCAAGGGGGTGGGGACAAGCGCTTCCGCAGGATTGGTGTGACCGATATGATTCCGACCACTCCGGTGCTCGGTCGCTTCATTGATTAGAAGATTGAACGATTTGTGACTGAGGCGATATATGTATCTATAGACTCGGAGACTTATCGCTAAGGCTCTATGTCGACAAATCGACGAAGGTCTCAGCCCTGCTGACAGCAGCTCGTGGGAGGCCGAATGGGTAAGGTCATCGCCCTGGCGAACCAGAAGGGTGGCGTCGGCAAGACGACGACCGCCATCAACCTCGGTGCCGCCCTGGCCGAGCGGGGCAGGCGCGTGCTGCTGGTGGACATGGACCCCCAGGGCGCGCTGTCGGTCGGACTCGGCCTGAACCCGCTCTCCCTCGAAAAGACGCTCTACAACCTGCTGATGGGCACCGACCAGGACGCCGGCGCGGTCGTCACCAACACCAAGATCGACCGTCTCGACCTGCTCCCTTCCAACATCGACCTGGCAGCGGCTGAAGTGCTACTCGTCGGAGAGGTGGCACGCGAGCAGGCCCTGGCCCGAGTCCTGCGCACGTTGCGGCGACGCTACGACTTCCTGCTGGTCGACTGCCCGCCGAGTCTCGGGCTGTTGACCGTCAACGCGCTGACGGCCGCCGACGGCGTGCTCATCCCGCTGGAATGCGAGTACTTCGCGCTACGGGGAATGGCGCTGCTGATGGACACCATCTCCAAGATCGCCGATCGCCTGAACCCCAACCTCAAGATCGTTGGCGTGCTTGCGACAATGTACGATGCACGCACTGTGCACGGCCGGGAGGTGCTCGGCCGGGTGGAGGAGGCTTTCGGGGACCGGGTCTTCCGGACGGTCGTCAGCAAGACCATTCGCTTCGCCGAAGCACCGGTCGCGGGGGAGAGCATCCTCACCTACGCCGGTGATTCTCCGGGCGCTGCCGCCTATCGCGAGCTCGCCAAGGAGGTATTGGCGTCATGAAGAGTCGGGCCAGCCTACCCGGTGCCGACGAGTTGTTCCGGGTCACATCGATCGACGGGAACAAGGGCTCGCGGGCACAAGGAGCCAAGCGGTCGACCTCCGAGGCCGCAAATGCCGACGCTGCCTCCGGCGAGCGCGTCCCGAGCGGCCGCCAGCGCCATGAGGAGAAGATTACCTTCTACTGCACCGCCGAGGAGCTTATGGACCTCGAGCACGCCCGGCTGGTGCTGCGACGCCAGCACCAGATCGTGGTCGACCGCGGCCGGCTGGTCCGGGAGGCACTCGCGCAGGTGCTGTCGGAGCTGGACCGGGACGGCGCGGACGCCGCGCTGGTGAAGCGACTCCTGTCGCAGTGACAGCGCTCGAGGTCATCGCGCGCAAGCGCGACGGGGGGACGGTGCCAGCCGCCGACCTGCGCGCGTTCGTCCTCTCCTATGCGCGTGGGGAGCTGCCCGATTACCAGATGTCGGCGTTCCTCATGGCTGGATACCTCCAGGGCTTCACTCGCGAGGAGGCGGCGGCGCTTACCGAGGCGATGGTGGCCTCGGGCCGGCAGCTCGACCTCAGCCGCATCGAGGGCCCGACGGTCGACAAGCACTCCACCGGGGGCGTGGCCGACGGGACCACGCTGGTCGTCGGCCCGCTCGCCGCGGCGCTCGGGATGAAGATGCTCAAGCTGTCGGGGCGCGGGCTCGGACACACTGGAGGCACGCTCGACAAGCTGGAGTCGATCCCAGGCTTCCGAGTCGAGCGGAGCGCCGAGGAGCTGCTCGATCAGGTCGAGCGGGTGGGGCTGGCGGTGGCGGCGCAGAGCGCCGACCTGGTCCCTGCCGACAAGTCGATGTATGCACTTCGCGACGTGACCGGCACGGTCGCCAACAAAGCCCTGATTGCGTCGAGCGTGATGAGCAAGAAGCTGGCAGGGGGTGCCAGCAACATCCTGCTGGACGTCAAGACCGGCTCCGGCGCGTTCATGAAAGACGCGACGGCGGCGATCGACCTCGCCCGGCTGTGCGTGGAGCTGGGCACCGTGGCGGGGCGGCGGACGGCGGCGGTCGTCAGCGACATGGGCCAGCCGCTCGGCGACCTGATCGGCAACGCCGTGGAGGTTCGGGAGGCGGTCGAGACCCTTCGAGGCGAACGCAGCGGCCGGCTGCTCGACCTGTCCTTGACGTTGACCGGCCAGCTCGCCGCCCTGGCGGGCACCGAGTCGACCGCGGAGCTTGGCCGTGAGCGCGCCCGCCAGGCCCTGGAGCGGGGCGACGCACTGGAGCGGTTCCGCGACTTCGTGTCCGCGCAGGGCGGTGATCCGACCGTGGTGGACGACCTTTCGCTGCTTCCGGTGGCGCCGGTCTCCGCCGACGTCACCGCGCCGGTGGACGGCTGGCTCGCCGCGGTCGACGCCGAGGCGGTCGGCCAGGTGGCCGCCACACTCGGCGCTGGCCGCCAGCGGATCCACGATCAGATCGATCCTGCGGTCGCGGTCGAGCTGCCGGTCAAGATCGGCGACCGGGTCCGGGCGGATGAGGTCATCGGGCGTGTGGCGGCCAGGGACGAGGCTGCCGCCAAAGCCGCGGCCGCAAGGCTCGTCGAGGCCTTGCGGTGGAGTGACCGATCCGTCCCCGCGCCGCCGCTCGTGTACAGAGTCGTCGGCCGCTGACCTCGGCTGGCCACGCTCACCTTGCGTCGTGGCCCATGCTAGGGTGGCGGCCAAGTGGCGCTTTGCTCGGTTATCGCGCCCATCTCGACGTCCCTTGCGACACCGTTCGGAGGCCTTGGCGTGGGTTCGCCCCTGACCCTTCTGCGAGACAACCCGCTGGCGTTCATCGCGTTCATCATCGCGGTGGTTGTGGCCATCACCGTGCACGAGTTCAGCCATGCGGCCGTCGCCACGCTGCAGGGAGACCGCACGCCACGCTCGCAGGGGCGCCTGACGCTCAACCCGATCGCGCACCTGGACCCGCTCGGCAGCATCGCGCTGGTGCTGGCCGGCTTCGGGTGGGGCAAGCCCGTGCAGTTCAGCCCCTACCAGCTCCGCAGCCAGCGGGCGGGTGCGGCCCTGGTCGGCTTGGCCGGTCCCGCGTCCAACTTCGTCCTCGCCCTGCTCAGCGCCCTGATCCTGCGGTTGCTGCTGTTCCGCGGTGGCACCGCCGAGTTCACGCTGATCCTGCTGCAGACGCTGGTGAACCTCAACGTCGTGCTTGGCGTGTTCAATCTCGTGCCGATCCCGCCGCTGGACGGCTCCCGTCTGCTGTCCATCGTCCTGCCGCAGCGTCGCCAGGGGATCGTCTACTTCCTCGACCAGTACGGGATCTTCATCCTGCTCGCGCTGCTCATTTTCGCGCCTGGCCTCTTGACCCCGTTCTTCGACGCGGTCATCCGGTTCATCTATCGCCTCGTCGGGTTCAACTTCTGAGCTCGCCCCGTCCGGAGTCGTTGTCCAGCGGGCCACGGCTGGCTACGATCGGCGCTCTGCCCTCGAGCGATAGCATCCTTATAGCTTTGGCGATTCGGCGCTTTATCTCCGAGTAGATAAGTAGATAAGTAGATAAATGGACTACATGGTCAGGACAGAGGTGTTCGAGGGGCCGTTCGACCTGCTCCTCCACCTCATCGCGCGCCAGCAGGTGGACATCTGGCAGGTATCGCTGTCGAGCATCACCGAAGACTATCTCGGCGAGATCAGGCGCATGCGCGAGCTGAACCTCGAGGTCGCCACGGAGTTCCTGGTGGTGGCGGCGACCTTGCTCGAGCTGAAGGCCGCTCGCCTGCTCCCCAGCCCGGACGGCGAGGAGGACGAGGTCGAGGCGCTGCTCGAGGAACGCGACCTGCTGTTCGCCAGACTCCTCCAGTACCGCGCCTACAAGCACGTCGCCGAGCTGTTCGGCGCGCGCCTCGCCGAGCAGGGCGCGTTCCTGCCGAGGCGGGCGGGCGGCCAGGACCTCCTGGAGCGCATCGCCCCGAACCTGCTCACCGGCGTCCGGCCCGAAGACCTGGCGCGTCTGGCTGCTGACGCCTTCACGCCGACGCCGGTGCCCCAGGTCAGCACCGACCACATCGCTCCGGCGCGGCTCACGGTCAGCGAGGCGGTGGCGGAGCTGGCCGGGCGGCTCCGCGGGCAGGGCGAGACAACCTTCGAGGCGCTGCTGAGCCGGAACGTGCCACCGATCGAAGTGGTCATCAACCTCCTCGCGCTGCTCGAGCTCTACAAGCGCTCGTTGATCGAGCTGGAGCAGACCGCTACCTTCGGCGCGATCACCGTCCGGTGGACCGGCCACGCCGGCGCCGAGACCGACGACCTGATGGTCGAGGAGCCAGCATGAGCGCGCCTGACAGCGACGACCATTCCTTCCCCGTTGGCCCTGCTGAGGACTCTGACCGGTTCGCCTCGGCAACAGAGGAGGCAGCTGCACCCGAGCCGCACCGCCCGCTCCCCGAGCCGGAGCGCGTACCCGCTGAGCGGTCGCCTTTCCACCCGGCAGCCGGCGCGCCCGGTGGATCCGGTGTGGCCGGCCCCGTGGACGTCGAGCGGAACGGGTTCCGGCCGGCGGAAGTCGCCGCGCCCGCGGTGGCCGCATCCGGCGGCCCCATGGCGGCCGGGCCGAGTGCGCCTCCTCCCGAGGTGGCGTCGATTGGCGAAGGCTCCGCGGTCGCCGGCGACGGGGACGCCGCGGCCGACGCGGAGTCGGGCGGCGAAAGCAGTGAGGCCGATGGGGTCGTCGCATCCGTTGGACCGGAGTCGGGCGCCGCGGACGTCTGGCCGCCCGACGAAGCTCTGGAAGCGGTCGAGCTCGACGACGCCGGCTGGACCCGGCGGAGCGTCGAGGCGATCCTCCTGGTGGCCGACGAGCCGGTCCCGGCAGCCACGCTCGCCGAGCTCGTTGGTGCCCGCCTGACGGAGGTCGAGGCGCTGCTGATCGACCTCGCGGGGGAGTACGCCGCACAGGCCCGCGGGTTCGTCCTGCGCGCGGTCGCCGGCGGCTGGCGCCTGTACACCCATCCGGCGACTCGGGAGGTCGTCGAGGCGTATCTGCGGTCGGGGCAGCAGAGCCGGCTCACGCGGGCGGCCCTGGAGACCTTGGCAGTGGTCGCCTACCGGCAGCCGGTGACCCGGCACCAGGTAGCCGCCGTGCGCGGCGTGAACGTCGACGGCGTCTTCCGGACGCTGGCCACCCGTGGCCTGATCCACGAGGTCGGGCACGAGGAGGGGCCGGGCCAGGCCGCCCTGTACGCCACGACGCCGGCGTTCCTCGAGCAGCTCGGGCTGAACAGTCTGGACCAGCTTCCGCCCATCAAGGACTACCTTCCTGACGGCGTGGACCTCACCGAGCTCCTGGAGCAGATGTGACTCCGCGACGGGCCAGCGGATCAGGTGCGGCCGGCCGCCCGGACCGCACCGGCCGACCGGCGCGCCCGGCCGCCCGGGGGACGCCTGCCCGGGGCACGCCTGCCCAGGGGACGCCCGCCCGTGGCGCTCCTTCCCGCCGCACGCCCTCGCGCGGCAGTACCGGTCGCCCAGGCGAGCGCCCGAGGCCGGGGGGAGACGCTGCGATGAGCCGCTCAGGCCAGGACCGCCGGGGCTCCGCGGCTGGCGCCGGTCGCACCGCCGCGAATGCGGGTCGGGCGGCGACGAGCGGTCGTCGTTCGGCTGCGAGTCCGGGTCGGGCGGCTTCCAGCGCCAGCCGATCGGACTCGGCGAGGGCGCGTCCGGGTCAGGCGCGCTCGAGTCGGGCCGGCCCGGGTCGGAGCACCTCCGGTTCGGGTCGGAGCACCCCCGGTTCGGGTCGGAGCACCTCCGGTTCGGGTCGGAGCACCTCCGGTTCGGGTCGGAGCACCTCCGGTTCGGGTCGGCCGGGACCAGGCCGGGACGATACGCGTCGCAGCCCATCCGGATCCGGTCGGCCGGGCGCCGGTCCCCGTGCCGAGCCGACGGGCTCTTCCGCCAGCCGTGGCGGCGCTGGGCGGTCGCTTTCCGGCGCGACGGCCCGACGAGGCCGGGCCGCGCCGCAAGCTGAACGGGCCGGCGCGACCAGGATCGGCTCGCGAGCGGCGACGGGCGGCGGGACCGCGCCGGCGGGTGCCGCCCGGTCCACTGGCGCCCGACCACCCCGCGCGCCCCGCGGCGCCGGCCAGGCGAGCCGCGGGACCGAGCCGTCGGGCGGCGTGCCCGACCGGTCCGGCGAGGCCGAGGGGATGCGACTCAACAAGGTGCTGAGCGCGGCGGGTCTTGGGTCCCGGCGGGCGGTCGAGGAGTTGATCCGTGCCGGTCGGGTGGCGATCGACGGGCGGGTCGTCGAAGAGATGGGCCGCCGCGTGGACCCCGCCAACGACCGGGTCGAGGTCGACGGCTCGCGGGTCGTGATCGACGAGCGGTTGCGCTACTGGATGCTGAACAAGCCGCTCGGCGTGGTGAGCACCGCCGACGACCCCCAAGGCCGGCCAACGGTGGTCGAATTCGTCCCAGAGGACCCCCGGGTCGTCCCGGTTGGCCGGCTGGACCTGGACACCGAAGGGCTGATCCTGCTCACCAACGACGGCGAGCTTGCCAATCGCCTCACGCACCCGCGCTACGGCGTCCAGAAGCGGTACCTTGCTGAGGTCGAGCACCTGCCCGGGAACGCGGTCAGGCGCGTCCAGCAGGGGGTCGAGCTCGACGACGGTCTGGCCCGGGCCGAACGCGCGCGGGTGGTGGCCGGCTCCGGCCGGCGCCGGATGGTCGAGGTGGTCATGGTCGAGGGACGCAAGCACGAGGTTCGCCGCCTGCTGGAGGCCGTCGGCGCCCCCGTGCGGCGCCTGGTACGCACCGCCATAGGGCCGTTGCGGCTGACCGGCCTCGCCCCCGGCGAGTATCGCGCGCTGCGTCCCGAGGAGGTCCGCGGCCTCTATCGGGCAGCCGGCCTCTGACGCTCGCCCGACTATAAGGCGACAAGTCACTAAGTCGATAAATCTCTTTGTCAATATGTGTACTAAGCGAGGAAGTGTCATGGAGTCGAACCGGTGAACCACCATCTCGACAACGAGGTGCCTACCTGGGCGGATGAGCACCCGACCCGTCGCCAACTTCCCCCACCGGCCCAGGCCCTGAGCCTCGAACGGACCGCAAATGTGTGGCCACGAAAGCGTCCTCGGCTGACAATGGCGCAGCATCCGATGGGCCACAGCCCATGGCGGAGCCAGGGCCCGGCGGAGGTCCGGACGCGTGAACCTCAGCCCCTGGACGGCTGGCGCCGGCAGGCTGGCGCCCCCCGGCGGGGCGCCGGCGGGCACCGGGGTTGTGGGCGCTGGGATCGTGCGGCCGGCGTGCGAGGGTGAGCGAGATGGCGACCACCCCCAAATGGCCACAACGGCTCGCGATCGTCGGGACGGGACTGCTTGGAGCGTCGGTAGGGCTTGCGGCCCGCGCCGCGGGCGTGCCGCAGGTCGTTGGCGTGGACGCCGACAGGGCCGAGCTGCGCGACGCCTTGCGGATGGAGGCGGTGACAGACCGGGGACGCTCGGTGGAGGAAGCGGCCGAAGGCGCCGACCTGGTGGTGGCGGCGACTCCTGTTCGTGCCCTGGCCGAGGTGCTCGCGCGCGCGCACGCGGCGAATCCGGCGGCCGTCCTCACCGACGTTGGCAGCACCAAATCACACCTTCTAGTGGAACTTGCGAGTCTGTCCACAAACCTCGGCCGCGTTATCCCTGGTCATCCCATGGCTGGATCGGAGCAACGCGGGGCACAGGCGGCACGTGCCGACCTGTTCCACGGGGCGGCCTGGGTGCTCACGCCGGCGGCCCAGGTGGATCACATGGCGCTGCGGCGCGTGACCCGGTTCGTCCGCGCCCTCGGCGGCAGACCGCTGATCCTCGACCCTGACCTCCATGACCAGGTCGTCGCGTTCGCAAGCCATCTGCCGCAGCTCGCGGCGACCGCGCTGATGGGTGCGGTGGCGCAGGTGCAGGCCCCTGCTGCCCTGCGCAGCCTGGTGGCCAGCGGCTTCAAGGACACGACCAGAGTCGCGGCCAGCGATCCGGATCTGTGGGTCGACATCTGCTCCACCAACGCTCCGAGCATCGTGGCGGCGCTGGATGCGCTGGGCGACCGCGTGTCGGTGCTGCGCAAACTGGTGGCCAGCGGCGACCGCGATGGGCTGCGCGAGGTCCTCGGCGAGGCCCGCAACGCGCGGCTGCACATCCCGACCAAGCCCGGCTCGTCCCCCCGTGGGCTGCGTGAGCTGGTGGTCCACATCGCCGACCGGCCGGGGAGCCTGGCCGCGGTGTTCCGCATCCTCGGCGCCTCCGGCGTCAACGTCGAGGACCTGACCATCGATCATGAACTCCAGGGCGGAAGCGGCAATCTGCACGTCTGGGTCGCCGGCCGGGAGGCGCTCGCGGTCGCCACGAGCGCATTGGCCGGCGCCGGCTGGACGGCCCACGAGGCCGAGGGCGCCCTGTAGCGCAGCGAACCTGCGCCGGTGAACGCATGGCCGGTGCTGGTCGAGCGCTGGTCGGTGCCGGTCGGCAAGTGGCGGGCCGGTGGACCGGTGGCCGCTGCCCGTCGAGGCCTGGCCGGTTCCGGCGGGGAGGTGGCG
>Ga0137366_10005249_pt1 | contig 10173 bp, 8 predicted proteins | sample SagtaG_8_FD_104938 | JGI IMG/M metagenome (GOLD analysis project Ga0137366, IMG submission 104938) | Vadose zone soil microbial communities from Sagehorn Ranch, Mendocino, California, USA - Sage1_L_60_16 metaG | ecosystem: Environmental > Terrestrial > Soil > Vadose zone | place: USA: California... | reverse complement strand
TTCTCGAACGCCGCGCGCGCTGCGGCGACGGCGCGCTCGGCTTCAGGGATTCCGGCTTCGGCGGCGTAGCCAACGATTTGGTCTGGCTGACTCGGATTGACCGAGGGAAAGATCTCATCGGTCCAGGTTTTTTCGCCGTTGATCGTGAGTGGAACTTTCCGCCCCAATTGCTTGCGCTGTTCGCGCAGCTCAGCCCGCATTTTTTCCTGGTTCTCGGGCAAAGCGAAGTTCGTTAGGGGCGCATTTTCATAGGCAGCGCCCACTTGTGTCCTTGGTGTGGTTGTTGTCATATTTGTCGTGGCATTTACTGACGGTAAAACGCCGTTTCGGCTCCGGCGCAAAGTTTCGCATGGATCGCGCAACAAATCTTCTACGGGCACGTTCTCGGAAAATTTTGCGCGCAAAAATCCTTCGTTCGATGTGTTCTCAAGGAGGCGTCGGACCAGATAGGACATTCCAGGGAGCAGTTCACCAACCGGGCAATATTCGCGAACGCGATAACCCATATCGACCAATGCGCGTTTGATTGGCCCGGCCATCCCATAGAGCAACTGAAATTCGAAGCGGCTGCGATCGATCCCAAGTTTCTCCGCGAACGCCTGTGCGTGGGCGATGCTCCGAACATTGTGTGAGCCAAATGCAGAGGTGACGATGGATTCGTTCTCCAACAACAACCGCGTGAGAGCTTCGAAATTCGCATCGCTCGCCAGCTTCTGAAGATAAACCGGACAATCCCAGCCGTTCTGGCGCGACTTCGATGTTTCGTAATCCCAGTACGCGCCTTTCACCAGCCGGACTGCAAACCGGGTGCCGCGCGCACGCCCCCACTCGATCAAGTCGCGCAAATCGGCTTCAGAATCTCGCAAATACGCTTGAGTGACGATCCCTGCATGGGGCCAATCCTTAAACTCTTCCTCGGTGAAGATGGTTTTGAATAGTTCCAGAGTAGTATTCTTGTGCGCATAGCTTTCCATGTCGAAATTGATGAAAGCGCCCAGCTCTCGCGCGCGGCGCAGAAGCGGCCGCAGCTTCGGCGCGAGATGGGCGATTGCATCCGCCGGATCTTCCGGACTGATTTGCGAATAAAGGGCAGAAATTTTGACCGAAACATTTACGACCGGAAAAAGCTCGGAATTTTTGCCTAGCGGATCGGTCCAGTTTCTTGTTTCACGCGCGAGACCCTCCAGCAAATCGAGGTAACGCGCCGCATACTCGTCGGCCTCCGTTTCGCTAACCACAGCTTCTCCCAAAAGGTCGACCGTGAAGCCAATTTTTTGAGTGCGGCGCTTTCGCAGTATCCGCAACACATCATTCGAATTTCGTCCGGCGATGAACTGACGCGCCATTTCGGAGACGTTCCACCGCAGGATGGGCCCACTAAGCCATGGAACGATGCGCGCCAGACGAATGCCGGCGCCCAAAAATTCTGAAAGTTTTCGCGAATCATGCGCCTCAACGAAGTATTCCTGAAGATGCTCGACAACTTCGCCTGAGGTGCGCAGCGAAGGTAGGACATCTACGAAACGAAACAGTTGGAGTTTGAGCTGCTCATCGCGCATCGAGATCGTCAGCAGGCGCTGATAAAATCCGGCCTTGCTAAAGAGCGACTCGGGGTGTTTATCGACCAGTTCGAAGATGCGCCGTCCGCGCTGCTCGATTTCGCTTTGAAGCGACGTCATTTAACGAAATTAGTGCGGCGCAATGCGTTAAGCAAAGACGGAACCAGCCGTCTTTATGACTTTAAAAAAAATTTTACGTCCAGACACGCGCAGTTTGCGGCTCGTTTCCGAAATGGAGATGAAATTGCTTCAAGCAATTTTGAGGAGCAAGTGGAGGAGATTTGCCTGGCAGACTCCGGAGGCCCAGGGCTCGGATCTGTCAGGCAATCTCTTTTTGTGCTGATTGATCCAGCATAGAAACTCGCGTAGCAAAGAGGGTAATGACCGTAGAGCGCGACCAATTTGCGAGCGATAACACCGCAGCGATTTGCCCCAAGGCGTGGGCCGCCCTGCAGGAAGCCAATGCGGACTATGCCGCAGCATATGGCGAGGACCGCTGGACGGCGCGCGTGTGCGATCAGATTCGTGAAATCTTTGAGACCGATTGCGATGTTTTTTTTGTGTTCACTGGCACGGCGGCGAACGCGCTGGCGCTCGCGCAAATGTGTCAATCATTTCGCGGGATCATCTGCCATCAGAACGCCCATATTCAGACCGACGAATGCGGCGGGCCGGAATTTTTCACCGGCGGATCGAAACTCCTCTTGGTCGGGGGCGGAAACGGCAAGATCGATATTGGCCAGGCTAAAGCGTTGCTTATGCGTCAGAACGAACTGCACTCGCACAAGCCGGGCGTGATCAGCATCGCGCAGGCGACCGAGTTCGGAACGGTTTATACGCACGACGAAATCACCGCGATCACTGAACTAGCTCATGCCAATGAACTGTTTGTGCACATGGACGGTGCGCGTTTCGCCAACGCGATTGCGTCGCTCAACTGCGCACCAAGAACGATGACATGGGAACTCGGAGTTGATGTTCTCTGCTTCGGCGGGACTAAGAATGGGACGGCTGCCGGCGAATTGGTGATTTTTTTTAACAAGAAGGTTTCGCGTGAGTTCGACTATCGAGTGAAACAGGCCGGCCAGCTCGGCTCGAAGATGCGCCTCCTGGCTGCACCGTGGCTGGGACTTTTGGCAAATGACACGTGGCTGCAAAATGCGCGGCATGCCAATCGTGCTGCACGCCAGCTTGCGCAAAACCTGCAAAGCGAGGCGAACGTTGAAATTGTATTCCCGGTAGAAGCAAATGCGGTCTTTGCACGGTTGGACGACCAACTCGCGCAATGCCTCCAAGCGGGTGGATGGCGTTTTTATAAATTTATTGAGCCGGATGTTTACAGGTTGATGTGTTCTTGGGCGACCACTGGGGGTGATATCGGCGATTTCATTCGTGACGTTACCCTAAATCATTGAACGAATAGCGATCGGCGACATCTGTATGAAGGTAAAATGAATGCGCTTGTGCGAATTTTGATGCTTGCTCCAATCCTGCTTTTCGGATGCCAGGCGACCCACGACGTAGCGTCTACTTCCTACCACGTGACCCGCGGCGCAGCGGTAGGCTCGTACAAAGTGGCTCGGGCCGTCGCGGTCGGTTCGTATCGTGTTGCCAGCGCTCCGGTCCATTATGCCACGCGGAAGAGAGGCGCTGAATCATCAACCATGGTCGGAACGGAGACTCCGTCCGATGTTACGAATCCCGGCCAATCAATTCCGCCGGAGATGGCGTCCGCCTCGCAACAGCAACCACGAGTTGACGCCGAGCGCGGCCAGAGCCGAAGATCGAGCGGAACTTCGGTCACGTCTCGCAAGGAGACAGGGCAGTCGTCAACGAGCGTCTCATCCTCGCGCGCTTCTACTCCATCGGCGTCGTTTCCGACAGGAAAATTGGTCCCTGGCAAACCGGGATATGTGTTCAGCCCATTCGACAAGGAAGGAAGATACGTGGATGTAAGTGGTTTCCCATCTGGCACCAAAGTGAAAGACCCTTGGACCGACAAGATCTTTCTTGTTCCATAAGTTGTTGCGCGTCTGGCGTCGCGCCACACCATGGTCGATTGCCGCGAACTGCAGCGAGTGCTAGGTAATAATATGAGACCGGCATCGCGAGTCGCGGCGTACCTGATTGCTTTGTCTGTCCTCGCTTTGGCGTCGCAGAGCCGGGCGCAGGTGTATCAAGGAAAAGAACTCGTCAAAGCCGAGTTGCTGGCTGACGCGAACGCCATTGTTCCTGGAAAACCGTTCACCATCGGTTTGCTGCTCCGAATGGCTCCGGGCTGGCACACCTACTGGGCGTTTTCTGGGGACGCGGGGCTTCCCACGGAATTGAAGTGGAAACTGCCATCGGGATGGAAAGTCGGCGAGATTCAATGGCCAATCCCCCTGAAAACAATCGATCCGGGCGACATTGAGACTTACGGCTATGAAAATGAAGTCCTGCTGATGCAGGAAATCACGCCGCCTCAGAAGCTCGACGATTCAACGGTAAAGCTTTCAGCTGAGGCAAACTGGCTGGTCTGCGAGAAAATCTGCATTCCTGGCAGCGCAACACCGCAGCTGGAGTTACCCGTATCGACAACGAGTCAGCCGGCGAACTCGGAAGTCTTCGCGCGCTACCGGCGTTTATTGCCTCAAAACTGGCCGGAGTCGAACGCGGCCACGGCAAACTGGAGTCGGGTTGGACGTGATCTTCATCTAAAGGTTACGAGCGAAACTCTGGCCAATTATCCGGCGCTGGACTTTTTCCCATTACCAGAACAAGGCGTTGTTGTTGGCCATCCAACGATCGAATCACACAATAGAAATGAGGTTGTCTTTCGAATTCCGATTGAGTCTTCCGAAAAAAGCCTATCGTCCATCGCGGGCCTGATCGTTTATTCGCAGCACCCAAATGGAGAGGACCGCGCGGCGTGGCGAATTTCAGTGGCCCCGACTGTTGCGGCGACTAGTGGCGCGCCCACCCGCGGAATCTTCACTTTCCTGCTCTTCGGATTTCTCGGCGGCATCATTTTGAATTTGATGCCGTGCGTGTTGCCGGTGATTTCGCTGAAAATCTTTGGATTCATTCAACAGGCTGGCCAAAGCCGACGGAAAATTTTGCGGAGCGGTATTGCGTTTACGGTGGGAATATTCGCTTGGTTCATCGGACTTGCGCTGCTTCTGGTTGTGCTCAAAGGCGCCGGACGCGAAGTGACCTGGGGCGGCTTTCAATTCACGAACGCCTACTTCGTACTTGCCCTGAGCATAATTGTTCTCGTGTTCGCGCTGAACCTCTTTGGCGTGTTCGAAATTTCGCTGCCGCAAGGCATGACGCGCGGGTTGCTTTCAACCACCGAGCGCAAAGACAATCTGGGCTCATTTTTCCAGGGCATATTCGCGACTGTTCTGGCAACACCATGCACTGCGCCGTTCCTTGGGACCGCGCTCGGATTTGCCTTTTCGCAATCGCCTGTAGTTATCCTGGCGATGTTCGTTGCGATTGCTGCCGGGATGAGCGCGCCGTACCTGCTTTTAAGCGCTCAGCCCGCTTGGCTGCGATTTCTGCCAAAGCCGGGCCCTTGGATGTTGCATGTGAAGCAATTCATGGGTTTTCTACTGCTGGCCACGCTGCTGTTTCTTCTTTACGTGCTGGGTGCTCAGCGCGGGTTAGAAGGAGCGATTTGGGCGAGCTGCTTTCTGCTGGTGATTAGTGTCGCCTGCTGGATGAAAGGCGCGTTCGTTCTGCCAACTGCATCAGCGATGAAGCGAGCTGTCGTGCTTGGGCTCATGGTCGTCCTCGTAATCGGAAGCGGCATTTATTTCATCGGCGGCAAATTTCGGTCTGCCACCGTCGGATTGGCTGACTCGCGACTCCGTGGAGACTGGCAGGCGTTCACACCGGAGCGGTTGCAAACTGAATTGGACCAGGGTCATTCCGTGTTTGTCGATTTTACGGCCGCGTGGTGCATTACTTGCAAATTTAACGAGGCAAACGTGCTTGAGAGCACAGAGGTGCGAGACGCGTTTCAGCGTCACGCGATTGTGAAATTGAAAGCCGATTGGACTAACGGCGACCCAACGATCACGAAATTGTTGCAAAGGTTCGGCCGCCCCGGCGTTCCGCTGTACGTGCTCTACCCCGGAAAAAACGAGGAGCCGATTGTTTTCCCGGAAGTGCTCACCAAAGGCATGGTCCTGGAAAAAGTCCAAACTGCCGCGCGCACGGTTGCCGCACAGTAGGATTTTGGGGATGTACGCTCAAATCATCGCGCCTGTTCCACAGGCGACAGTTGTGTTTCCGCTGTCCCCTGCCAATATGTTGATTGCAAGAAAATTGAACTCCTTAACAACTTCGTTTTCTAATCCGTTTATGAGCAAAAAAGTTACGTTAACCGTTTTCACATCACTGATCGCTACTGCAGTCTTCGCCTTGGAGCCGCCGCCGGTGGGCAGCGCCGCTCCGGATTTTTCGCTGCCCGACGCGAAAGGTGAGACGCATTCGCTTTCCCAATACAAGGGCAAGTACGTCGTGCTCGAATGGTTTAATCCGGAATGCCCGTTTGTTAAGAAACATTACGGTACCGACAACATGCAAAAGTTGCAGAAAGAATACACAGACAAGGGCGTGGTTTGGCTGACCATCGATTCCAATGCGCCCGGTACTGAAGGCAATTTGACGCCGGAACAGGCGCAGAAAGTCGCCACGTCCTGGAAGACGCAGCAAACTGCGTTGCTTCTCGATCCGGACGGCAAAGTGGGTCGCGCTTATGGCGCCAAGAACACGCCAAACATGGTGATAATCAGTCCTGACGGCAAAATCGTTTACCATGGGGCGATCGACAGCAAAGCCACGCCCAACCCGGCGGATATCCCGAGCTCGACGAATTATGTCAAGGCAGCGTTGGATCAATCGTTGGCAGGGAAATCGGTCTCCACGCCGCAAACCAAACCATACGGGTGCTCGGTAAAGTACAAATCCTCATAATTTTGTGGCTGCGGTCGCTGACCGCGGCTGACGGCGTCACGGACGCCGGCTACAAGGTTTCGAAGCGGCGGTCGGACTCGACCGCCGCTTCTGTTTACATCCATGACGGTGAGCAGGTGCAACGTGCCGCGAGTTGCAGCCTGAAGGTGAGAGACATCTCGCCGAATCGGCACCAAAAATCACTTCCCTTCGTCGGACACAGAAACGCTCAGCCCCTCCGTGGCGAGAGCCGCGACAACAAGCGCAAGATCGGCATCGGTATTATTCGGACGAGAAACATCCCGAGTTTCATCGGGAAGCCCGGAATTACAAGCGGGCGGTTCGCCTCCAATGCCGTAAGCGCTTCGCGGACGACTCGTTCTACGGGAACGAAAACGAACTCGGGGCCGGTATCCGGTTGAGCGCCTGGCCGTTTGGCGACTTCCTGAAATTGTGTGTGTACGGGACCCGGACAAAGAGCGCAGACGCTTACGCCTGTTCCCCGAAGTTCCGCCCGAAGCGCTTCAGAGAGGCTTGTGACGTAGGCTTTGGTTGCCGCGTAAACGGCAAAATCGGGAATCGGAAGAAATCCAGCCGACGAGCTAACGTTCAGAATGCCGCCACGTCCTCTGGCGATCATTCGTGGAAGTAAGTGGCGAGTGAGTGTGGTCAGGGCGACAATGTTCACCAGCGTCATTTGCTCGTTGCGAACTGGATTGCTCGTCGCGAAGGCGCCGCTGTCGCCCAATCCGGCATTATTGATCAAGAGATCGACATCAATCCTTTCATGATCCAGCCATGTCAGCAGTTCATGCAGTTGTGCAAGATCGGCGAGATCAATTTTGTGAAACGAAACCGCGAGATTCGGATACTGGCGATTTAGTTCGTTGCACAGTTCACTGAGCCGTTGCTCGCGGCGCGCAATTAGAATGAGTGATCGTGCGCGACCGCCAAGTTGGCGCGCAAATTCGCGGCCGATCCCAGCGGAAGCGCCGGTGATGAGCGCGTTACAGCCTTCGAGTTTCATTTGATGTTTTAGCCGAGGGCGTTGACCCCGGCTTGCCAACGTAGGCAGCTTCCTTTCTGCCGCGGTCAGCGCCCGCGGCTACAACACCGCTGCTATTCATCAAATGCAAATCCTTGAGTTCACGTTTCGTCAATGCCCGCCAATGCCCGCAGGGCAAATCGCCGAGGCGAAGATTTCCGACTCGAACGCGCAGAAGATGTTTGATGCGGTACCCGACGGCCTGGAACATGCGCCGAATCTGCCGATTTATTCCCTGCCGCAAGATAACGCGAAGACGCGTAGGCGAGAGGGAACGAAGGCGCGCAATCTTCGCGCGTTGGCCATCAAGAACAATTCCGCGCAGCAGCTTTGGAGCAAGCGACGGATCCCACGGTCGATCCAGTGTGATCTCATATTCCTTGTCGACCTTAAAACGGGGGTGAGTGAGCCGCTGGGCCAATTCACCATCGTTCGTCAGAAGCAGCAAACCTTCTGTTTGCGCGTCGAGACGTCCAACATTGAAGAGTTGAGAAAATTTTTCGGGCAGGAGGTCAAAGACCGTGTCACGGGCGTGGCGATCTTTTCGAGTCGAAACGAATCCGCCGGGTTTATGCAACATGATCGTAAGGGCTGGAGCGGGGCAAACAAGTTTATCATCGACTTTGACGTGGTCGCGCGCCCCTGGCTGCGCACTGAAATTTGTGCAGATCTTGCCATTGACTGTGACACGGCCCCGGGCGATCAACTCATCGCAATGCCGACGTGAACCAAGACCGGCAGCAGCAAGGAAGCGGTTGAGACGCACTTAAGCCAGTGAGATGTGATTGGTGAGAAGTGGGATGACCAGGCGAAAGCGCCACCAGTCACTTCACCAATCACTTCTCACGCTTGCAATTAAACATCCGGCTTCGTTTTGGGCAGGCCGATGACCTTCTGGCCTTCCTTCCATTGACCGCGCTTTTTCAAAAGCTCGACCCGTTCGAAACGCTTTAGCACATTGCGCCTGGCGGCGATTGTGCTGGCTCCTTTTAAACTGCGATGTTGCGACATGGGTAGGTAAAAGAGTTAAAATGTTACCCGCCTTAGGCGGGTTAAACGGGAAAAGAGCTCGCACACTAATTCAGCCCTGGAATTTTTCAAGGTGAACACATCGTTCCTTTTTAACCCGCCTAAGGCGGGTAATATTTTAACAAATCAACAACTCTTCATAATTGATTACTGAGCACGACGTAGGTCCCGCACTTTGTGATTTGATGGTAGATGTGAAAGTGGCTGGTCAAGGTTTGTTTCCAATAATCGGCCCGGCCTTCCTCGATAATCAGATAAACCGCGGCGGGTTGACCCCATTTTTCCAACACTGCGGCTTCGTTCAAAAACATATCAATGGATGGATTGCCCATTGGGGTCTCTTTCTCGGGTTTCTGATTAACTAGGAAAAATTTCCGGTTCAGATAAAAAATGAGGCTACTACTGTCGTCGAGCGGTCCTTCAAAGATTGTATCGGCGCCTGCATCCAGCCGCGGATTTAGAAATCGCGCCATATCAGCAAGTGAAAAATAAGGAGCGGTGTGCGCGACCGCTTCCATCATGCTGAGGCCGCCCGGGATCATCGATGCGGCAAGGGCGATGGCCGCAAGTCTCTCGCGTTGCTTGAAAATAAGGTACAGGGCGACCAGCGACAAACAAATGAGCGAGATGCCAAACACCGCAACCAATGGTCGAAATGCCAGCCATGTTGAAACTGGCATGTCCTGCAGCGCCTTCCAAGCCGTCCAGCGCGCGTCCATTGTCCCCCAGTTACCGTTCAGAGCGCGGGCCGCGCCCGCAAGAAAGAATACCGCGGCCGCGGTCATCGTGCCGACGAGTCCGACAGCGATTGCCCCGGCGGCACGTAACCCCTGCGGTATCCGCTCCCATGCAACGGCCGCCCAGAGCGCGAATGCGCTCCACATGCTCATTGAATAATAATCCTGGCGTTGCCCCAGAAACAGCAGCGGAATAAAAACCACGCCCATCCAGCAAAGCGGCAGTGCCTCCGCGAAACTGATCTCGCGCGGTCGAATCACACGGCGCCAGGCAAAAATTACGCCGGGCAAGAGCGCAATCGACCATGGAAACCACCAGGCAAGATGCATGACCAGAAACTGGTACGCAGGCACGCCCAGGAAATCGTGTGTTTCGTCGGTAAGGCCGCGCAGATGGCCCAGCCATTCCGAGCTGATCTGATAACGAAAATACCCGGGGAAATGCCATTGTGCCCAAATGTGCCATGGTGCGACGATCAATGCGAAAATCGCGAGATATTCCCATCGCAACAGCCCACGAAATCGTATGCGTGCTTCGCGGTAGAAGATTGAGAGGATAAGAAAAACCGCGGCTGGATAAGCGATGCCGAGCAAACCTTTGGTCAGGCAAGCGAAAGCCGAGCAAATCCAAAAGCCGGCGAACCAGATGCGGCGGTCGCGTCGGCGCTGATAACCGCCGATCGCGCAAAAAATGGTACCCGCGATGAGCGCGCTGACCAGCGGTTCGGGCATGACGATGCGCGCGAGCAGAAATGTGCCGCACAGACTCAGATAAATCAGACCAGCGATAAAACCACGCCAGTAATCGGTGAGCTTTTCCCCGATCAGAAAGATGAGGGCGGTGCAGGCGACAACCGCA
>Ga0137366_10005244_pt1 | contig 10178 bp, 11 predicted proteins | sample SagtaG_8_FD_104938 | JGI IMG/M metagenome (GOLD analysis project Ga0137366, IMG submission 104938) | Vadose zone soil microbial communities from Sagehorn Ranch, Mendocino, California, USA - Sage1_L_60_16 metaG | ecosystem: Environmental > Terrestrial > Soil > Vadose zone | place: USA... | reverse complement strand
CGAAAATAAAACGGGCGTCTCGACTCGGTTAGAGTCGCGAGACGCCCGGGCAGCCCTCCCCCAGAACTGCTCAAGAACAAGGTACTTGGGTGGCCAAAACTTGTGAATGGCACTAACGTGCTAAACGAGCTGCCCAATCGTGCCAAATGCCACGCCTGGCTTGGCATTCGCCTGCATTCGTTAGCAGAACTTCGAATCACCTCAGCGTCCAGATGAAGTAGCCGAGCCATCCTGCCGATAAGTGAAGGGGGCTTTCCCGCGCCTGGATCGGCGCGTCATCCGCAATTGATTGGGGAATCATAATGTTCGCGATTATTGGCATCGTAGTCGTCTTCGGAGCGGTGGTCGGCGGCTACCTGATGGAGCACGGCAACCTGAAGGTCTTGCTGCAGCCGGCGGAACTGCTCATCATCGGCGGCGCGGGCGCAGGGACCGTCCTGATCGCGAATCCTCTGCACATCCTGAAACAGATTGCGTCCGGTGTGGGTGTGGTGTTCAAGGGATCGAAGTTCACAAAGCAACGCTACATGGAATCCCTCAAAATAGCTTACGAGCTTCTAAATAAGGCCCGGCGGCAGGGTCTCATGTCGCTGGAAAGTGACGTAGAGACTCCTGATCAGAGTCCTATCTTTTCCAAAGACCCCGAGTTTCTGAAAGACCATCACGTTCGACACTTTTTCTGCGACAGCATGCGTATGGCAATCAGCGGAATGGAAGCATTCGAGCTCGATCAGTTGATGGACCTCGATCTTCGACAAGCTCAAAGACCAGATTGAGATCAAAGTCACGCCGGAAGGGCTGCGTATCGAATTGCTGGAGTCGGCCAAAGGAACTTTCTTTGATCTCGGAAATCCCAAGCCGAACCAGAACGGCGAAGAGTTGATCGATCTTCTGGCGGGTGAATTGGGCAAACTGCCCAATAAAATTTCCATCGAGGGCCATTACCGATTCCAAGCCTTACAGCGGAAAAAGAAATTATGGCAACTGGGAGCTTTCTACTGATCGCGCGAATTCCGCGCGCCGTCTGATGCAGCAGCAAGGCCTCGGAGAGAAACAGGTAGCCCAAGTGCGTGGATTCGCCGACCAGCTTCTGCGCAAGCCTGAGAATCCGGTTGATCCATCGAATCGGCGAATTTCGTTGATTGTGCAGTACACCGACCAGGGTGACGCGCAGGAGGGCAAAACTGCAGAGACGGTGAAGAAACTCGAGGAGTCCGATCAGAAATAGCCCTCAGAATTCGGTTGTCCCAAGCAAAGAACGTGGGACAGGCCCCGCCTGTCCTGATCGAACGAAGCTGAGGACGCGGGACACGGGGTTCCGCCAGTAGGGCAGCACAATCATACGAACCCCACTACTGGTGTTCGTCCGATCTGGACAGGCGAGCCGCCTGTCCCACGTGACCTTACTGCACTTCAAACGTTCCCTGCAGTCCGCTTGCCGAGTCGGGCGCGACCCAGACTTCGTAAGTTCCTGTGGGGACGGTCCAGTGCATATCCGGATCATAAGATCCGAGGTCGTTTGCCTTCACCGTGAACTCTATGCTCTTGTGCTCTCCTGGCGCGAGAGTGACCCGTTGGAATCCCTTGAGCTCGCGGACCGGACGCGACGTGGGCGCAACGCGATCATGCACGTACAACTGGACCACCTCGGTGCCTTCGCGCTTCCCAGTGTTCTCAACTTCGGCGCTCGCATGCAACGTACCGTCCGGAGACACTCGCGAATCCGCTTTTAGATTTCGGTAGCTGAATGTCGTGTAGCTCAGACCGTAGCCGAATGGGTATAACGGCGTAGACGGCGAATCTAGATATCCCGTGTGCCAGCGGTCGGGAGCTGATGGCCGGCCGGTATTTTTGTGATTGTAGTAAATGGGAATTTGTCCGATGGCACGCGGCCAACTAAGAGGAAGGTGTCCGCTTGGCGAAGCGTCACCGAGCAGCGTATGCGCAATTGCGTTCCCCGCCTCAACTCCCAAATACCACGCCTGCACGATCGCCGAAACCTTCCCTGACGCCCAACTGATGTTGAGCGGACGTCCACTTTCGAGCACGAGCACGACCGGCTTCTTGGTCGCGATCACGGCATCAATCAGTTTCATCTGATCGCCCGGCAAATCGAGCGACGCACGTGAGCTAGCCTCGCCGCTCATTCCTGCCAGTTCGCCGATGAACAGCACAGCCACGTCTGCCTTGTTCGCGGCGGCCACAGCGTCATCAATGCTAGCCGGTTTGCTTTCTATTTCAGAATTCTTGACGCCGGTTGCGGATGGTGGCGCGGGTGCGGCCACTCCGGCTGCCAAACCGCTCTCAAAGGGTGGGATGTCAATCCCTTTCGCGTACAGCACGTGCTCGGCGCCCAGCTTCTGACGGAAAGCTTCGAGTGGGGTAATCGCGTCGCCGGCTTGACCGTTTCCTGCCCATGGACCGAGTTGCGACGACTTGTCGTTTGCCAGTGGGCCGATGACGGCGATCGTCTGGTTGCGGTTGAGCGGCAGCAAATTGTTCTTGTTTTGCAAAAGGACCAACGACTCGAAGGCTAGCTTGCGCGCAATCTCGCGACTTTCCGGCGTAAGGATGTCAATCTTCTCGCGCTTGGGATCGGCGTAAGGGTGATCGAATAATCCTGCCTTAAACTTGATTCGAAGCACACGGCGCACAGCTTCATCCACAACGCTCTGCTGCAATTTTCCTGATTGACCTAGCGCAGGAATGGAGCCCAGATATGCGCCGTCAACCATGTCCATGTCCACCCCGGCGGTCACTCCGCGAAACGCGGCTTGAGAATCATCGGCGGCGGCGCCGTGTGCGATGAGCTCGTGAGTTGCGCTCCAGTCGCTGACCACGAAGCCATTGAAATGCCACTCTCCGCGCAGAATGTCGGTCAACGTGTGATGGTTCGCAGAGGCAGGAACGCCGTTGAGGTCTTGAAATGCCGACATCAGAGTCCCGGTGCCAGCTTCGACGGCGGCGTGAAAAGGCGGCAAGTATACTTCGCGCAGCAACTGTTCCGAAATGTCCACGGTGTTGTAGTCGCGCCCACCTTCAACGGCGCCATAGGCCACGTAGTGTTTCGCACATGCGACCACGCTCTCGGGATCGGACATGTCTTTCCCCTGAAAACCGCGCACTTTGGCCGCGGCAATCATTGACCCGAGATAAGGATCCTCTCCGGCGCCTTCAACGATTCGTCCCCAGCGTGGGTCGCGCGCAACGTCCACCATGGGCGCAAACACCCACTTCACTCCGGAGGCAGTCGCTTCCTTTGCCGCGACTCGCTCCGCCTGCTCGATCAGCTGCGGATCAAAGCTGCCGGCGCTCGCGAGCGGCACGGGGAAAATAGTTCGATAACCATGGATCACGTCATAGCCAAGAATCAAAGGGATCTTCAGACGCGAGCCCTCGACGGCCGCGCGTTGTGCTGCATTCGCCTGTTCCGCTCCAAGGACGCCCAGCAGCGAGCCGACTTTGCCCTGTTTGATCATGTCTAGAGTCTGTGGAGTGTTGCCTGCAAGTTGCGTGAGCTGACCTGCTTTTTCCTCCAGCGTCATCTGTTGCAGAAGGGAGTTTACGCGGCTCTCAATCTCCTGATCGGAGAGTTTCTGCGCAGCAGCAAGACTCGAGACCAGCAGCACAACCAGAGCGAAACGTAATTCGAGGGAACGAAGCATGGGCCATCCTTTGCGGCGATTTTGCGAGAACGCCAGTGTAGCACGTTGGCGTAAGAAAATCGTTATTCTTGCCGTCTTTTACGGAACGACGGCCGCGCTTTCTCTATGGTGCCGGTATAGGTCGGTAATTGAATATGTGACCCCAGTGATGAACGTCGCATCTGGAATGTCACCGATGATTCGCACCGCCATTCCGAAGTCGATCACAAAACGCGGCCGGGCGGCGTATGTTCCGGCGGCGAGGAACTGCGCGCTGGCAGGATTCACTGGATTCGGAGAAGTGGTGCCGGAGAACTCAGCGGTAGCGCCCAACTTTCCACGGATTGGATGCGACCACGCCAGCGCATTGAGATAAGCGCGATCAAAGCCGCCCTGCGGTCGTCCAAGAAGGTTGGCGATCAGATTGAAATCAAAGTGATGCTTGCCAAGGTCCTTGCTCACCAGCAGTGTGAACGCATGATCGGCTTCGCCGGAGCCGAGAACATCTCCCGCTGTCGGAAGCTTCGCCATGTACATCAAGGAAATCGAAGGCTCATGCCCTGAGTCTTGCGTCAGGCGATACTTGAAGCCGAGAGCGGTATCGCCGACGCCGTGAGCGCCGGAGTCGGCGGTGAAGGGATTATTCGTAAGACGCAATTCAAAATTCTTGCTAATGCCAAATTTGATTAGGCCGTTGATATCCTGATGCGAAGCCGCAGCGTCCACCCCCCATTCGGTTTCAAGCACCCCCGGCTGCACCGGCTGGGCGGGAGTCGAAACGGTTGGGCGATTGGGAACTGCGGCAAGCTCGCCCTGCGCGTGCATCGCACGAGAGAATGCCAGAAGCAGGAGGGAAACGATTACTCCGTGAATCGCGTTCCGGCGGAGCAGCAGCATCTCGCCATTGAATCACATCACCATGTGAAGGATTTTCGACCGGATCGTTTGGCCGCGCAGAGCTTCAGGCTGTGGGTACAGGCGTTTCGTGCGAGAACTCAAGCCACAGCACACCTCGGTTTATTCCAACACTCCGCTCTCTCGCATCGTCAGTAATGCACCAAAACAGATAACGTCGTTCCTGCGATGAATCGGCCTATCATCCCCTAAGAACACTCAGCAGGAGTTACGCTCATGGCAGCGAATCAAGTTGTAGTTTACTTCGAGAAGCCTGAGGATGCTTTGCTTTTCACTCTGGCTGCCAGTTCGGTAATGTCAGCAGAAGGATCGATCCACAGCAGCAAGGCAGCGGTCTGGGTTGCGGAAGGAATTTGCAGAGCCAGTCGAATCACGACTGAGGGTGCACTCAACATCGCGTGAAGGGCAAAATTACATGATTCGAAAAACTGCACTGCAAATAGGAGTCCCCGTACTCCTCGCGTTCATCGCGTGGAATGCCTACCTTGCCGTCAACCATCTGAAGCGGGTGCAGTCGATTGCGGCGCTCACAGTTGAAAGCTCCGCAATTCAAGCGGAACTCTCGGGTGTTGGGAAAGATGTGACCGACATGGAAACGGGTCAGCGAGGATACGTGCTGACCGGGAACCCAGCATACTTGCAGCCCTACGCTGACGCGAAGGGCAGAATCGAAATGGATTTTGCCAATCTTCGCGCAGGGCTCTCGAATCGGGCGCAGAGCGAACGATCCCTCGAGTCGCAGTTAGAGTCCTTGGCTGCATCCAAGCAGGCTGAGATGGAACGCTCTATCAATTTGCGGCAACAAGGCTATCGCCGTCGCTCATTCAAGCTAATCGATACTGACGAAGGCAAGGGCTACATGGATGAGATTCGGCGCATCGCCTCTTCGCTGTCCTCATCGGAGAGCAGCAACTTCGCAAGATTGGACGGAGAGAAGACTGCCGCACTGAAGAGAGCATTTTCTGCAATCATTGTTTCGAATTTTATCCTGCTGGTGCTAGCAGTGTGCGCATTTGGGCTCATCCGCCATCATGGGCGACTGCTCGGAGAAGAAGTTGCACAGAGCAGGAATGAGCTAGCGGTGCGGAATTTGCAATTAGAGAGATTGACTGCCGCCCTTTCCGGGCAAGCGCGTTCTAATATGGTTGCCATCAATATGAACTCCCGGTTGCTGCTTGAGAATTATGGTGGTTTTCTTCCACGACAAGGGCACGCATACGCTGAGCAGATGAAAGAAGCAGCGGCAGAAATGGAACGACTCCGGCAAGATTTGGTTGGCCCTCCAGCATCCAACGGAAATGGAAGGGCAGCTTAGCAACGGGTATCGAGAGCGCAGTCGCTCCGGCGTTGCATGTAGCGTACCGCGTCGAGTTTAATCCGCCGCCAATTCCGCACTCAGAGAAATACGATCGTGGATTTCTGAAAGACAGAACGGAATAGGAACGGCAGTATTCCATCTTTCCAACTAGCGGAATTCTGGCGGAGAGGGAGGGATTCGAACCCTCGGTACAGGTTTTAGCCCGTACAACGGTTTAGCAAATGAATCGTTCTCGACGCCCTCACTCGTTTTCAGAGACTTAGAGTCGGGTACGGTGCCGCCAAGTCGGGCTCAATGCCCCTAATTTGGCAATTGTTGTGCTCCGTTTTGTGCTCCACCTCACGCGACCGGCCTTCTCATGGAAGGCGATAGCACGCATTGAGAAGTTGGCCGATCTGGGGTCAATGAGTGTAATCGAGATTTAACACCAATTGACGCGAGCGCAAGATTTGAGGCCACTAACGTTCGATGATTACGTAAGCTCGTGCCAGCTGCGGAGGCTAGGTCAATGCTGGATGATATTTTCCGAGGGTCAGCGGTTCCGTGGGGATTATTCGCGCTGTCACTGCTCGCAATGGGAACTCGAATATTGCGTCCATACTACATCGCGATCGTTCTGGTGGGATGGATGATTTATTCCGGGTATCGTCTCAGCGTAGTCGCTCGAACCAGCCACGCCGGTGAAAGCATTGAGCGCTCGCAGTTCGGCTATTGGCTGGGATCAGTCCTATTTTGCATCGTTGTTCTTTTGGTTTGGGTTCTGATCGCATCGCAAATACGCATCTTCTGAAAAGCCAGCAACATGCTGAATTTTGCCGCTTTCTAGTGGCTTTTCAGTGCCGATGAGTGATATGGCGATTTATCAACAACAACCGCGTCCTCGACGATCCGCCCGAAATCTCGTCAGTGACTTGAGCGAACGGGTGTGGCATTTCTCATCGCGCCACCTCAGTCCCCCTCGGACGCGCATAAAACAGCACTCCGGCCAATATCAACCTGACCAGCGCTCGTCCCCAGATTAAATACGGAGGATATAGGCTGCCAAGATCGAGCATCTTGAGGGACAGCAGCGGCGTGATAGACAGGATGCAGAGGCCCACGATGAGCGCATCCAGGATGGCGACGTTGCGCACCGGGTCGCGAGCGGCGAGAAACAACATCACGCTGAGCATGAGCATCACCCCACCCATCTCCTTTAGCAAAGCCAGCAGCAAGGTGGAGACCTCAGATGCGGGAGGATGCAGGAACACTCGCAGAATGAGGGCCCTGTCGCTGAGGATCATGAACAGAGATCCAAACGCGATCAGGGCTGACACCAGCCGTAATCCGAACGAAAGCGCACGGTAAGGTGGTTTTGACATGGGATCGTCCTCCTTCTCACGGCGGGACTATACCACGGTGGAATCCCCGCGCGAATCGGCAAGAGTTTACCGCCGATGGCGCTTGACACGCCCGCCCGCTGTGGCCACACTGTAGCCGCTCGAATTGCAAGGGTCGCACCGCGAGTGCAACCTCCCGAACCATCAACCGATCTTCCAAGGAGGAACCCATGCCCAACATTATTGGATCGTTTTCCGGGATTATCCGCAGAGCACCTGGATTTTCCCCCCGACCATGAGTGGCTGACCGATGTCACCGCGTCAATGAGTGAAATCGGGATATTTCGCCAACTGACTAGGGTGCCGTAGGCCGAGGCGGTGGTGGTGCGTAATCGCGGAACATCACGGGGATTCTCAACTCCAGCACGAGCCCATTGTCGCCATGCAGGGAAGAATTGAAGGGGAACCGGTGCTGCACACCGATGGAGAACTTGCAGCAGGCGAGTTCGCGGCGCAGATCGAAGACTGCTTGCAGTTGGGTCGCAGCGTAGCCGCCAAGACCACCGCCTCCCCAGCGTTTTCCAACAGAAGGTATCGCCGTTAACCAGAATCTCTTTCTCGACTCGCACTGATACTCCGATCCGTAGCAGCGCAAAAATGCCAGCTTCGCCCGAAAATCCACCGAACCGCCACTATGGCCTTGGACACGGTCATAAGCTAACCCAGCGTCGAAGATTTGGGTTTTGATATGAGAGAAGAAGAGGGCGGGATCAAGATGAAGACCAGTTGAAAAACTAGGTGCTGAGTTGGGATTCTTGTTGGTACCACCAGTGAAATGTATGGAACCGTCGAGTTCCTCCCCTTGGCATGTCGCCGCGTAGCCCAACAGACTCAACAAGAGTACGGCGCAATGTATCCGCATCGCTCCTGATGGTACTCAAACCCAGTTGTTGTTAACAATTTCACGTTTTGACCGCTGGTCATTGAGCGCAATCGGGATGTTACGCCAGCAAATTGGGGTTCGAGACCTGGACTATTCCTGTTAGGGGGATCGTGGGAACACATGCCTCGAAAGCCGAGGCATGGGCACCCGTCATTCTCATTGAATCATTTACTTATTGCCGTGTCGTGTGAAAGTGGTACGTCCCGTCCCAGTGGTAATTTGTTGCGTCCGTACCCTTCGAGCCATCGATACGGGCATGGAACCCGATGGAGGTCCCGGTTCCCTCCGAAAACGTGCACAGGGCGATCCTGGTCACTAGGTCGAGCGTGCAACGGCCGACTGCCCTGTTGCCATCCCCAGCGTCGAGAACGATATTACTGTCCTGTAAACCCGTTGAAGGAATAGGAGACTGGAAGTAGAACACTTTGGATCCGACGACAATCTCCGGGAGGTCCGAGGAAGTGACTACGCAGAAAGAACCGGGGTCGGCCGTTTTTCCCGAGCAGTCCTTTATCACGTGGAGGTCTCCGCTTCGTGCGGAGGCGGCCGATACCGGCAGCGGCAGCGAGAGTGTCAGGACAACAAAGCCCGCAACTAGTACGCGGGCGAAAAGGGGCTGAATACGAATTGTTTTCATACTTCTCCTTTTTGGTGGACGGTTGTAATTAGCTTGCTTCGAGGGATCGCAGTTATGAACCCTACGGTGTTCCTAATCCCTAATTCAAGTGACGTTGGCGTGCAAATGGCATGCAGGTCGCATGGGGGTGACATTTTTGTCCCATGTCTAACTCATAGTGCGTCAGTGGCTTGCTGGTCGGACAGCGTGGAACATAGCGCGAGCGAGGGGAGGATGCTAGACTTGCGCAATCATGGGGCGTGGTCAGATGTCCGTACCCCCGAAGTCTCAGCGCCAAGTTCGCTTCGGCGCCTTCGAATTAGACTTACGTACAGCCGAACTGCGGGCCAATGGGCACGTGCTGACCCTCCAGGGACAACCCTTCCAAATTCTGATCTTATTGATGGAGCGTCCCGGCGAGTTAGTTTCGCGCGAAGAGCTCAAGAAAGCACTCTGGGCTTCCGACACGTTTGTCGATTTCGAGCACAATCTCAACAAGGCGGTGAACCGGCTGAGGGAGGCACTGCACGACAGCGCCGAAAATCCGAAGTTTGTCGAAACCCTTCCCAGGAGGGGATATCGGTGGATCGGACCAATTATCCGGAACGGAAATGGTAACGCCCCTGGTGAAAGTGGCCTGCTCGTTCCTGAAGCCGAGCACGCATCGGAGATGCTAACCGAACCGCAGATTCTTACCGACTTCGAGCCAGTACGCCCAACAAGAGTTGGCCTCACAGGAATCAGAGCGAGCGAGACTGCAGACCTGAAGGTTAACGAGCGAGAAAGCGGAGCAGGCCGAACCTCGGATGCAGGCGCTACATCTGTCGACACCGGCGCGGGCCGCAGCCGAAAACTCTGGAAGCTCGCCGTTCCAGCGGTCTGCCTCTTCATTATCCTCACCGTAGGATTCTTCCTTTATTCGCACCGCCCGCCCCCACTCACCGAAAAAGACTCCATCGTCCTGGCAGACTTCATTAACACCTCCGGAGACCCGGTCTTCGACGACACGCTCAAGCAAGGTCTTTCCGTGCAGCTCTCTCAGTCACCCTTCCTCAATATCCTGCCCGACCAGAAGTTGAGCGAGACTCTGGCGCTGATGGGGCGAGCTCCCGGGGATGTACTCACTGCGGAAGTGGCGAGAGAGATTTGCGTTCGCAGCAACAGCAAGGTCATGCTGGCAGGCTCCATCTCCAGACTCGGCAGCCAGTACGTGATTGGATTGAAGGCAGTGGAGTGCAGCTCCGGGGAGGTACTCGCGCAGGAGCAGGTTCAGGCGGCAGCAAAGGAAGAAGTGCTGAAGGTGCTGAGCCAAGAAACTACGAGACTGCGGCAAAAGTTGGGCGAATCGCTGACTTCGATCCTGAGATTCGACGTTCCCCTTGAGCAGGTTACGACGCCTTCGCTGGATGCTTTGAAGGCCTTG
>Ga0137366_10005236_pt1 | contig 10187 bp, 5 predicted proteins | sample SagtaG_8_FD_104938 | JGI IMG/M metagenome (GOLD analysis project Ga0137366, IMG submission 104938) | Vadose zone soil microbial communities from Sagehorn Ranch, Mendocino, California, USA - Sage1_L_60_16 metaG | ecosystem: Environmental > Terrestrial > Soil > Vadose zone | place: USA: California... | reverse complement strand
GGATCGACAAAGAACGAAATGGCGATTTCTCTGGCCGGCGCCATTCGTGTACCTGCTCGTCACAGGCGGATTTCCGTACACGGTTTTGATGTTGCTGCTCTTGATCGCATGGCTGTCGATCAAATCCTTAGTCCAAACGCGAAGCGTTATGTCGACCTTACCGATGCTCCTCGGCGTCGCGCTCGGCTTCGGGCTTTCCGCTCCCGCGTGGCTCGCGATTCTCGATTTGGTTCACGGTTCCGCGCGCGAATTGCAGCCGGCGTCCGCACATTGGGAATGGATCGTTCCGCCTGCAGCGCTTCCCGGATTAATCCTTCCGTCGTGGACGGTGAATTGGATCGATTTCTCATCGCATCCGGTGTCGCATACAGCAACAGAATTGGCATGCGGTCTAGTAGCCTCCGTAGCGCTCATCGCGGGATTCATCTGGCGTGGGCGCACGGTAGCGCGGCAAATCAAGTGGGAGCTGCTCCTGCTTGTCCTCGTGCTCTTGCTCTCAATGCTTCCGACCGCCGGACTGTTTCGATGGAGTTTTCGCTGGCTGCCGTTTTTCCACGTCGTGCTTGCCATCTGTGCGGCGGAAGTACTGCGCCTGCAGCCTGGGTCGCCGACTCAAGCTGCAGCATTTCTGGCGCTTGTTGTTTTGATAATTGCGATGTCAATCCTGAGTACCGGCGGCTCTTACATGCTTCCGCTGACGTGGATTTACCTCGAGCTGGCTACGCTGTGGATAGTTTCGGAGATGTCTCTACGCGACATCAAGTTCCGCGAATGGGCACCCGCGTCCGTGACATTTGGGATGTTGCTCGCTACATATCTTTGCATTCCCCCAAACGGCGGTGTCCCAAAATTCAACCTTTCGCAAGAGTTGCTTAAACCTTCGCCGCTCGATCCCCATCACCTTTATCTGAGCATCTATCCTTGGGCGGAACAGATCTATCGGAGCGAAGCAAAACCACAGCCGGTCGGACAAATTGTGCGACTCGGAAGCACATCGATGTGGGCTGGATTGCGGTTCATCAACGGCTACAGCCCGATCCGCCCCGCTGGTGTGGCGCGAGAATTTCACACCGCCATTCACGGTGAGATCGACCCAGCGGTGGGGGATTACTTACTCAATTATCAAGCTGGCCACGATGGTGAACTGGCGCAGCTTGGAGTGGACGGAATCGTTGTCGCGCGAGAAATGAATCTCGCTCCTCAGCCGGCATCCGAATGGGAGGAGGTTGGTTCGGCAGACGAAGGACGCGTCTTTCATAGACGCGGTTCGCCGTTTGCACGTGTGCGCTCGATCACTTCAATTGATTCGCGGCCCGCAGAGCAATTTGTCTCTGCGACGATTTCACGGGTTAATGATTCGCGAAATCGGGTGGAAGCGGATATTGATGTCCCAGCCGGCGATCGACCTGCCCTGCTGAGTTTTTCGCGACCTTATTTTCGCGGATATCAAGCGCGACTCGTAAACCAGAAGCTCACAGTCAGTTCTTATCGCGGATTGTTTCCGCTCGTGGAAGTTCCAGCCAACACGCACGGACGACTCATTCTTGATTATCGGCCCAGCTGGTTGCTTTTGGGAAGCAGCGCAGCCGTCGCTTGCGCTCTAGTAATTATGCTTGGCTTTTGCGCTGCGATTTACCAGCGCAGATAGAGCATCGTTACAGAAGAACTTAGCTTTCCCGTTTAGAAGCTTTTTTGGTTCTGCTGTCACCGCTAGCGACCTGATCGCTGCTGGCAGCAACCGATTCCAGGATGATTCCGAGGCAACGGTAGATCAAGTCGAGATCGGTTATGCTGGAATATCTGGTCTCAGCTTCCTGTGGCATGAAATAGGCGCGGTAGATGTGATCGATGTCGATGCCGCTGCCATAGGTGTTCAACAGCCAACGATTCTCGTCCCGAAAGGATTCCTCGATCCGGGTCTCTTCTTCGCGTGAGAGCATCTGAATGTTGGCCGATTGAAACTTCGCTGGCAGAGCGCGCATCAATCCTTTCATCATTTTGTTATCATGAATACCGGAAAAAAGATGTGGATTCTTCGAAAGCACGTGGAGGATCGAAAAATCGAGACTGGGATTTCGAGGCTCTTCTCCGATTTCATATTTGTCCTGGGACAACCCAAGCAGTTCGAAAAAATCTCGAGCCGGATTCCCGCCGATCAGCAGCTCCAGGATAAGGAATCGAACGTGGATTTTCGCTGCCGGTAGCGCATTTCTCCAAGTCTCGATGCTCAGTTTGAACGGCGGTCTGCGTATCTGAATGCAATGCGAAACAAAGTCGCTCAGCGACATACCTCTTTTCAGGCCCCACTGCTTCCACGCCGATGGAATCCATTCAAGCTGCGGGCGCACATAGAAGACCAGCGAGACGTCCAAACGTCGGTCCAGGCCGGCGAGCAACGGAGCCATTTCCGGTCTCGACAGGTTCTCGGCGCTTAAAAGCCCGATCCGACCTCCAGTGGCCCCTGTGACGGATGCAATCTCGTCACTGAGCCTTTGCGCCAAAGGCTCACCTTTCTCCCGGGCCGCTTCAAGCAACCAGAGCGGCACGCCGAGATCGGCGGACGTGTGGGCAATCCTCAGTTCTTTGCCGAAAAGAGAAACACCATCCTTCTGCAACCTGGCAAAATTGTGAAAAAGCGCCGCCTGAATGCTGCTGCTCCCGCACTTTGCGAAGCCTGCATGGATTATTATCCGTCCCGTCACGCAGAATATTTAACCACGAATCACAGGGATAGCACGTTAGCCTGCCACGGCATCATGGCGCCGCGTAGTGCACCAGGCGCCTGGCACAAGCGCCTCTACAGTTTTTCCGGATCTTCCAGCAGCTCGATTACGCGTTTGAGCAAACGACCCGCGCCGCCGCCATCGATGCTGCGATGATCGAAACTGAGCGTGATTTGCGCTTCGGTTTTTGGAACAAATTCCTCCTTTTGTTCATCCCACGAGGGAACTTTCTTCCCTGCGCCGAGACCGAGCAGCAAAGTCTGATCTGGCAATGGAATCGGCGTTCCCCATTCCATTCCGAAGGTTCCAAAATTCGAAACAGTCGCGATGCCGCCGGCTTGCATGTCGGGCGAGATACGCCGCTGCCGCGCAAGATCGACGAGCTCCTTGTATTTGGTCGCCAGATCGGCAAGTGACGTTTTGTCGGCCGCGCGGATCACCGGCACCATGATTCCATCTTCGGCTTCCACAGCAATGCCGACGTCAATGGAGCTCGATTGCACAACCCGGTTGCCGATTAATTTCGCTGCTGCCCCGGGACCTTCTGCAAGAGCAACAGCGAGCGCGCGCAGCGCATAAAGGCCAGGCCCTGGCTTTGGATCGCGCGATTGTCGATCTTGCAGCGCTGGATCCAGATTCACTGAGGAACCAATCGTCGAGAGCGGGCGCGTCCAACTCCGGCGCATCGCATCTGCTACGCCGGCGCGAATGGCGGACGCTTCATGCGCGGTTTGGTTCTCGATCTTGTGCAGGAAATTTTCCAGATCTTTAATCGTGACGCGATTGCCCGCTCCGCTCCCCATGATCCCCGCCAGATCAGCCGTTGTTAATTGCAATTCCGCCATCCGAGCGCGGACACGCGGCGACATAAAGGTCGCGCCCTTTACCGCAGCCGGAACCGGCAATTCGGCAGCGCCCGCGCCATCCCGCCCGCGCGCGGCGATCTTTTTCTCGCGGGCTGGCATCACCTCCTGATCGGCACGCGCTGGAATTTCCTCTGCGACTTCTTGTTGCGGCGGTGGCGCCTGTTTCGCAAATCTCGCAGCATCGGCTTCGCTTACTTCTACGTAGCCAAGCACGGAGCCCACTGGATATGTCTCCTTTAACTGCACACTAATCTTGTCGATCTTGCCTTTGCATGGCGTGGTCACGCCCATGACGGCTTTGTTTGTCTCGACGTCGATAATTTCCTGATCATCAGCGACATCGTCGCCGGCTTTCACTTTGATATCGACAATGGTGGCTTCGGCGATCGATTCGCCTAGCTGCGGCATTATGATTGGAACTTGCGGCATAACTTTACAACCAATAGCGAATGACATTTTGGAGTGCGCGGACATGTCCGCGCTTTGAAAGCGGCGACGTGTCGCCGCACTCCAAATCCCCAGCGCTATCAATGTTAGTCAAAGTCATAAACAATTATTCTCGCAGTAGAGCGCGCGCTTTCGCAGCGATCTCTTTTGCGTTCGGGCGGTGCGCCGACCAGAGATTGGGATGATACGGGATCGGGGTGTCTTTCGCGTTGAGGCGCTGCGGCGCGGCATCCAGCAAATGAAAACCTTCCGCAGTCACGCGCGCGATGATCTCCGCCGTCGCACCGCCCCACGGAAATGATTCGCCCACGCAAAGCAAGCGCCCGGTGCGCGCGACCGAAGCAAGAACGCTGTCCGTGTCGAGTGGTTTGACCGAGCGGAGATCGACGACTTCAATTTCGAAACCTTCGCCGGCCAGTTGTTCCGCGACCGCAAGCGCTTCGTGCAACATCGCGCTGTAAGTGACAATAGTGAGGTCGCGCCCTTCCCGCGCGATGCGCGCTTTGCCTGTGGACAACCCTTCGGCCGGCAGTTTATCTGCCTTGAGATGATAATAGAGATATTTGTGTTCGCAGTAGATCACCGGATCGTCGATCGCCACGGCCTCGATGAGCATGGTATAGGCATCCTCAACAGTCGCCGGCGTCATCACGATGAGTCCGGGGTAATGTGCATAGATCGATTCCATCGATTGACTATGAAATGGTCCGCTGCCCTTTGTTCCGCCAGAGGGCAAACGCACCGTGATGGGGACCGGAACATTCGTTCGCCAATAATGCGTGCCGGCGTTGTTTAAGATTTGGTTGAGCGCAATGCTCGAAAAATCGGCAAATTGCATTTCTACAATTGGCCGCATTCCCTGCATCGCGGCGCCGATCGCAGTCCCGACGATCGCGTCTTCGCTGATCGGTGCGTTTAATACGCGTCCGGGAAATTCTTTCGCGAGACCTTTGGTTGCCTTAAAGGCGCCGCCGAATGTCCCGCCGACATCCTGCCCGTAGATAAAGACGCGCTCGTCATCATGAAGCACCTTCGCCTGCGCTTCACGAATCGCTTCCAGATAAGTGATGCTCATTCGAGAAAATCGACAAGTTCGCGGGTGGAGATTGCGCACCAATCTTCTTTGTCGCTGTCGGGCGGGGCCTCTTTTTGCGCAGTGGCGATTGCTTCGTCTACCTGCGCGGCGGCGTCCCTGTGCCACTGGACCAGCGTCTCGGCATCTAACAGATTCATATCGACAATTGTTTGCTCGGCGACTTTCAAACAATCGCGCGCAAATGGCTCGGCTTTGATCTCGTCGGTCACGTAGCTTGCGTCATCATGCTCGCCATGACCGGAGAGCCGCAGGACGGATGCGACAACCAACTGGGGCGGGCGTCCCGCACGCGCCCGTTTTACCGCGCCCCCGATCACATCCAGGCAGGCGCTGAGATCCGTTCCGTCGAGACTATAACCTTCGAATCCGTAACCGATTGCGCGATCGACCAGATCATGACATGCAAACTCGCGCTCGTTCGGCGTGGAATAGGCATAATGATTGTTCGTCGCGACGACCACGAGGGGCACTTGTTCGACGGCGGCGATGTTCATTCCTTCATGGAACGAACCGGTCTGCATTCCGCCTTCACCGATGCACGCCAGGCCGACAAAGTTTTTCTCTCCCTTAAATCGTTTCGCCATTAACGCGCCCACGGTCACCGAAACCATCGCGCCGAGGTGACTGACCATGGCGAGCTGGTCGTCGCCTGGCCGGCCCCGATGAATGTTACCGTCGCGCCCGCGCATTGGCCCCTTGCGTGAGCCGAGATAAGTGCGCGTGACGTCGAGCAGCGGTTCGCCAAATGCGGATCGTCCGGCCTGGTCGCGAATCAATGGTGCGAAGACGTCGCCTTTTTGCAGAAACAAACCGCAAGCCGCGCTCACCGCTTCCTGACCCTTGCCAATGTAAACGCCACCGGTGATTAGACCGCCGCGATAGAGGCTGACGAGTTTTTCTTCAAGCGTGCGCGTCAGCAGCATCCAACGAAATGCCTCGAGAAAGCGCTCATGTGGCGGGGCGGACGTTTTTGTTTTTATTCTTGTGCCGCGCTGCGCCATCTGAAGCATTCGCCAATTTTACGCAAGATCGGCGACCGCGCGCAAAAGATTTTTGTGCTCCGACGAAGTCGCTCTGGGTAGCGCACGCGTCTCGCGTGTCTGCTTTCGGCGTCGCGCCGAAACGATCCTTTTTAACGGCGCAATCGCGTGAGACAATTGATTGCACTGGAAAAAGTTCACGATCGCGAGGACGAAATCGCCAGCACGCGAGACGCCTGCGCTACCCTAATGCGTGGCGGCAAGACTGCGCTTTGTCGCTGACCCTTCCAGCGGGAATTGGCGCTGTGTCTCGGTCTCGCCGTGTCCGTTCGATGGCGTTCGTTCGGTGGCAACTGGCTGCGGCGCCGTCAACTTCATTCCAACCAGCTTGCTCACGCCGCGCTCCTGCATCGTAACCCCGTAAAGGACGTCGGCTTTTGCAATCGTGCGTTTGTTGTGGGTCATGATGACGAACTGGCTCTGCTGGACGAATCGCTCCAGCACGCGGATGAAGCGATTGATATTGCCTTCATCGAGCGGCGCATCCACTTCGTCGAGAATGCAGAACGGGCTCGGTCGCACCATGTAAATCGCGAACAGCAACGCGACCGCTGTCATGGCGCGCTCGCCTCCGCTCAGCAACGAGACGCTTTGCAATTGTTTGCCCTGCGGCTTTGCGCTGATCTCAATCCCGCAGTTGAGTGGATCACGTTCATCGAGCAACGACAGGTCCGCGCGCCCGCCGCCGAAAAGTTCCGCAAACATTTCGCGAAAGTTCATCCGCACCTGGGCGAAGGTTTCAGCGAACAATTTTCTTGTGGTCGAGTTAATTTGCGCAATCACATCGAGCAATTCGCGGCGCGAATTGGTGAGATCGCTGTTTTGGCCTTCGAGGAATTTGTAGCGTTCATCGAGCTCGTCGTACTCGTGCACGGCATCGAGATTGACCGGGCCCATGTTGTCGAGCTGGCGGGTAAGATCCGCGATGACTCTCTCAACCTCGGGAGGGGCGAGCTCCTGCGACGCCGGACTCGCAAGAGCTCCCTCCTCCGGTTTTTCGCTGCGCTTTAGTTGTGCGCATAAGGTTTTCTCGAATGCGATTTGATCCGGCACGAACTCACGAAGATCCAGCTGGTAACGCCGGGAAATATGTTCGAGGAGATTGTCACTCTGCATTTGCAACTGCGACTCACGAACCTGCTGTTTGGAACGCAAATCATGCAGCTCATTCAAAGAGTTCCGGCTTGCGCGCAGGTCCGACTCCATTTCGTTCATTGCCCGTAAGTGTTCCGCACGCTGATCGGTCAATGCGGTAACAGTCGTCTCCAGTTCGGCGCACTGTGCCTTCTGTTTCTCGATCGCAGCTTCAGCGCTCTTTGATTCCTGCGATTGGGCGGCCAATCGCTTTTCGAAATTGGCGATCTCCGCCTGTCGAGCCGCGATCGTTTCGGCCAGTTCAGCTTCGCGAGCGGTCATCGGCTGGCGTTGTGCGACGAGGTTCTCGTAACGCTCTCGCTCCGTGGCAAGCGCAAGGCGCAGTTCGTTGAGCTTTTCCGTGGCCTCCTCTTCACGTTTCGCCGCGTTTTCCCGCGCACCCTGGAGTTCGAGCTGCTGATCTTGCCGCGCCTCCAAGCCGGAACGCTCTGAGCTCAGCTCTTTCTCTAATTTTGCAATCCGCTCGTCTGCGGTTTGGATTTGCTGCGCGAGGACGGTCTGTTCCGAACGAAGTTGGTCGATCTTCTGTTCGCTTTCCTGCGATTCTTGTTCCAGGAAGAAAATTCGATTGTCGCAAGTGGACTGTTCCCGGCCGGAAGACTCATATTGACGACGAGCTTCTTCGAACTCGCCTGCCGCTTTCTCCAACATTGCATTTGCGTCGTCGCGTTTCTGCAGCAACTCGTCGCGCCGGCTGCGGATCTCCGCGCATCCTGCGCTCAGAACCGACATGCGCGCCTTGCGTTCGAGCAGGGAATCGGCAACCACGTCCCGGCTGCCGCCAAAAACTATCCCCTCCGCTGAAATGAATTCTCCCGCGAGGGTCGCAACAGCGAAATCGCCTCCATGTTTCTTGAAAGATAATGCCCCGTCCAGGTCGCGAAAAATTGCGACATTGTGCAGCAACCGCGCCACGACCGGCGCAAGAAAATCTGGCGCTTTCGTTTTCTCCTGCGCCCAGGCAATGGCCTCTTTCGGAGGCGCCGCGAGAGTTGCAGGCGAGGAATTCGATAGGCCCGGGAGAACCAGCGCGGCCTGCCCGATTTTCTTTTCCTTTAATGTCGCGATAATTTCGGGCGCCAGGTGTGCGTCTTTCAGAACAACTGCTTGTAGATTTCGACCCAGCGCAGCTTCGATCGCCGGGATAAATTCTGGATCGACATCGAGATTCGAAACCAAAGCTCCCGCCAGAGCGGGCTGGATCCGCGAGGGATTATCAAGGCCTTTGAGCACAGATTGTGAACCTTGAGCGAGACCTTCCCCTTCTTCATTAAGCTGATGCAGAATTTCCAGACGCGATTCTTTTTCCGCCAAAGAGCGTTCGATTTCAGTCAGGTTTTTTTCAGTTTTGGCGAGACGCTGTTGTTGTTCATGCAACATTTTCTCACCGGCCTGCGATTTCGTCTTTAAAAGCTCGAGATTTTTTTGCCCCGTCTCTGCCGCCGCGCGCACCTTGGCGAGCTCCTTCTGGATTTTGTCGCGGGCGGCGCGCGCCTTGGAGATCGCGGCGTCAAGATCGCGCCGAGTTTCCTCGGTAGCATCGCGGCGAATCGCAAGGCCGGAGATCTCGTCCTCCAGTTCGGCAACTCGCTCGTCACTTTTCGACCCTAACGATCGCAGCGCTTCAAGTTTCGAGTGACACGCGTTCCGCTCGGCGCGCAATTTTGAGATCAAGTCAGTAAGCTCTGCCAGTTCGGCTTCCTTGGCTTGAAGAAACTGGCTGGTCTTTTTAATCAGCGTATTTGCGTCCTCCAATTCTTTGTCTTGCTGAACGCGTTTTGCTTCGGCCGCAGCCACGTCTTTCCTGGAGCGCTCGATTAACTCCGTCAATTCCTCTGCGCGTTGCCGGTTGAATTGGATTCGATTGTGATGGGTGCTGATTTGGCTTTGAAAACGTTGTAATTCGCTGCGGCCATCCGCGATCTGGGTATCAATTTCGTCCAGCGCGCGGCGCTGCTCGGTGATCTGGTTTTCGCTCGAATCAATCTTCGACCGGAAAGCCTGTTCGGATTCGCTGATGCGCGCAATCTCGGCGTGACAACGAGCGAGCTCAGCTTCCAGGGAATTGAGCTGTTCGCGGGAATATTGGGTGTCGAGCATGCGCAAGTCGGCATGTAACGCCTGGTAGCGCCGCGCCTTGCCTGCCTGCCGTTGTAGCGAGCCAATCTGGCGTTTCACCTCCTTGATGACGTCGCCGATGCGCAACAGATTTGCCTCGGTTGCCTCGAGTTTGCGCAGCGCCTCGCGTTTTTGCGTTTTGTATTTTGTGATCCCGGCCGCTTCTTCAAAGAGGGCACGGCGATCTTCCGGACGGGAGCTCAAGACCATGTCGATCTTGCCCTGCTCCATCATCGAGTAAGCAGACCGCGCGACGCCGGTGTCGGCGAAAAGATTTTGAATGTCGCGAAGACGGCAAGCCGTTTTGTTTAGGAAGTATTCGGAATTGCCATCGCGATACACACGGCGCGTCACGCGCACGTCATGCCAATCGACCGCCAGCTCTTTCGCGCAATCGGTGAAGGACAGCGAGACCTCTGCGAACCCGACGGGTTTGCGCGTGTCGCTACCGTTAAAAATCACGTCGGCCATCTCGTCGCCGCGGAGCGACTTGGCAGACTGTTCTCCGAGCGCCCAGCGGACCGCATCCAGCACATTGGATTTGCCGCAACCGTTCGGCCCGACAATAGCGGTGATACCTTGGTGGAAATTGAAAATCGTTTTATCGGCAAACGATTTGAAGCCGAGGAGCTCGATCGATTGTAAGTGCATGTGCCGGCCGCAATCTCGGACCTTGGAAGTCAATATAGAGACGTTCTGGGGGTTACAAGCTAAATTTGCACAATTTGAAGTGGTCGGCGCT
>Ga0137366_10005230_pt1 | contig 10191 bp, 5 predicted proteins | sample SagtaG_8_FD_104938 | JGI IMG/M metagenome (GOLD analysis project Ga0137366, IMG submission 104938) | Vadose zone soil microbial communities from Sagehorn Ranch, Mendocino, California, USA - Sage1_L_60_16 metaG | ecosystem: Environmental > Terrestrial > Soil > Vadose zone | place: USA: California... | reverse complement strand
GGAAGATCTGATCGTCTCGGCAACCTGCGGAGCGCTCGAGGCAGTGCGCTCCGGCGTTACCAGCATTGGCGACTCCAGTTCATCGGGCGCGCAAACGATGCAAGCGCTGAGACGTGTTGGACTCCGCGGCATTGTCTATCAGGAATCCTTCGGCCCCGATCCCCAACGAGCCGCCGAGAACGTCGCGCAACTATGCGATCAAATCGGCGGGATGCAGCAATACGAAAACGATCTCGTGCGGGTTGGCGTGTCGCCGCACGCGCCCTATACGGTAAGCGCAACGCAGCTTGAGATCATTTCTCGCCTGGCCATCGATGAATCGCTTCCGTTGATGATGCACGCGGCCGAATCACAAGATGAGAAATTGCTTTTATTGGAAGGTCGGGGCGCGTTCGCGGTGGGACTTAAAAAACGCGCGATCGACTGGAACACTCCGCGAATTTCGACGATTGCATATTTGCAACGTCACGGCGTGCTGGAAACTAGACCTCTACTAGCGCACTGTATCAACGTCGATGATAGCGATCTCGATCTCATCAAACAGAGCGGCGCTGCTATCGCTCATTGTCCTAAGTCAAACGCGAAGCTGGGCCATGGCCACGCGCCTTTCGCTCAATTCATCTCGCAGGGAATCGCCGTTGGCCTGGGAAGCGATTCAGTCGCGAGCAATAACACCTGTGACATTCTCGCCGAAGCGCGTTTTGCGACGCTGCTCGCGCGACTTGATTGGGGCGGTAGCCCGCGCGTAAGCAAGGGCGCAGAGTCCGTCAACCGCGGTGAAGGAATCGCGGCCTTCCCTAACGGTCGGGCTAATGCGCCCGTCACCGCTGAGCAAGCGCTGTTTGCAGCGACACTCGATGGGGCTCGCGCGCTGGGGATCGACAATCAAGTCGGCGCGCTCGCGAAAGGAATGCAGGCGGACATCGTGGTTGTCGATCTCAGTGGCGCCCATCAACAGCCCATCAGCAATCCGGCAGCCACACTTGTCTTTTCCTCATCCGGGCGGGATGTGCTGTTAACGATGGTGGCGGGAAAAGAAATCTATCGTGATAGTCGTGTGAGCACTGCGGCTGAGGAAGAATTACGAATTCTGCTGGCAGAAGTCCGGAGCAAGCTCGAAGGAACGTGATCACCTGCTAATGCTGGGCACACTAAGAACGAACTCCGTTCTTGCGAGTACACTGGAAGCCCTGGTGTTTCACCCTGACAGGTGTCACTCACGTCCCAAGACTTCGTCAATCAAAGCAGTATCACTCTTCACGTGGCGGACAGACTCAACCCGCACGCGCTTCAGTGCCCCAGACTTGTCTCTCTCTTCCTTTAGGACGGTCAACAACCCCGCAGCAATCTGGCGATTCAATTCACTCGGCGTGAGATAACGATGTCCGCGCGCGGAGGTCTTCTTGGGACCGATGATGATCGTTTCGATCTTCTTCTCTTCGACTCCCGACTTGGGACAAAGCTCACCGTGATAATCCGTGGGCAGCCATCGCAGCAATTCGGCTCGCCAAACAAATGCGAACTTCTCGCATCCACAAATGGCGTAGCCCTGAGCGTGCTCCTCGGCTGTAATCCGCCGCGCCTCCATAATTGGTTCAGTGCTGGTCGCTTGCGCTCACTCGTTTGGGAGCCGCCTTGCGCGCGCTAGTCGCTCTTGTAGTACGGCGGATTGGAAGTCGCACCAGTCGATCAGCGTATCGGGCCTCAAGGCGACGCATTCTTGCGGCAAGACGTTTGAGATCATGACCGCATTCTGCGGAAATTTTGTCGCGGGCGCGCCAGACTTCTTCCAGGATTTCGTGTTTCATGACTTCATCATAACATCAGCTCATGCGGTGTACAGATGACCGGAGCTGCATGACCTTCGCGAATACAAATGGCGCGGAGTTGGAAGACTATTAAACGGGTGAGCTAGTTAAACTCAACCCAACTTAGGCCTAAGAATTCCACGTCATCGATCCAATCCCACAGTCCAACTTTCATCTCCACATGATTCCTAGCTGTTTCAAATGCAATTGCAGGATTAGGAGGTGTGCATTTCGTGTTGCTTTCAAGTGAAGCACCAGTCACGGCTAGTTCCAAAACATCATCGTCAATATTACCGTCCTGGCTAACGAAGACAGGCTGAAATTGAAACAAGCACTCGTCAGCGCTGTCACGAGTTATTCGCTGGCGAACAACGAAGACGAAGAGAAATCCTGACCGTCCTGCGAACTTCGGCGACTGAATATGACGAATCGCTGTGAGACCACCAAAATCATACGAGCCGGCATACGATAGCATCGCGTCAACAAATGGATGACCAAGGGCGAGGAATTCGGCGTCTGTTCGCTTGATTGCTAACTGCCGATTGAAAGTGGCGTTCTTGTATCGGTCGTCTAATTCATAAGGCTTCAAAACTTCGGGTACCAGAAACTCGAGAAACGAATCCTTCTGCTGCAATTGCCGGCGATGCTTGGCGAGAAACCGTTCCGTAAACGTGCTGAGGTCATTTAACGTCAAGTCCGACGCCAGCTCACGTCGATAATTATCGAATGAGTAACTCGACACATCGCGAAACAGGCTTTGTGTTGCAATTTCATAAGCCTGCTTCGCGCGCTTTACAGCCTCATTGATTTCTTGCTGAGTTTGCTTATTCAGGTCACCTTCGACCAGTGCACGCTGATAAATCTTGTTCGCATCAATTTCGTTTTCCAGGTGACCATTCAGCGTTGCTTTTATATCTTCCGGATCCTCATGCGTAACTTGCGAGATAGCCTCCGCCGCTCGCTTCAAACGACTTTCGAAGTACTCTTGAACCTTATCTTCGATCGTAACCTGATTGAAGAAGTGATAGACCTGTACGACCTTGTCCTGCCCATAGCGATAAACGCGGCCCACCCGCTGCTCGACGCGCATTGGGTTCCAAGGCAGATCGTAGTTAACGCAGATATGGCAGAACTGAAGATTGATTCCCTCTCCTCCGGCTTCCGTAGAAACAAGAAAGCGAACCTTCGGATGATCTCTGAAAAGTCGCTGGCTGGTACGCTTCGTTGGCGGCGCGATCAGCGCGCCTTCACTTGCAAACGGGGCACACACCGCGTCGACATCCTGCCGGTCTTCGATGCGCTCAAGCTTCATTCCTCCGTGAATGACCACGACTGAGCCTTTGCCGTACTTCTGCTCAAGCTCCCGCACAAGATAATGCTGGGTCTCGCGATACTCGGTGAAGATTAGGACTTTCTCTTCTGGTCCACGACGGCTCTCGGCTTCAATCTGATCGACCAACTCCAAGAGCTTGGTCAGTTTCTTATCTTCCTTCACTGGAAGGTTAAGGAGTTGCTCTAGTTTCTCAATCTCGTCCTCGCGGATCTGCCGGTCATCCACCAGAACGTCCTGTTCTTCTTGTTCGCCCTCGTATCGCTCATCAAAGAAGAACTCTTCCCCTTCCTCACGCTCTGGCAAATCAGCTAATTCTCCTCGCAAGCGCGCAAGTCTCTTCGCCAGCGCTGCTCGAATGGCTGCGGTCGAACTCGCATTCAGTTTTTGAAATGTAGTCAACAGGAATCCCGCGGCGCGACGATGAGTCGGATCGGCAAGTCGCTCAACCATCTTGTAGCTGTCGCGAATGTAGGCCGCCACCGCGTTATAGAAACGCGCCTCGTCCGGATACATCTTGAAGGGCATCCGGTGCGTCTGCCGCCCGCGAAAGACCTTGTGGCCCTGCGCGTCGGTGACGTCTTTTTTCGGCGTGCGAATGACAAACTGCGTGAAGTTCTGTCCCTGATTCGAGAACAGAGTGAAAGGATCGAGGCCGCTGAAGTCCATGTTGTCGTCGAGCAGAAGCAGCAGGTTCTTAAAGCGGCTGTGGTTCTCGTCGCCCTGGTGCGGCGTCGCCGTCAGCAAGAGCATCGCTTCGCAGTAATGCTTGTGACGAATCTCTTCGGCGAGGCGATAGTTCTGCGTCTTGTCCGTCTTCGCACCGCCATAGCTAACCGCGCTCAGCCGATGCGCTTCGTCAAAAATGATTAAGTCCCACTTGCGATTCTCCAGCAGCGCGCGTTTGTGCTCAGGCCGCTTGAGCGTATCGATCGACGCGATGGCCGTGGCCTTCAGATCCCAGATGCGCGGATTGACCGCCTGAAAATCTCGCTTGAAGATTTCAAAGTACGCGCCAAACTTGTCCTGCATCTCTTCCTGCCACTGAAGCGTTAGCCCCGCTGGAGTGAGAATTAGAGTGCGGCGAGCTTGCCCGCGCTGAGCCAGCGCTTGCCAGACCATTCCTGCTTCGATTGTCTTACCGAGGCCTACTTCATCAGCCAAAAGGAATCGTCGCTTTGGACTTGAGACTACGCGATGCGCAGCGAAGATTTGATGAGGAAGAATTTCAGTCCGAGCATTGGAAAGCTGTCCGCCTTTGTTACCGGTGAGAAAGCGCGCCGCCGCCATCTTCAACTCAAAACGCCAGGGCTCGTCCCATTCACCTCGCGCCGCGCGATCAAGCGGAGAATCAACACGCTCAAGTTCCTTTATATAGAGAATCTTGTTTTCGGAACGATACGGCGGCTGCATGAACACTGAAGGATTGAATTCAACCTTCGCCTGCTCACCGCGAATCTTTTGGATGTAGCCAACGCCGTAGGACTTGTAGAGGTCGTTAGTGCTGCGAACAAGATCGCCTTCCCTAAAAGAAGTGCCGTTTTGCGAGCTCGTAATGTTCCGTAACTCAGCAGCCATTGTTCCCATCATCTTAGCGCACAAAAGTTAGTAATGAGCACTCCTTCGTCGTTCTCCAAATATTATTCAGCATCATCACCAGCGCTTGCGTAAGGGTCGATCCCAGTCAGGGACTCTTTCAAGATAAGGAGTTCCTTAGAACTTATCCCCCACACCTTGGCGCTGGCCGCGTCGATCTGGTTCTCGCAATCTCTAAGAGACGCGACGTCACCTTTCTCTGCCAAATCTTGGCAAAGACGTGCCAGTTCAGCGATGTGCTTGTGCGAATCATTGTTTTCTTCGAACTGCGGTAGATTTATCATATTAGTGACGTGCGTTGATATTTGCACTTCAATGGAGTATGCGGCAACGGCGAATTGGACAGCGGCTGAATTCAACAGCCCGCAAATGAATTGAGCTTCTCTTTCCGAATCAAAACCGATTATTGTCAACTTGTGGTCCGGCATCACCAAACGCCCATCGGTAGCCCTTGCAATCACGCATGCTTGAATTGAGCTTGCTTGCTCTCTCCACACGACCTTGAATGGTTTGAATGTATAAGAGCCTATGTTGTATACGGCATAAAACGGTCCGCCCGCTGGGCGAATGAACTTAATAAATCCGCTACGCCCTTCCAAATCCCTACGGAGTTGCTGAAAGTAATCGAATGTACGGTGATATCTGTTTTTCAGAACGGACTCGGAAATACCAACGCCCGGATGTTGAAGGCTATGAGGTACAATTATTGAAAGATTGGGACGAGCGAACCATCGATGCACGTCGCGCCCCCTAACGAGAGGATAGACGAGATCCCCTTCAAGAACGGTTTCGATCCGCTTAACTTTCTTCTTCCCAATGTCGTGCGCATTCACAACGAGTCGTTGTCCTGAGGAAACAACTTCATCATGGACTAGCCAGTAGGCACCGTTGAGCCACGTATGAACTCCCAGTTTTGCTTCGAAAGGTGAATCGCCCAAGACTTTGCGAATAGGAGCTGCATGTGTGCTTGGCATCGTTATCCAGGGAGATTGCCGGTTTTGACTCTGAACCGGCCAAGCGGTCAACTCTATGGCCTTGAGCGATGGAGCTTCATTCTCGCTTTCAATTGTATGCGGACTCTCACGCTGCCAAAGCAGGTACCGCAACGGGTAATTAGTCTTCAGTCCGCGAGCGATACAAAGAACCGCAGTCCGATTCTGGGCACCCTCGAACGGCTGAAGATTAGAGAAATCATCAACATGCGTGACTCCCAATGGCACTCCATTCGGAAGCTTGAAGCGACGAAAGCCTTCACTGCCCCCACTGCTCTTGAAAACGCTTTGCGTGATTACGAAACCCAGGCGTCCTTTGTCTCTCAAGTACTTATCGGCACCCACATAGACAAACAGGGTCGATATGTCAATCGAAGCACTTCCATGCCGGGCACGAACTCCCTTGTGAGGAAAGAGATCGTAAACATGTTGGTTGAGTTCTATTAGGTTTTTCCTATAATGAGCGGGAAGATTGTTCCAGTTGACCCAAGGAGGATTTCCGGCGATGAAGTCGAAAGTACGACCTACAAACAGCGGGGCAAAAGAGTTCTTAATAATCCGGGCCCAAACCCCGTTCTTGTTCTCTCGATCGAGTCGCACCAGTTCGTTGTAGAGATCAATGTGAAGAGATTGCTCATTGATTGCCAGACCTTCATCATTACATCGCTGAACAAATTCTTTGGCCGAAAAACCATTCCGCACACAGAATTCGAGCTGCTCAGCATATTTCGCCACGTCATCCCTATTCGTTGCGATCTCAGTCGGAATCAGAAACGTCGCGGCAGCAGTTTCCAACTCCTTTGCCTTGCCCAATGTTCCGCCAGCAAGCAGACCGCCATACTCCGACGGCGTCATGATTGAGTCACAGAGGTAGATCGGAATCTCGACTTTGTCGACGTGCCCTACTTAATCACGAATAGCAATCAAGTAGTTTGTTCGTGCCGCCATCACCGCCAATGGATTGAGATCAAAGCCGACCACGTTGGAAAGAATCTTGCGGCAGAGATCGCCTTCATCAAAGCGAGCCTGTTCGCGATTTTCGTCGTACCACTTCCGGATTCGATTGATCGCCATGACGAGAAACGTTCCCGAGCCGCAGGCTGGATCGAGCAAGCGCTTATCTGGATCCCCAACATACTCAAGCTCATTCAGCACATGCTCTGCTAACCAATCCGGCGTGTAGTACTCGCCAAGATCGTGACGAACACTCTTGGGGAATAGTTGCTGATACAGCTTCTTCAACAAGTCGCGGCTGCCCGCGGGATCTTCAGACAGTGTGCCGGGATTGTAATCATCGAGCCGCGCGACCATGCCACGCACTAACTGTTCGATTGGCACAGACCACACCGGCACGTACCAAGCAAAGAGATCGCCTTCGAGAAAGTTTGTGATGTTGAGATGGCGGAAGATGCTTCCTGCTTCGAGGTCTTCCATCTCGCGCTTCAACGCGTTGCTCGAACCTGCCTGAATCATCTTCTGCAGCGGCGTCGGCAATTTGTGAAAGTAAGCGGCAATTTCCGAAGCCAGCAGCTTCATGAAGATCGCGTAATACGAATGAACCGCAAACAACAATTCAGCGGCCTTAAACTTCTTCCGGTGCTCCACGCCATAGAACTCGGCCAGCTTTTTGATCTTGTCCGAAGGATTATCGACATCGTATCCGCAGACTTCTCCGAATAGAATCTTCCACTGATTGAAGAAGACTTGAGCTTTCGGATGATCGGTCGTGGAGATTGCTTCATACAACGTCCTGACCCCGTCCTGTGCGAGCTTTGAATCTGAACCAAAATCGCCTGCAAGGTATTCCGACGAGAACGGCTTTCCCTTTTGGCCCAGGTTGTAAAGCGCCCAGAGAAACCGCTCAGCGGAATACTTGTTGACCTCGACCGGTTCCTGGACTTGCCACTTGTCATCGCGAAAGCGAATGAAGATGAAATAGTTTCCGTCGAGTCCGACGCCGAACATCGTGTTGAGCGCGTGCCCGTGCGCAAAGCGCATGTCATAGAACCGCTGCTTGATTTGATCGACGACTTTCTTGCTGCCGGGTGAGTCGGCTTTGGGACCGATGCGCGCACCGGGACTCTTGGGATTCTTGTATTCAATAATTACGCGGTCATAGACTGAATCTACGCGTCCACTGGCGACGGTGAATTCGTGTTTGCCTTCGAGCTTGATGCCAGTTGCCTTTTCGATGAAAGCGAGCTGCCGCTCAGCTTCGATACGGATCTCTTCCTCCTTGTCCGCCATCTGAGCCGCGGCTTTGATCTGATCGGCAAACTCCGCTGCCTTCTGCGCGATCAGTTCGTCAAGGCTTTCTGTCTTAGGCATCGTGAGAGTCTATTAACGCGCGATTTCTGAATAGTTGAGAACGGTCATGATACACGATTCCAAAAATTATGGGCAGGTCGAAACCTGCCCATAAAACTTATGTCGTTTACCCACCCGCCACCGCAGGTGGTACTGACTGTCTCGGTCCCGGCACGCGGGACCCGATATAGCCTTATCAACCTTCGATCGTGCTCATCGCGGTTACAGCTTTCTTTTCGTAGGCGGCGATGACCGCGACGTTTCCTTTCTCGACGGGGCTGAGGGAAGCGTCGGTGTAGGTTGGATTGGCTTTGTACCAGTCAAAGCTGGCGAAGTACTTCTGCGTCCACGGGTCCTTGAAAACTTTTCCGTGGCGGGCGTAGATCTCATCGTGCATCTTGCGAACGTCTTCAAGGAACAGGCCCTGGAGCAAAGCACTCGTAATTGGCTGGGTGGTTATCTGATTGTGCAGCTTGTTTTCGTAAGCGACGATCGTTTCGACGTTCGTCTTGTCGGGACCCGTCAAGTCCTCGTCCTTGAAATCCTCTTTCGGATCGTACCAGGGCTGGTTGCCGAAATACTGTTGAATCCACATGGTCTTAAAGATACGGCCATGTCGCGCGTAGATCTCATTACGCAACAGGCGCAACTCATGCAGACTCAAACCGCGCAGCATCCGATCGGCGATCAGCTTGTTTTCGAATAATTCCATGTCGCCGGGAGCCAGGGCCACGCGGCGTTGTTGTCTTTGGATCGTGTCGATCAATTGCAGGTTCTTACGTTCGATAGCGCTGAGGCTCTTGGGATCGTAATGATCGGCCGGGCGATACCAATAACGCTCGTCGAAATATTGCTGAAGCCATGGCGTGCCATCGAAACGCTTGCCATGAATCGCTTGAATCTCAGCCGCCAACACTGTCCACTCGGCATTCGTATGCTGGCCAAACTTTTTCCGCGTCAGAGCCCGGTCCTGGTAGAGGCGCATGTCACCGGGTTGCACGGTATCGTGCTTCTTCGCTTCGGCAATGCGAATGACGTCCAGGTTGGCACGCTCGGTATCATTCAACGCGGAATTCTGAAAGTTCGCGTTGGCCTTGTACCACGAACGCGACTCGAGGTAACGGCGAATGTCTGCGTCTTTGAAGACACGACCGTGTTTGCCAAAGACGATGCCGCGCACCAGCTTGAGATCATCGGTCGATAATGCGGCAATGTCAGCCGGAGCAATAGTCTTGCGGGCGAAATCAAAATTCTCCCAATCTTTAACGGCCGGGTATTCGTCTTGCGCCTGGGCAACGGAAAAAGCCGAAACGAAAGCGAGCAACAGAAGCCGAAGAAGCAAACGAGCAAAGTTGGACGGGGATTTCATGGATTGAACCTTTCTCAGCGTAGAGACGAAAGTAACGGATGTTTTTGCGAGTGGAGGATGCAAGGGCAATTAACCGTGACGCCGGTCACGAGGCTTTGGTCTTCTGCCTGCGAAGCCCCATAAATGGGCCCAACAAAAAGATTCCTCTGTCAACCCAGGCGTAAACGCCTGGGCTAGAGAAAACCGCAAGCTGGCAGCTCGCACTATACTAGCCAAAAATGTCACGGACTTTGTCGACCAGCCTCTTGTCTTCCAGGTCCGGCGTTTCGATCTTCGCCAACTGTTCCAGAACCTTTCGTTGTTCGCGCGTCAACATCGTCGGAGTCACGACTGAAACTGCTACAAAAAGATCGCCGCGGCCACGGCCACCCAGCACCGGCATTCCCTTACCGCGCACGCGAAAGACTGTTCCGGTTTGGGTACCCGCAGGAATCTTAAGCGACTGCTCGTTATCGAGCGTCTTGACCTGGATTTCAGATCCAAGGGCGGCTTGCGCGAATGTGATCGGGACCGAAGCATAGAGATTGTTTCCCTGACGCTCGAACTGTTCGTGCTCGGCGACGTGGATGACGACATAAAGATCACCCGCGGATCCGCCGTAGGCGCCTGATTCGCCTTCGCTCTGAAGTCTCAATCTCGATCCGGTTTCGACGCCGGCGGGAATCTTGACTTCCATCGACTTTTCGCGCTCGACGCGGCCGGCCCCCCGACAGCTTTCGCAGGGTGAGCTGATCACCTGGCCGGTGCCGCGGCAAGCGCTGCACGTACGCGAGACCGAGAAGAAGCCTT
>Ga0137366_10005228_pt1 | contig 10195 bp, 8 predicted proteins | sample SagtaG_8_FD_104938 | JGI IMG/M metagenome (GOLD analysis project Ga0137366, IMG submission 104938) | Vadose zone soil microbial communities from Sagehorn Ranch, Mendocino, California, USA - Sage1_L_60_16 metaG | ecosystem: Environmental > Terrestrial > Soil > Vadose zone | place: USA: California... | reverse complement strand
GTGCTCGTAAGACCCGCAAGATAGTGTCCCAGGCTGTCGTTGAGTTCGCGCGCAATGCGGCGGCTTTCCTGGTCTTTAAGTCCGAGCAAACGTCCACTCGGTTTGCGCAGAGCCTCTTCCGCGCTGCGACGTGCAGTGACATCGACGGCAATGATACCCACCTGCGTAAACTCGCCCGTGCGTCCTGGAATCGGGAAGTAGTTGACCAGCCAGTAGCGGACTTGCCCGGGCTTGCCCGGCAGCTCGGCTGAAATTTCCCGGTCCAACAATGGAGTACCGGTTTTCAAAACGTTGCGGAGCACGGCTTCCGTGCGCTCACCGCGAATGCCGAATACTTGCGGCACGGATTTGCCGAGCATATCTTCCGGCCTGAGAGCGGCCATTCTGGGTAGTACGTCGTTGACCCGGGTGTAGCGAAGCTGGGAATCGAGAATGCCAAAGCCTACAGTGGAAGACGAAAAGAACGCGTTCACGATCTCTCGGCTCTGCTTGGCTGCCTCTTCCGTCCAACGGTACTGGTTGTAAGAGTAGTTCAGCAGGAACATCTGCAGGACAAGCAATACCAGCGCCACGCCAAACGAAATCGCGATCATGCTAAGGGTGTGGCGATAGTTAGCGCGGGACTCTGCCTGGCGCGCGTTGAGTAGTTGGTCCTCATCGTCGCGGATCTGCTGCAATCGTTGCTCGACTCGCCCTTGCAGTTCGGCGGTTTCGCGCGCCATCTGCGCATCGGCATCGATATTGGAGACGCCTTTCTGGTGCGCTTTGATAAATCCTGCGAGCAGCGCAAGTTCGCTTCGAATGTCGGCCTCGAGGATATCCACTTGCGGGCTGCGGGTCGGGGTGTCGGAAGTCAAGCTGCGGAGCTGGTTAAGGTCTCCGGGAATTTTCGCCACCGTGGCGTTGTAGCCTGCCAATAGAGTCAGGTCTCCGGTAAGAACGAATGCCTCGGCGGAGTTGCTCGCCTGAAAGACTTCGCCTCCCATGTTCTCGACCAGTGTCTGGACTTCACGGGTATGTCCTACTAGAGCTTCGCTCGAAGACAGCCTGTTGGTCGCGCGCACCAGATAGATACTGCAGCCAACCAGCAGCGCCACTGCTGCTGCAAATGCGGTCCAGGCGATACTTCGGAGGGAAAGACTCATTCCTACGCCCTGCGGGAGAGTTCCACGTCTCACTATAATATCCCGCGCGGGCCTGCTAAATACCCGCGCCCTGTAGAATGGAGCTGATGGCTAGTGCATCGCAATTCGTCCAGATTGAATTGGGGACGCCGGTCAGGCAGCCCAAACCGTCGTGGCTGCGCGCCAAGGCCCCAGGGGGAGAAAACTTCCACAACCTGAAGAAACTCGCTCGCGGGCTTGGCCTTCACACGGTCTGTGAGTCGGCGCAGTGCCCTAACATCGGCGAATGCTGGAACCATCGCACCGCAACCTTCATGCTGCTGGGCGACATCTGTACGCGCAGGTGCGGATTTTGTGCGGTCCCGAAAGGACGCCCGCTGGCCATCGACTGGGATGAACCCAAGCGCGTCGCGGAAGCGGTGGCCACGCTCGGCCTGAAGCACGCTGTCATCACCAGCGTGAACCGCGATGACGACAACATCGGCGGAGCGCGCATTTTTGCGGAGACCATCAACGAAGTGCGACGGGCCGCACCCGATTGCCGCGTAGAAGTGCTGATCCCGGACTTTCAAGGCCTCGACGAGGCGTTGCGCATTGTCCTCGATGCACGGCCCAGCGTCCTGAACCACAACACAGAAACAGTGCCTCGGCTGTATCGCGCAGTGCGTTCAGGAGCGCGTTACGAACGCACGTTGCGGTTGCTGGAAAGGTCGAAGGAGATCTCGCCGGCAATCGCCACCAAGTCAGGCGTCATGGTTGGTCTCGGCGAGGACATTACAGAACTGGTGAATGTGTTTCGCGACCTCGCCGGGCGGGGCGTGGACATTCTCACCGTCGGACAATACCTCAGGCCCTCCCACGATCATCTGCCGATTGCGCGTTTCTATACACCGCAGGAATTCTCGTTCTTGAAGGAAGAAGCCTTGCGCCTGGGTTTTCGCCACGTTGAGTCAGGGCCGCTGGTGCGATCCAGCTATCACGCTCACGAGCAGGCGGACAGCGTGGTTCCACACAGGACGGCGTAGAAAAAGCGTTCTCCAAGACAACCGGAGACGTTGCAAGGGACCTCTCTATCTCCTACTTGGTGGTTCTCTCGGGGGCCTGATCGCCGGGAGTTGCGAGAGCGGCAGCATGGGGAGTCGCCAAAGGCGTGACCCGTTCCTTCATCGAGTATTTCAGCAGGCACCACAGCGCTCGAAATCCGTCTTTCCAGCCGATCTTCTTGCCTTCCTCGTAGGTGCGGCCCCAATAGCCGATGCCAACTTCGTAGATCCGGAGCCGGCGCTTGGCGACTTTGACGGTAATTTCAGGCTCAAATCCGAAACGGTTTTCCTCGATAGGGATGGACTGAATGATCTCGCGGCGAAAGACTTTGTAACAGGTTTCCATGTCGCTGAGGTTGATGTTGGTCAGGCAGTTCGAAAGCAGGGTCAGAATCGAATTGCCCACCGAATGCCAGAAGTAAAGCACCCGGTGCGGTCCAGCCCCGAGAAAGCGGGAACCATAGACGACGTCGGCTTTCCCGTCAAGCAGCGGCTCCAACAGCACGGGATACTCCCCGGGGTCATACTCCAGATCGGCATCCTGAATAATCACGAAATCGCCGGTGGCTTCCTGAATTCCGCGGCGCAACGCTGCGCCTTTACCCATGTTGTACGGCTGAAGAAAGACACGCACGCGCGGGTACTCGGATTGCAGCTCCGCCAGAATGTCGCGCGAGCCGTCTTGCGAACCGTCGTCCACGCACAACAACTCGATTTCCAGCGGCACCGCGAGTACGCGCTCGACCACCGTACGCAGCGTAGCGCGTTCGTTATAGACGGGCATCACTACCGAAAGCTTCATAGGATCGTCGGACTCGTCATCCGGTGCGGGGCTTGCCTCAGCTGAAACGTGAGAGCCATTGTAGAAGACGCCTCCGTGTGCCACAAACTATCGGTTACTATGTGAACCCTTTGTAAAAATGTTTCGGAAGTATGTACTTTACGCAAGACAGAAAACCGACAAATGTCCTGTGCCCTCCAGCAAAGGGCTTTACTTCGGCCAGCCCTCGGCTGGTTTCTTCTTGGCTAGAGATTTCTTTACAGCCTGACGCCAATCACCCTCTAGCTTGAGAGTGTCCGGTTTAGGGCCAGTAGCCTTGCGCTCGGATTTTGGTTTCTTCTTGCTCACCTTCCTCGCCATGCGGTCAGTGTACCAGTGGCTCTTTGTACATCAATCGCTTGCCTTCAGAAGCCTTGATCGCCGCGACGGTTCTCTCTCCATCATTCATCTCGCGGTTGTTCCAAAGAAAATCATAGTGCCACAAATATCTATGCAAGTACTCTTTGCTGACGTTGTGGTGTATTCCCATAATCCCGCGTTTCACCAGTGAATGACTGCTTTCCACAGTGTTGGTGTGAATGTCGCCGCGTGCATATTCCTTGGTTGCATGGCAAACCGTATGGTGACCACCTTCCCATGTTTTCTTGAGGCCGCGATAGGCGGAATATTCATCCGTCATCAGACGGGCGCGGCTGTCCACTTCCTCTCGAATTGCAGTTTGCAACGTTGCCGCTGTTACGTCAGCCACCACGCGACGCCGCAATTGGCCGCCCCTTTCTACGGCACAGAACACCGGGGTCTTATCCGTATTGCGCCCCTTCTTGCCGCTGCCAGCATAACGCGGCTTTCGGGCACCTACATACATCTCATCGCATTCAACCGTCCCTGTTAGTTTCGGATGGTCGGCATCTGGTGCCATTGCGAAACGGATACGATTCATTAGAAACAACGCTGATTTGTAGCTGATCTGGCAATGTCGCTTGATCTCTAGCGCCGACACGCCTTTTTTGGAAGTGCATGAACGCCAGAACGCATAGCACCAGTGACGCAACTCGATTCGCGATTCTTCGTAAACCGTGCGAATGCGAACTGTGTACTGCTCCTTACAATCGCGGCAGCGCCATAGGAATCTACGATTTCTTTCGCCAGTCTTTGCGTCAGTCATCTTGTAAACCTCGACCGACCCACACTTGACGCAGGCGGGCATATTGCCCCATCGCTGCTGTTCGAGAAATTCAACCGCTGCGATTTCATCACAACAAGCGAGTGGGATTTGCCCAACAAGAGATGATTTTGAAAGGCTGTGCTTTGCCATAACTAAACTTTATACTTAACGCAATGGTTGCGTCAAGTATAAAAATGCTGCAAAAAAGGTAAGCGCTTGTGACCAAAGAGAATAAAAAATAGCTCAAGAATGGACTTGACTGGCGTACAATTAAACATGTACGGTTGGTGCGGCAGGCGGGAATTGCACCCGCACGGGGCGTAACCTTCTGAGGGGGAACCCCACCAGAGTCCAAGTCTGGCGCGTCTGCTTATTTCGCCACTGCCGCGTTTCCGATCAATTAGCCAGCGAGAGTATCGCCTCCAAGCCTGCTCTCGCTGGTTGTTTTTAGTGCACAGTCGAATTCTCTTTATCTTCCTCCAAAGTGGACGCAACCTGTAGCAGGAAGTACTTCCCACGCCTGACAGAAACCTGCTTTTTGTCTTTGAACCGCTTAAGAACGGAATAGACATAGGCCCGTCCAACGTTATCTTTCACTTCTTTCCACACGTCAACCGGAGTAATCCCTTCCGGATGCTGTCGAAGAACCTCTCGAATGGCATCCGTTTTACTCCCAAGATCGGCCGGAGATTCCGGTTGTACGGCAATAGGGGTCTCCGGATTCGCAGGCGCGGCGGGAGTGGGTGATTGCGTGGTAATTGTGGCTGGCGGAGCTTCCACGTGACGATTTAACTCCTGCACTCGCTGTTGAACGAACTGTTGTCTTTGCAGTTCAAGCTGTCTCTGGGATTCTTGCAGTTGCTCCCTGCGGGACTCAGCATTGATCGCATTTTGCCAACTAACGAACTCCTGCGTCACTGCCTGGTGCTCCGCTTGAATCTGCTGAAGGCGTGTCTGTGCTATTTGCAGGCGTCGTTGGGCGTCAGCGAAACGCTCTTTGAGCGTATCTAAGAATTGACTCATGTGGCCTCCAAGCCTTGAGTCCCTATTTTACTGTCCTATGGGTGTGATATGCAAGGGTGATATGAAAGGATGCAATGGTATAGTGTGGAATGTGACTAAAGAGTTCTAGTTTCAGCAACTTAGGCCGCTTTCCCGCTTGACTTTAATCCCGGTTTCCCACAGAATAGTGAAGTCATCCCAGCACCAATGAGAAATCATGTTGCTGGCCCCAGCAGCCTTGTGGCGCTGGGTTTTGTTTTTTATGGCGAAAGTGTACGCCTTCATCGACGGTTTCAACTTCTACCATGCCGTTGATGTTCCCGCCTATCGGAAGTTCAAATGGATGAATCTAAAGAAGCTGGTATCGTCCTATCTGTTAGGGTCTGACACGCTTGAGGGCGTCGAATATTTCACGACGTTGGCAACGTGGGATGCGGGCAAGGTCGCTCGACACCGACTTTTCATCCGCGCAAACGAGGAGCAGGGGATCGTTGTTACCTATGGGGAGTTCAAGCGTAAGGACAGGTTTTGCACGCTGTGCAAAAAGAAGTTCCTAAGCAGAGAAGAAAAGCAGACAGACGTTAATATCGCTCTGAGGCTTTTGGAATTAGCCGTTCAGGACAGGTATGAAAAGGCAATCATCATCTCTGGAGACACCGATCTAATACCAGCCATCAAAGCGGTGCATCGAACCTTCCCAAACAAAAAGATCGGAGTCGTAATTCCCATTGGCCGCGCTTCGGAAGACTTTAAAAATCAGGCCGATTTCCATCATAAAATGAAGCAGAAACACCTGACATCAAGTCGATTTGACGACGAGCATACGATGTCTGACGGAACTGTTATCGAGTGCCCAATCTCTTGGCGTTAGTCCGCCCCTTGCGTAAAGTACATACTTCCGAAATGTTTTTACGCCTTTATGCGTCGGAACGGCTTGGGAATACATCTTTCCGGTAGTACTCTGAATCTATTCCAAGAACCAGCTCTGCTCTAACCGTTGGTAATTCAAAGGTAATCTGAGGCTTCTCGATGCGAACCGTAACGCGTATTGCAGTCGCGCTGATCACCGTCCTCAGCATTGGCGGCTCAGGGGACAGTCAAGTTGCTTCCAGAGACCGCATTCTGCGCTCGGTCGATTCAGCCCAAGTCTCGCGACTCCGCGGCACGGCCCACCCCAGGGCGCAGGCGCGATTTGACCAGGGACGCTCCAATCCCGGCCAAATGATCAGCGGCGCAATTACGTTCCGCCTTTCGGCCGCTCAACAGGCCGACCTTGACCAACTTCTGCGCGAGCAACAGGACCGCACGTCTCCGAACTACCACCGTTGGATTACTCCCGACCTGTACGCCGCACGATTCGGAATGAGTTCGAATGACCTGGCGAAGGTCAGCGCATGGCTGCAGTCGCAAGGTCTTACCGTGGATTCGATCTCGCGCAATCGTAATGAAATCGCATTCAGCGGATCGGTGGGACAGGTTGAGTACGCATTAAAGACCGAACTCCACAACTATTTCATCCACGGTGAGCAGCATTTCGCAAATGCGATGGATGTTTCGTTGCCGGCGGCGTTTTCAGCGCAAGTACTGGGGGTTAGAGGGCTCGATAACTTCGCCCCGAAGCCACGGATACGTGCACTCTCTCCAAAGTTCACCTCGAATCAATCTGGAATTCACAACTTGATCCCTGGCGATTTCGCCACTATCTACGACGTGAATCCGCTCTACAGTTCTGGAATCGACGGGGCTGGGCAAACCATCGCAGTCGTGGGTCAAACATTGATCAGCAATACTGATATCGATGCCTTCCGTGCTGCTTCGGGTCTTCCAGCGCGTACGAGCAGCAACTTTTCCGCGATTCAAGCGAACGGGACTGGTACCGCGGTGCACTGTACAGGCGATGAACTTGAAGCTGATCTGGACTTGGAATGGTCGGAGGCTGTGGCGACCAATGCCAAAATCATTTATGTGTACGCGGGCCTAGGAACGGGAACTACGTGTGGTCAAACAACTAATCGAACGAAGAACGTGTTCGATGCGTTGAGGTATACGATCACTCAGAACATCGCGCCGATCATCAGCATCAGTTACGGGAATTGCGAAGCGAACCTTGGCTCTTTCGTGTTGACTTTCCAGCAGTGGGCGCAGGAAGCCAATGCTCAGGGGCAGACCATCAGCGGTCCCGCGGGAGACGATGGGGCGGCAGATTGTGATAACAACGTCGCCTCAGCCACGCAGGGATTTGCCGTCGATGTGCCAGCCAGCATTCCTGAGGTCACAGGTGTCGGCGGAACGGAGTTTGATCCCAGCGTCGACCCGAAGGCAACTCTCGATCCGAACAACAGCTCATGCTATCTGGCTACTACATACTGGAGCGGTTCGTGCAGCCTGACCAGTCCTGCCTCGGCGCTCAGCTACATTCCGGAGAAAGCGTGGAACGATACCGCACTTGATGGAACTCTGTCGGCGGGCGGAGGCGGGGCCAGTAAGATCTTTGGCAAACCTTCCTGGCAAACTGGTACTGGGGTCCCAGCAGACGGGAAGAGAGATGTGCCGGATATCGCTCTTAGTGCCGGTGTTGATGAAGACGCCTACCTGGTTTGCTCGCAAGATCAAGTCAATCAGTTTGACAGCGGAAACACAGCTTGTTCCGTCGGCTTCCGGGATAGCACATCCCTTGACCTCGTACGCATAGGCGGCACCTCAGCAGGCGCCCCGACCTTCGCAGGAATCCTCGCTCTGATTAATCAGGCTACATCCTCCAACGGATTGGGGAATGTCAACCCGATGCTGTACAGTCTCGCCGCTAACAACAGTCAAAACCATGCATTCCACGACATCACTTCCGGTAATAACAAGGTTCCTTGCACGACCGGAACAACCAATTGTCCAAGTGGGACGACGACGATCGGCTTTACTGCAGGCGCGGGTTATGACCAAGTCACCGGCATCGGATCGCTGGATGTCGCGAAGCTAATCACGGCGTGGGTTGCGGCGACTCCATCCGCCGACTTCACTATTGAAGGCCTTACTTCAACGGTTTCAGCCCCTGGGGGCTCCGGAACTTCGACAGTCACAGTTACCGCACTCAGCGGCTTCACTGAAATTGTTGCCTTGACCTGTTCGCCGAGTTCTTCTTCTGCTCAGATTTCCTGTTCGCTCAATCCCACCAGCCTCGACATGAGCACCGGCACATCGAACAACACCAAGGCTGCTACTCTGAGCATTACCACGATGGCTCAACTCCAGAGCCCGGGCCCGTGGCAACGGCGCGGAACACTGTTTGCAGCCACAGGCGGACTCTTTGCAGCGGTTCTCCTTGGTGGAGGGTCGTCGCGGCGCCGCTGGCTGAGCATTCTCGGCCTCCTGATTGTGGTTGCGATACTCGCCGGGGTCGCTTGTGGCGGCGGAAGCGGAAGCACGCAGCAGAAGCACCAAGGCACACCCGCAGGGACGTACACGATCACAGTCACGGGCACCAGTGGTTCTACAACTCACAGTGCGAACGTGAGCCTGACGGTGCAGTGATTAGGGTTGTGCTGTTCTGAACTTGGCCGGCAGTGATACAAAACCCATGCGGGCAGGCCTCCTGCTGCCTAAAGCCCCTCGTCGGGATTGCCGATGTCCCAATAGTGAGTGCCACGAAGGCTTTTCCCGCCCCTGTCAAATCGGAAGCTCCCAAGGGTCGCTACAGTTTTGTGGCGCGCCAGCCTGTGTTCACCGCCGACGAGAAGGTATTTGGCTACGAGCTGCTGTTCCGCGACGGGGTGGAGGATTACTTCCGTGAAAAGGACGCCGATGCCGCGTCTCGGAAAACTCTCGACAGCTCACTGCAGATGGGTCTGCAAACGCTTTGCGATGGGCGCCGCGCGTTCGTGAACTGTACTCGCGAGGTTCTGCTCAAAGACTACATCACGCTTTTGCCCTCTCCCCACACCGTTGTTGAGGTGCTCGAATCCGTCCCGCCCGATGACCTGGTCAAAGCGGCTTTGCAGAGGCTCAAGGAAGCCGGGTACATGATCGCGTTTGACGATTTCACGGTGGACGATCCACGCGCAACGATCGCCGACCTGGCCGACATCTTGAAAGTTGACATTCAGGCCACCACCGCGGAGCAACGGACGGTGCTCGTCGGCCGCTATGGGCCGTGGCGATGCCGCCTGCTGGCGGAAAAGGTGGAGACGCGAGAGCAATTCGCCGAAGTAAAAAAGCGGGCTTCGTTTACTTTCAAGGCTACTTCTTCCGGCGGCCGGAACTTATGCAGGCCAAGGAAGTCCCGGCCAACCGCCTGAACTACATGCGCCTGCTACAGGCGATCTCGCAGCCCGAACTCAACATTCGCGACCTCGAAACTCTGATTAAGCACGAGGCCTCCGTCTGCTATCGCCTTCTGCGCTATTTGAACTCGGCGGCGTTTGGCATCCGCAATGAAGTACACTCGATCCGGCATGCGATCACCATGCTGGGCGAGCGCGAGGTGCGCAGGTGGATTCGCCTGGTCGCCACCCTGACTGTCGGCGAAAACACGCCGAGCGAACTGGTAAACACAGCGATGACGCGCGCACGATTTTGCGAACTGCTTGCAGAGCGCGTGCCGCATGGCGATTCAGACTTGTTTCTGATGGGACTGCTCTCGATGATTGACACGATTCTCGAAATGCCAATGGTCTCCATCCTCGAAAACGTCCCCGTCGATTTTGAGACCAAGGCGGTGCTCCTTGGAGGGACCGGCAAACTCAGCCCCATGTACCAACTGATGCTGGCGCGGGAATCCGGCGACTGGCAAGGGACGGCGGACCACGCGCAAAAACTTGGGCTGAGCGACAGCGAGGTTGCCGAAGCCTACTGGCAGGCTATGCAGTGGGTGAGGCAACTGACCAGTGTTTGAAAAACACGAGTCGAACAACTAGTTCGAGAAGCTGAAACCCGACCAGGTCTTCCGACAGTCGCCCACGATCACCGGTTCGCTTGACACTCCGAGGAGAGAACTGGCGAAGGCCACCTTTTGCGCGGCGGCAATCTCGGGATCGGGAATTTCGGCGATGATCTCTTCCGCGAAAGCAGGAGAGATTTTCGCCGCGGC
>Ga0137366_10005220_pt1 | contig 10206 bp, 8 predicted proteins | sample SagtaG_8_FD_104938 | JGI IMG/M metagenome (GOLD analysis project Ga0137366, IMG submission 104938) | Vadose zone soil microbial communities from Sagehorn Ranch, Mendocino, California, USA - Sage1_L_60_16 metaG | ecosystem: Environmental > Terrestrial > Soil > Vadose zone | place: USA: California... | reverse complement strand
GGACGGGTCGGTCACGGTGCCGACGATCGTTGCTTCCTGGCCGAAAGCGGAGATGGTAGCGACAAGCAGCAAAAAGCCAAGAACGACTGGCCAACGAAGGCCACGATCCTTGGCATGACGGTTCAGACTTTCAGCGCACGTGGATGAAAGTTTCACAGGTAGCCTCCAAGCGAAAATTGAAAATTTTCGAACCCGAGCCTAATCATTAGGGATAGTTGCGGAATTAAACAAATTATCTAAAACCTTTTAGTCCGAGTAATATGCGTCTGTCAAGCAAAATCGTTAATCTACTCTGAGGATCTCTTAAGTTTGGGTATCTAAGACATAGAGTAGCAACCAAGCGATAAGAGTCTGTCAAGCAAAATCGTTAATGCCACTCTCAGGAGCTCTTGGGCTGGGTGTCCTTATTGGGTGCCTAAGAAGAAGCCGCGCCTCGAAATTCTATTGCCTGCGGCTCCCATTCGAACAATACTGACAAATAGTCAAGCCGCGCGTCGACAAGCATTTGCGCGTGGGGAAGTCCGAGAGGCGAATGACGGGATTGTAGTTAAGGTGAATCTCCGGCGCGAAGAGTACTAGAATTGCCTTAAGGGTCGTAACTTGTGCAGCGCCTGGCGAGAATTCTGCGGCGCGCGTTCCGCAGATCGCGGAGCACGAGAGCGAAAGCTAAGGGCCAGGAATCTGAGTAGCCTGCGGACTCCCCGAACTCCCTAGCAGGGGCTTCGCGTGAGAATTGCAGCTAACTCTTTCGTTGAGCTGTTCGACCGTGAATACGCTGCGAGAGCAGGCGCTTCGCTCGTTCAAGTTCACGACGACGCGTGGCGGGCAGGTTATGACCGGCGCGATTGATGTAATAGGTCAGCATGCGCATCCCCGAGCCCGGGCCTTTCGGCGAGACCTTCTTCGATGCGAGGCTCCGCGCAATCGCGGCGGCGTCCTTGTTGAACAAGCCCGTCGGCGGGTGAGTCGAGTCGGTCTTGACACGAGCGACCCACCGGCGAGGCTTGTTGGATGTGCTGTGTTTTCTCACTTCTACAAAAGTCCGCGAAAGCCGTGTTCGTCCCGAAAACTTCCCGACACGGCTTTCCGCTCAACATGCTAGTAAATTGCAGTCGGTGCTGCAATTTACTCAGCAACGAACACTGCAATCCGAACGCCTGGGTGGAAGGCATTAAACAGGAAGTACTGGCCGTCCACGTAGTCTACGTAACAGTCGTCATCGAAGCCCCAGTCAGCAGGCCAAGCTTCAACTAACTGGAAGTTATAGCCGCCGTAAACGATGACAGGCTGGGCCACGTTGATGACCTGCGTCCGTTGCACCTTAAAAGTATGCTGGCGACCAAAACTCGAGCGGAACTTTTCGTCAGGGATTTTCTTTTCCTTCTGTGCCATCCGATGCTGTCCCTGATTGCGGTCCATTTTTTCATCGTGCCGCTGTTCCTGATTGCGATCCATCTTCTCGTCGTGCCGCTGTTCCTTTTGTTCTTGCCGTTCGGCTCCGGGCTGTTCGCTGCCTTCGGGTCGGGCCACGGGTCTGTCTTTGTTGTTTTTGTCTTTGTCGTTGGCTTTAGCCTTGTCTTTTTCTTCTTGGACCTGGCCTGGCCGAGAATCATCACGATCTTGCGAATAGATGCTGACCGAGCCTGCTATCAGTAAAAACACAACTGCCAGACTTATGGTTCCCAATGTCTTCATTGTTCACCTCACAAAGTTTTTGGACCAGGTGCGGAAGAAAAGTGCGACACCTTCTCGCAACCGGCTTACTGTGATGAGACAGGCCCTATCCGGGATACTGAGGCGCATCCCCCGGTTTTCGCTGGAAGATCGGGTATCCACAGGGGGGCCAAGACGCGAGCAAAAGGGAAGTGGTAATCTGCAGTTCTTGAAAGATCAAATTTCCGAAAGCTAAAAAAAGGAGGCCCCTTATGGCAGTAAAACCGATTCCCGAAGGTTATCATTCAGTTACTCCATACCTCATCGTTAAAAGCGCAGCGCGCGCAATTGATTTCTACAAGCAAGCGTTGGGCGCGACCGAAATCATGCGATTTCCTGGTCCCGGCAATACCGTGGCACACGCCGAGATTCAGATCGGCGATTCGCGAATCATGCTGGCCGACGAAAGCAAAGACTACAAGGCCCCTCAGCCTGGCAGCGGCAATCCGGTGAGCTTGATGATCTACGTACCGGATGTTGACAAAGTATTTAATCAGGCTGTTTCGTCCGGGGGAAAATCAGTTCGTGCGGTGGAGGACCAGTTCTACGGCGATCGGCTGGGAACACTCGTTGATCCATTTGGGCACGTCTGGAGCATTGCCACTCACAAGGAAGATGTTTCACAGCAGGAAATGCAACGTCGCATGGCGGCTTTGCCGAAGTCGGCGTAAGTCTGCGCCTTTTTGACTGAAAACTGAACTCAAAATCCCCGCCCCTCTCGCAATTGCGCGAGAAGGGTGGGGCACCCTTGTGAGGACCTATGGTTGGAGGCTGCATGCGCATGTGGATCCTCGTCGGAATTGCGATTGCCATCGGAGTGCTCGCGCTCGGGGTCGGGTTGCGGTTATCGGCAAGCTCTGCACCGGCTATGGGGTCTCCGGCACCCAACTTTACTTTGAGCTCGCAGGAGGGGCAGCAGGTGAGCTTGAAGGATTATCGAGGGAAATGGGTTGTGCTGTACTTCTATCCGAAGGACTTTACCAGCGGCTGCACCATGGAAGCGCACAATTTCCAGCGAGACCAGGAGGAATATGCGCGCAGGAATGCAGTGATCCTGGGCGTGAGCGTTGACAGCGCCGAGTCGCACAAGAAATTCTGTGCAAAGGAAGGACTAAATTTCAAGTTATTGGCTGATACGTCGCACGGAGTTTCGAAGCAGTATGGGTCACTGATGAATTTCGGAATCGCGCAAATCTCGTCGCGGCACACGTTCTTGATTGATCCGCAAGGGAAAATTGCACGCTCGTACATGAGCGTGAATCCGAGCCGACACAGCAAAGAGATGCTGGCGGCGATAGAGGAATTGGAGAGGCAGCCCTCGAGCGTAGGGCGTTAGGCTTCGAGTTTCCGGCTACTGCTTTTCATGAATTTTCGAGCCATCGTATATGGCTGTGGCGTTTATTGGCGCTTCCAAACCCATTTCTCCCGGAAAATCTTCGCCGACTTAGTGGTTTTTTTGTATTTACCGGCGTCGAAAGCAGCGATGTAATAAATTCGCTACAGGCAAGCGTAGCCGCCCGTTCTGGAGTTTCCAGCAAGTTGAGAACTCTAGTACGGGCTTTTTCTCGCTTGCAACACGGGTTCCTTGTGAAGCTGAAAGACGTTGCGTCCCCCATAGCTTGCCATATAATGAGAGGCCCTGAACACGCGAACAACACGCAGTCGCCTGATCGGCGAGCCAGCCAAGTTGCTGCTCGATGGAGACATGACTCAGACCAAGAAGCCTGAAGAGCGAAACGGGAGAGCGGTCACACTCAAGTCGGTAGCGGCGTATGTGGGGCTTTCACCCGGAACGGTTTCCGCAGTCCTCAACGACGCTCCCTCATCCAAACACATACCCAAAGCTACGCGTGAGCGAATCATCGCGGCGGCGCGAAAGCTGGACTATCGGCCGAATTTTTTTGCGCAAACTTTGCGCCGGCAGCGGACCTATACGCTGGGCGTGATCGCGCACGAGATAGGCGATGGCTACAGCTCATCGATCATCGCGGGAATTGAAGACTGCGCGCGACAGAAGGGCTACTTCTTTGTTACCGGAGTTCATCATCACGATCCCGAGCTGTTCGAAAAATATTCGCGCTTGCTGCTCCAGCGCGGGGCCGAGGGGATCATCACGGTTGACTTCAATCTTGCGCATTCGCTGCCAGTGCCGGCAGTCTCAATCCCGGGTCACAAGGAAAATGAAGACGTGACGAACATCGTCTTGGATCATCATCATGCCGCGGAGTTGGCTTTTAAGCACCTCACCGAACTCGGGCACACCAAGATAGCGATCCTGCGAGGGCATCCAGAAAGCGCGGACTCGCAACATCGGTGGAGCGCAGTGCAACAGGTCGCGCAGGAGATGGGGCTGGAACTTGATCCCGACCTAGTTGTGCAAATTCTGTCGGAAGAGTCCACGCCGCGGTTAGGTTACCCGTATGGCAAGGAACTGATCGACCGCAAGCATCCATTTACCGCGCTGCTGGCGTATAACGATATCTCTGCGATCGGCGCGATGCGGGCCTTCCATGAAGCGGGATTCGAGATCCCGCGGGACATTTCGGTGGTCGGCTTTGACGATATACCGGCGGCGGCCTTTCACTACCCGAGCCTCACGACGGTGCGCCAACCTCTGCACAGGATGGGGGAGTTGGCTGTGGAGACGCTGGTTGAGCGGCTCGAGGGGGGCAATGAAAAAATGCAGCGCGAAATCGCAGTGCAGCCCGAGATTGTAGTCCGTGAGTCCACAGGACCGGCACGAAAGTGAACGACCGTTCGTAGGCCACCCTACAGTAATGACCCTATTGCCATAATCGTTAGCCAGGACGAATCTGGCCATAATGGGTTTTCTTGAATCAGCTGCGCCCGTGATGCAGAAGGAAGCCAAGGCAATCACTGTACTTTGTGTTGACGATGAGCAAACCGCACTGCAATCGGTGCTCGAGTCGGAAGGATACAAAGTGCTGGTTGCCAGGTCAGGGTCGCAGGGCATCGAAATGTTCAACTCTGAGCCGGTCAATGCAGTCGTTCTGGATTATTGGATGAACGACATGAGCGGGCTGCAGGTCGCCCGGAAGATTCGGCAACTGAATCGCTCAGTCCCGATCATCATTCTTTCCGCTTACATCGAACTGCTGGATGAGAGTGTCGGGCTGGTGGACGTTTGGATCCGTAAGGGCGAACGGACGCCCAAATATATCTTGAATAGGCTGTCTGAACTTCTGGATTTGCGTTCCAACGCGTAGATCCACCATCCACAACAAATTCTAAAGTCAAACTCCCAGCCCTCCTCGCAAAGGCCGCGAGGATAGGGGCACCGGCATTCGGTTATTTTTCGTGCGTGGGAAAGTCGAAGCGGATTCCGGCGCGAGCTAGTATCGGTGGAGCAAGGCTAGTCAGCGGAGGGGCAGGCGGAGTCGGAGTCAAAGTAAATGGATAGCGCTGGTTAAGAATGTTTTCTCCCGCCAGGTAGATCGTGAGACCGCGGCGAAGTTCGCGCCCAGCAAATAAATCCATCACATAGTAGTGCGGCAGCAGCAACGTATTCAGATCATCGTCATATTGGGCAGCGGAATAGCGGCCCTGGACGCTGAGCATCAAGCGTGTTGGGTGCCAATAGCGCGCTTCCCAGGTGAACTGGTGGCGCGGGACTTCGGGCACCCTCTTGCCGATTAAGGCCGAAGACGAATCAACAACGTAGGCGTGCACGAACTGATAGCCGGCAGAGACTTGCATTATGCGCGTGAAATGGAAGACACCATCCAGTTCGACTCCGAGCGAGCGCGTGCGACCAAGATTTTGACGTTGCCGCAGTATGGTTGAGCCGGTGCTAATCGTCACATTAGTGACTGGATCGACGATGTCCGCCCAGAAGAACGTTGCGCGTGACTCTAGCCTGCTGTCGAACCCGACGGCGCGAATGCCGGTTTCAGCGCCAGTGAGCTTCTCCGCACGGAGAAAAGGATTGCTTTGCGTAAACACGATGCCTTGCTGGAAACTGCGATAAAGTTCATTCAACGTAGGCGCGCGAAATGCGCGATAGCCGGACACAGTTAGAGACAGATTATTGTTCAAGGCACGCAAAAGAGATAAGCGTGGGCTGAAGGAATTTTCGCTTCGGCCGGGATAACTGAGTGCAGTAGGGGGGCCCGGTGGCACGGGAGTCTGCACCGTGCTGCCGGAGAAGTTGTTCCAATTGTCCCAACGAGCGCCGGCAATCACAGTCCATTTCCTTGCGATCCGAAAGATGTCCTGTGCGAAGAGTCCAGTGGATCGCTCGCGCCCGCCGGAGACGCTCAGCATAGATGCAAGCAGAAGTTGTTCGTCGCTTGCGCCCATTGTTTCTTGAGTGTCGAGGCCGGCGATGAGAGTGTGACTCTTCACTGTCTGGTTCCACTGAAGCGTTCCGCCGAGTTCCTGCGACGGCACGTGCTGGATGTCCGTGGGGACCTCGGTATCACGAGGGGCGCTGGTTGACCTTACGGATGAGAAGGTCTGATCATATCCCTGTGCCTGGCCGAATACGCGCGCGCTGATCTGGCCGCTTGATCCAATGGGCGAATCAATACCGAACGCTCCGAATCCGGTTGCAGTGCTGTTTTTTTGAAACTCGGTGCCGTTGTGCCTGGCTTCCGTAAAGTACCCGCCGTTCAAGAAGATTCTTCCGCGATCAGAAAACTTGTAGCCGGCTGACGCAGTGAGCGTCGCGTGTTCGGAGTTCGCAGGAGTATCCACGGCGCCGCGCTGCGATGGTGGAAGCAGAATATAGCCGTCAGTACGAGCCACATCGGCGGAAGTTTCCAGGTCCCACTTCGAAATAACGGTGCCGGCCCACAGCGAAGTGTCAGGAGTATTTTCCGTCCCGTAGTTCACATCGAGTGACATGGACGGCCCTTCTGGAATCCGGGAAAGAAACTGCACCACACCGCCGAGCGCATCACTGCCATATAGGCTAGACGAGCCGCCGCGGAAAACTTCGACACTCGAAATGCCGGCGGGCGGAATGCGGTCCCAGTATACCCAGCCTCCGAACGGGTCCACGAGCGGAATGCCATCCTCGAGCACGAGCGCGCGGCTGGGCCCGCTGGCACCCAGGCCTCGGAGCGAGACACCTTGAGTTGTGGGATTTGCGACGCGACTGCTGGACCGCCTAAACAGGGAAAAGCCGGGTACCTGGCGTAGCATGTCGTCGGTCGTGAGAGCGGGATTTGCAGCGACGTCGGTTCCAGACAGTAGTACCGCGCTTCCGGGGATTTCCGACAGGTTGAGTTCGCTGCGAGTCGCGGAAACGACCACGCGTTCGCCTTCCGCTGCCGGATGCAGGATGAAATCAAGTTCGGCATTGCCCGACGATAGAGACCAGGTTTGAGTGGATGAGGTGAACCCATTGGCTACCACTTCAATCGTCCCCGTGAGATCGGATAAATTAAAGTGGAATTTTCCGGCGGAGTCGGTTTGTCCAGTCTCGATTTTGTGAGCCGAGTGGATTGTGACACGCGCAGACACGATGGCGGCACCGCTCGGATCTTTCACAGTTCCGGAAATTTCAGTCTGTTGAGCGCGCAACGTGATGGGGAGCGCACACGTGAGCAATGTGCAGAGGAAGCCTGCTTTACGCAATCGTGCCGTGCTGGTCTGAAGAGAAGCCATAAACGCGAACTTCCATCCTGCTTTGCTGTAATACGGCGAAGGTGCGCGGACTTCAGATGTCCCAACCGGAAAAATGGTTCCTTCACGATACCAGAAAGGGATTTGGCCAGTGTCAAAATGCGCGGGACCGGCGGCTCGCCTGTCTGCCCGGACAAAGTCCGACTCCGGTACTCGACCACTCACCCAGACAGGAGGGCCGCCCGTCCCACGTGACTAGGGCTAGCGGTCGCGCTCGAAGCAGTAGCGGCCGCCATGAGTGTGGGCGACGGATTCGGCGATCTTCAGGAACGCACGGCCTGCATGCGAGAGCGTGCCAGCGTTCCGATGGATCAGGCGCAGCTTGCGGTGCACGCTCAGTTCCTGCACGGGAATGCGCACCAGGTCGCCACGGGCAATTTCGTCCTCCACGCTGATTTCGGGCAGGAATGCGACACCGTTTCCCAGTGCGACAAAACGTTTGATCGCCTGCAGAGTGGGTAGTTCGACTCCCATGTGCAGGGGCGTCTTGTAGTTTTCGAAGGCCTGGATCACCTTGTCGCGGTAGGGAGAGGGGACGATGTGGGCGACGAAAGATTCAGCCCCCAGTTGCCGGATACTTACACGACTTTCGCGCGCGAGCGGATGCTGAGGTGGAACCACGAAAATCAACTCGTCGGAATAGACGACAACGGAGGCGAGCTCCGCGTCCTGAGTCTCATAGGTTAGCACGCCGAATTCGCACTTGTGGCGGCGTACATCGTCGGGAAGCTGACTTCCAAGGGAGCGGTTTACCACAATGCGTATGGCTGGATGCACGCGGCGGAATTCACCCATGACACGTAGCAGGTAGAGGGCGGTCAGTTCGTTCGCGCCGACCACGAGTTTGCCCATTTGCAACTCGCGCAATTCGGTGAGCGCTTCGCGGGCGTTTTCACGCAAGTTCAGCAGGCGTTCGGCATATTCCTGGAGAACGCCGCCAGCATCAGTAAGCAGGCCGTCGCGCGAGGAGCGGTCGAACAGGGGCTCCCCGATTTCGGCCTCAAGCTTTCGCACTGCCTGGCTTACCGCGGACTGTGTGCGATAGAGTTTCCCGGCTGCGCGGGAAAAGCCGCCTTCCCGAGCGACCGCAAGAAAGACCTCAAGCTGAGAAATCTCCATTTGTGCCTATATGAGCAGCGCTAAAAATATAATAAGATTTAATGATTATATTAGATAATTGTCGACTATCCACAATAATTATAAATTTCTCTTTCGCCCGTCAAACCCTTAAGATCAAGAGAAATCAAGGATTGGAGTGTCCAATGGAAGGCAAAAGAATCACGGTTTTTGACACTACGCTTCGTGACGGTGAGCAGTCGCCCGGCTGCAGCATGAACGTGCAGGAGAAAGTTCGGCTGGGGCGGCAGCTCGACCAGCTCGGCGTTGACGTGATCGAGGCTGGCTTTCCGATCGCCTCGGATGGAGACTTCGCGGCCGTGCAGGCCATCGCGGCGGCGGTTCCGCGTCCGATTATCGCGGGACTGGCTCGGGCTGCGCGGCATGACATTGAACGCGCGGCGAAGGCGCTCGAGTCGGCGATCCGGCCGCGGATTCATGTGGTCCTCGCGACCTCCGACATTCACCTTCAGCATAAGCTGCGCATTTCACACCAGCAGTGCCTGGAGCAGGCAGCGAACTCAGTACGCCTGGCGCGGACCTTGTGCGATGACGTTGAGTTTTCGCCGGAAGATGCCACGCGCACAGATCCCGAATTTCTGTTTCAGGTGCTGGAAGCCGTGATCGAAGCAGGAGCCAGCACCCTGAATATTCCGGACACGGTCGGTTACACGGTGCCGGCGGAATTCGGCGACTTGATTCGCAGCATCCGAGAACGAGTACGCGGCGTGGAGCGTGCGACGATTTCGGCGCATTGCCACAACGATCTCGGCTTAGCAGTGGCCAACTCGCTGGCTGCGATTGCGAACGGTGCCGGACAGGTGGAGTGCACCATCAACGGAATCGGCGAACGCGCTGGGAATGCGTCGCTGGAAGAAATCGTGATGGCATTGCGAGTGCGGGCTGACAAGTACGCTTACTACACCGCGATCGCGACCGAGCAACTTTATCCCACGAGTCAAATGCTGCAAGAGATAACGGAAATTTCGGTGCAACCCAACAAAGCAATCATAGGACGCAATGCGTTTGCGCACGAGGCCGGCATACATCAAGATGGCATGCTGAAGAACCGCCTGACCTATGAAATTATGACGCCGCAATCGGTGGGAGTGCCGGATTCGAAGCTGGTGCTGGGCAAGCATTCTGGGCGGCACGCGCTGAGCCTAAGGTGCGAGCAGCTCGGCTATCACTTCGAGCGCCGCGAGCTTGACGAGATCTATCGCAAGTTTGTAGTTCTGGCAGACCAGATCAAGCATGTTCACGATCATCATTTGCTGGAAGTGATTCGCGAGGCTTACGGCGAAAGCCATCGCATACCGCCGGGACGAGTCACCGCAGAGCATGCGGAAGCAGTGGCGGCTGGAGCGGAAGAACCGCGACGGCTGTTTCCGGGAAGCGTTCCCGCAGAGTTCAGCGCTGCGACTCTGTCGGCGGGTGTTTCTTCGGAGCGTCACTCAGAGCAGGAAGATTATCTCTGGGGTGTGTGAGGGAGCCGTCAGCCCTCAGCTATCAGCCATCAGGAGAACCGAATCTGAAGCGACGGACGTCTCGTCTGTCTTCTTGGGGCCTTGTCCAATCAAAGAAACTAAAAATACACGCGTAGGCCCGGACGCCCTCGGGAGCCTGTCCTGAGCGGAGTCGAAGGAGGCGCGAGCTTCGCTCGCCAATTGCCGCGCACAGCGCGGCTGGGCGGGTGATGGCACCCGCCTCTACGCAAGCGTTGGCCTC
>Ga0137366_10005207_pt1 | contig 10216 bp, 5 predicted proteins | sample SagtaG_8_FD_104938 | JGI IMG/M metagenome (GOLD analysis project Ga0137366, IMG submission 104938) | Vadose zone soil microbial communities from Sagehorn Ranch, Mendocino, California, USA - Sage1_L_60_16 metaG | ecosystem: Environmental > Terrestrial > Soil > Vadose zone | place: USA: California... | reverse complement strand
GCTTCAACTTCGCTCACGTGAGCGCCGGGACGTACCACACGTGCGGCGTCACCACCACCGGCGCGACGTACTGCTGGGGGTCGAACGCCAACGGCGAGCTCGGGGATGGCACCCTCGCTGACCGGCTCACGCCCACGCGCGTCCAAGGCACCCTGACGCTCGTCCAAGTGAACGCAGGAGACGGCTACAGTTGCGGCCTCACGGCGGGCAACGAGGCGTATTGTTGGGGCTTCAATGGCGCCGGCCAGCTGGGCGACGGCACCACGCAACAGCGGCTCGAGCCCACTCCCGTGGCGGGAGGCTTGAGATTCGCTCAAGTCAGCGCTTGGTATGCGCACGCGTGCGGCGTCACCACGGGCGGAGCCGCGTACTGTTGGGGCTACAACGGCTACGGTCGGCTCGGCGACGGCACCACGGACGCGCACCTGCAACCGGCGGCGGTGAGCGGGAACCTCACGTTCGTTGCGGTGAGTAGCGGGTTCGCGCACACGTGCGGCGTCACGACCGCCCGATCGCTCTATTGCTGGGGTTGGAACGACCGCGGGCAGCTCGGCGACGGAACCACGGGGCAGCGCCTGCTCCCCACTCGAGTCGTGCAGTGAGAGCGAGAGCCGGCCTCTCCCTCCTCATGCTGGTCTGGGCCGCCTGCCGCGAGTCGACGGCGCCGGCCGGCAACCAGCTCGCGTTTATCAGCGAGCCGACCGACGCCGTGGCGGGCGCTGCCATCGCGCCGGCGATCCGAGTCGAGATCCGGGACCCCATCGGGTACCGCGTGCCCGGTGCTGAGCCGGCTGTGACCCTGAGCCTGAGCGCGAATCCCGGCGGCGCGGTGCTGGCGGGCACGACGACGCGCACGGCGGTGAGCGGCGTCGCCACCTTCAGCGACCTGCGGCTCGACAAGGCGGGCGCGGGCTACACCCTCTCAGCCACGGCGACGTCCCTGGCCCCCGCGACGAGCGTTCCGTTCGCCGTCTCCCCGGGTGCAGCCGCACGACTCGGGTTTCTCTCGCAGCCCGAGACGGCCGAGGGTCAGGTGCCGTTCCGGCCGGCGGTGCAAGTGGCGATCGAGGACGCGTTCGGCAACGTCGTCACCGACGCCGCCGCCCAAGTGACGGTTGCGTTATTCGCGAATCCCGTCGGCGCGGCGCTCAGCGGGATCAGCACGGTCGCGGCCGCGAACGGCGTCGCCAAGTTCGACGCCTTGAGCGTGGCCCTACCGGGGGACGGGTTCGTGCTGCGAGCCTCGAGCGCCGGGCTGACTCCCGCGCCGAGCGCCCCGTTCAGGGTGCGCCTGACGTTCGTGCTGGAGAGCGCGGGTGGCCTCCACACGTGCGCCGTCACGATCGCCGGGTTTGCCTACTGCTGGGGAAACAATGTGCTCGGCCAGCTGGGCGATGGCACGACCACCCAGCGCGAGACGCCCGGGCCTGTCACCGGCGCGCTGAGGTTCACGCAGGTGAGCGCCGGGTGGGAGCACACCTGTGGGGTCACGATCGAGGGCGTCGCCTATTGCTGGGGCCTCGACGAATTCGGTCAACTGGGCGACGGCTCGGTCGCCCAGCGACAGGAGCCTACGCCGGTGGCGGGGGGTCTGAGCTTTGCGCAGGTGAGCGCTGGCCACGACCACAGCTGTGGGGTCACCACGGGCAACACGGCCTATTGCTGGGGCCGCAACGACCTGGGACAGCTGGGCGACAGCACGACCAGTCAACGGACGACGCCCACTGCTGTGGCCGGAGGTTTGACCTTCCGGCAGCTAAGCGCGACGATCCACACGTGCGGTGTCACGACCGGCAATCTCGTCTACTGCTGGGGACGAGATGTCGAGGGTCAGCTGGGCGATGGCACGCCGACCTACCACCGGGACTCGCCGACGCCGGTCGCCGGCAACCTGACCTTCGCGCTGATCAGTACGGGCGACTTCCACACCTGCGGGCTCACCGCCGGGCGGGAAGCATACTGCTGGGGCGAGGGCTGGACCGCGACTCCCGCGCCGATCTCGGGCGCGCTGAGCTTCGCGCAGCTTGACGCCGGAAGCCGACATAGCTGCGGGGTCACCACCGGGAACCTGGCCTACTGCTGGGGCGACAACATCTATGGCCAACTCGGCGACGGCACAACCGACGCTCGGGCGACGCCGACGTCGGTGAGCGGCGGACTCACCTTTGCGGTGGTGACGGCCGGCAATGTGCACACCTGCGGGATCACCACCGGCAAGGTCGCGTATTGCTGGGGCTACAACAGTTACGGTGGGCTAGGCGACGGAACCACCCAGCACAGGTTCGCTCCGGTGCGAGTGGTGCAGTGAGCTCGGACGGAACGGCGCTGACAACGATCTGGACGACCATTCCGGATTGGTGGGGCTCGGGCGGTGGTGGCCGGCTCGGCGACGGAACCAACGTCGGGCGCCTCAGCCCCACGGAAGCGGCGGGAGGGTTGCATTTCGTCGAGGTGAGCGCTGGGTCTTCCCACGCCTGCGCGGTGACCCCCGAAGACGCAGCATACTGCTGGGGCTCGAACGCCGATGGAGGGCTCGGCGACGGCACCACGGCCCAGCGGAACGCCCCGACGCTCGTGGTCGGAGAGGTGCACTTCCTGCACGTGAGCGCGGGAGATCAGCATACCTGCGGCGTCACTACCGACCACGCCGTGTACTGCTGGGGCGGCAACATCTTCGGGCAAGTAGGCGACGGCACTACCACCGACCGCCTCACCCCCACTCGGGTAGTCCCGCGAAGTAGGCTCGACGCCGGCGAGGCGGCGGGTATTTTCTCCCGATCGTGCGACCGCTCGTTATCCTGTGTGGAGGGGCGCTGCTTGCCGCCGCGCCCGACGACGTACGCGCCCAGCGTTCGCCCGCCGGCTGGGCGTTGTTCGTGCGCGCCTTCGACGCGTACGCCGCTGGCGACAGCGTCGTGGGCGGGAGCGCCCTCGTGATGCGCGACGGGCGTGTGATCGCGCGTCACGACTACGGGTTCGCCGATCGCGCGCTCGGGCAGCGGGTGGACGAGCACACGATCTTCCACTGGGGGTCGATCACCAAGACGCTCACGGCGGTCGCGATCATGCAGCTCCGCGACCGCCGGCGGCTGTCCTTTGACGACCGCGTGACGCGCTGGATCCCCGAGCTCCGCCAGGTGCACGACACCTTCGGCTCGCTCGACGACATCACGCTTCGCATGCTGCTGTCGCATTCCGCCGGCTTTCAGGACCCTACGTGGCCGTACAAGGCCGGCAAGCCGTGGGAGCCGTTCGAGCCCGCGCGATGGGAGCAGCTCGTGGCGATGATGCCGTATCAGGAGATGCTGTTCCGGCCGGGCACGCGCTACGGCTACTCGAACCCCGCGTTCATCTATCTGGCGCGCATCCTCGAGCAGCTGACGGGCGATCCTTACGAGGCGTACGTCTACAAGAACCTCTGGTTGCCGCTCGGCATCACGCACAGCTACTTCGGCGCGACGCCGTACGCCCTAGCACCCCAGCGGTCCAACAACTACGACGTCGTAAAGGACAGCGCGGGGCGCGTCGCGGTGGTGGCGAACGGACGCGACTTCGATCCCGGGATCACGATCCCGAACGGCGGCTGGAACGCGCCGCTCGATGACGTGGGCCGCTGGGTGGCGTTCCTGGCCGGGGCGGGGGACGGGCCGGGAGGCGACACGCTGCTCGCGCGCTCTTCGCTCGAGGAGATGTGGCGGCCCGTGGTTGCGACCGAGGACTCGACGGCGCCGGGAGACTCGATGGGCCTGTCGTTCTTCGTGCTCTGGCGCGACGGCGTCCGCTTCATCGGCCATACGGGTCATCAGGCCGGGTTCCGGTCGTTTTTCTACCTGAATCCGCGCACGCGCGCCGCCGTGATCGCGGCCTTCAATACGACCAACGACGCGGACGCCGGGCGGTCGGAGACGGGGTTCCGCGCGATTCGCGACCAGGCGCTCGGGCTCATCGCGCGGTAGCGGGGCGGCCGCCTAGCGTGGGCTCGAGCCGGCAGCGGCCTGCGCCGGCGCCGCCTTCGCCCCCCGCTCCACCACCCTTGGCATGACCGGCGCGCCGGGCGCGAGCAGCTCCAGGCCGCCCACTACGACCTGCTCCCCCGCATTCACGCCTTTCGTCACCTCGACGAACCCAGGCGTGCGGACGCCCAGGTCCACCGGTCGCCGGGTTGCCTTCGCGTCCACTACGACCCACACCGCGTTGGCTCCTTCGGCCGGCACCACTGCTTCCTCGGGCACGACGATGGCCTTGGGACGCACGGCGGTTACCAGGTGCGCCTCGATGAACATCCCGGGCTGCAGCAACCGGGCGGGATTGGGCACCCGCGCCTTGACGAGGATGGTTCGGCCGGGGAGCTGCACCACCGGGTCCACAAAGTCCACCTGTCCGGTGAAGTCGCGACCGGCGATGGCGGCGACGCGGAACGACACGTCCTGTCCGAGTCGCAGCTGGCGCGCGAACCGCTCCGGTACCTCGAAGGACGCGCGCTGCGGGTTGACGGTATGGAGCGACAGCAGCTTGGTGGTGTTGGTGACATAGTCGCCGAGGCTGACGTAGCGCTGCCCCACGGCGCCGGCGAAGGGCGCCCGCACGGTCGTGCGGTCGAGCCGGATGCGCTGCAGGTCGTACTGCGCCTGGGCGCTGCGGGCTTCCGCCTCGGCCTTTTCCAGGTCCGCCGCCGAGGAGGCGTTCTGCTGCGCCAGCTCTTTGGCGCGCGCCAGGGCCTGCTGGGCGAGATCCCGCTGGGCCTCGAGCTGGGCGACCTGGGCCTTGAGCTGGGCGTCGTCCACCTTGAAGAGCGGCGTCCCCTGGTCGACCTCCTGTCCCTCGCGCACCTGGATGTCGACGATGCGGCCGTCCACCTCGGGGCGGAGGTCGATCGACTGCACGGCTTCGATCTGGCCCGTCGCGGCGATCTCGTCGCGCACGGTGTCGACGCGCGCAACCGCGACCTCGACGGGCATGCCCATCGGAGCGCCGCCGCCGAAGCCGGCCGCTCCGCCGGCCTTACCCTTCCTGCAACCGCCGAGAGCGGCCACCGCTCCGGCGACAACCACGCACCACGCACTACGCGTCATGTTGATCACACTCATTTCTGTTGCGGTTCGGGAAACAGGCGCCGGCCGAGGATGGTCTCGAGGCCCGCGAGGGCCAGTCGCGCGGCGTAGCGCGCCTGCACGAGGGTCGCGTCGGCATCGTCCAGGTCGGACTGCGCCTTCAAGAGGTCGAGGATGGTGGTCGCGCCCGTCCGGTACCGGGCTTGCTGCACCCGATAGTTCTCGCGCGCCACCTGCGCCTGCTCGGCCGCGAGGTCCAGCGTGGCCCGGGCCGTCGTGAAGCCCTCATAGGCAGCGACGACGTCGCGCCGAACCGAGCGCTCCGCGGAATCGCGCGCTGCCCGGAAGACGTCGCGGCTTACGCGCGCCTGACTGATCAGAGTCTGCCGCTGAAAGTTGTCCCATATCGGGAGCGTCGCCGTCAACGTGAGCTGCGTGAACTTTGCGCTCGTCGGGTAGAAGCGGTTGTCGTACGCGATCCCGACGCCGCTCAGACTGAGGCGTGGCAGGAGTGTGCCCAGCCGGCTTCGGAAGATCGCCGCCGCCTGGCGTTCGTTGGCCCGAGCCAGCCGATACGCCGGCCCTTGGCTCGCCGCCTCGTCCACAGCGGCGTCGAGCGTCATGGGCAGAGCGCTGGGCAGGACGCTGTCGAGCGGAGCGGCGTCCACCGGGCCCGTGGCGCCCACCCGGCTCCCGAGCGTAAGTCGTGCGACCCGGACGGCGGCTTCCTGCTGCACCAGACCGACTCGCGCCCGGCTGAACTCTAGCCGTAGCTGCAGCGAATCGGTCTGCACGGCGGCACCGGTGGTCACCCGCGCCCGCGCGACGCCGAGCTGCTGCTGGGCACGCTGGACCCGCTCCCGCGCTACCCGCAGGAGCTCGCTGCCCGCGAGCACGGAGTAGTAGGTCGCCTCGGTGAGGAGAGCGGAGCCGAACCGCACTAGAAGCTCCCCCGCGTGCGCGCCGTCCAGCGCCGCGGCCGAGCGCGTCAGTTCGGCAACCTTCTGTCCTCCCGTGAAGAGGTCGTAGCGCAACGCCACCTGAGCGGAGACGGCGTACGACTCGGGCTTGAGCGTGCCGAAGTTGAAGAACTGTGGGATGTTCTTGGTGGCGTCCGTCTCGACCCCTACTGCCGGGAGCAAGAACACCGAGAACGCGCTGCGCCGTGCCCACCTCGCGTTGTCCACCTGGCCCACCGCCGCGACGTAATTCGGGTCGAGCCCCGTGGCGCGCCGCAACGCTTCCGCCAGGGTCACCGTCGGGAGCGAGTCGTCGGGCATGGGCGCGACGGCCGCCGCTTGCAGCTGAAACGCTGTCACGAGCGCGAGCATCAGTCTGCCTCCACGGGCTTGCCCAAAGGCACGCCACTCGGCTCGCGGGCCGTGAGCCGGTCGAGCAGCGTGTAGGCCACGGGCACAACGAAGAGCGTGAGGACCGTGGAGAAGAAGATGCCTCCCACGATCGCGTAGCCGAGTGGCTTACGCGCCGCGGAGCCGGCACCCACTCCCCAGGCGACGGGTACCGCGCCCATGATGGTCGCGACCGACGTCATGAGAATCGGCCGCAGCCGGATCCGGCCCGCCTCGATCACTGCCGCGAAGGTATCGAGGCCCTTGGCCTTCAGCTGGTTGGTGTACTCCACAAGGAGGATCGAGTTCTTGCTCACCAGCCCGATCAGCAGGATCATGCCGATCTCGCTGTACAGGTTGATCGTGGCGCCCGATCGGTGGAGCACCGCGGCCAGCGTCAACGTCGCCAGCGCGCCGGTCACGGCGAGCGGCACCGCGAGCAGCACGGTGAACGGGTGGAGCATGGACTCGAACTGCGCGGCGAGCACCATGAACACCACCAGCAAGGCGACGCCGAACGCGAAGTAGAGCGCGCCACCGCTCTCTCTGAACTCGCGTGAGTCACCCGCCAGCGCCGTCGTGCTTCCCGGGGGCAGCACCCGCCGGGCCAACCGATCGAGCGAATCGAGCGCTTCACCCTGAGCGAACGGGGGGATCAGAGACGCCGACAGCGTGAACGACGGCACACGGTTGAAGTGGTTGATCTGCCTGGGGCCCACGCCCTCATCGACCTTCGCCAGGGCGCCGAGCTGCACCAGCTGTCCGCCGCGTCCCCGCAGGTAGATCCCCGACATGTCGCTCGGCGTGTTGCGGTGAGTGGAGTCGAGCTGCACCATGACGTAGTACAGCTTGTCGTTGCGCGTAAACGTGCTCACTCGGCGACCGCCCAGGAACGTCTGCAGGGCGGCCGCGACGTCGCGCACCGGAACGCCGAGGTCCTCCGCCCGGTCGCGATCGAACGTGACGCGCAGCTCCGGCTTGTTGAAACGCAAGTCGGTGTCCACATTCGTGAGACCCTTCATCGCGCGAGCCCGCGGCACCAGCGTGTCCATCGCCTGGGCGAGCCGCGCGATGTCGGGATTCTGCACCACGAATTGCACCGGCTGGCTGAATCCCAGCGCGCCCGGGCTATACGGGAACGCCTGAATACCGGCGATTCCGAAGAGCTGGGGGAACAGCGCACCCACGAGCTGCTGGACGCTACGCTTCCGCTCGCTCCAATCTTTCAGGATGACGCCGACAAACGCCCGGTTGACGCCCCCGGCGAAGCCGCCGATGATCGTGAAGTACCCCTGGACCTCCGGGGTCTTGCCGATGATCTGCTCGACCTGGCGCACGTAGCCGTCGGTGTATTCGAGCGACGAGCCTTCGGGCGCGAACGCCACCACGAGGAAGAATCCGCGGTCGTCGTCCGGGATGAGCTCCTGTTGGAGGTGACTGTACAACCACCCCGCCAGGGCCACCGTCACGACCGTCCCGGTCACCACGATGCCCCGATGCCGCAGCGCCGCCCGGAGCAGCGTCGCGTAGCGCTCGGCGATGGCATTGAACCCTTGCTCCAACACCGTGAAGATCGCTCCGTGCTCGTGCGGGACGCGCAGCACCTTGGCGCACAGCATCGGCGTCAGCGTCAGGGCCACGAATCCCGAAATCACCACGGCGCCGGCGACCGCGATGCCGAACTCGCTCAACAGCCGTCCCGTGGAGCCGCGCAGGAACCCGAGCGGAGTGAACACCGCCACCAGCGCGATGGTCGTCGCGATCACGGCGAAGCCGATCTCGTTGGTGCCGTTGACGGCGGCCTGCTCCGGCGCTTCGTGCAGCTCCTCCTGGTGCCGGTAGGCGTTTTCCAGCACGATGATGGCGTCGTCCACCACGATGCCGATCGCGATCGTGAGCGCGAGCAGCGTGAAGTTGTTGATCGAGAAGCCGAGGAAATACATGATGGCGAAGGTCGAGACAATCGACGCCGGGATCGCGAGCCCGGGGATCACCGTCGCCCGCAGGTTTCGCAGGAACACGAAGATGATCAGCACGACGAGGATGGCCGCGATCAAGAGCGTCAGGCGCGCGTCGTTGATCGAGTGCGTGACGAACACCGACCCGTCCCACGCGATCTCGAGCTTCACGCCGGGGGGCAGCGTCTGTTGGATGCCGGGGATAGCCTCGCGGATCCGCCGAGCGACGTCGATCAGGTTCGCCTTGGATTGCCGGACCACGCCGATCGCGACCGAGGGATTCCCGTTGTAGCGGAAGATCGAGCGATTGTCCTCGGGCCCGAGCTCGACGTTCGCCACGTCCTTGAGCTTGACGACCTGCCCGCCTTGACTCGCCACCGCCAGCTCCCCGAATCCCTGCGGCGTCTTGAGCTCGCCCAGGGACCGGACCGAGAACTCCCGTCGCGTCGATTCGATGCGGCCGGCGGGAATCTCGACGTTGCGCGCCGTGATCGCGTTTTCCACGTCCTGTACGGTGAGGCCGCGTGCCGACAGCTGGTCGGGCTGCACCCAGACGCGCATCGCGAAGCGCCGCTCGCCGAAGATTCCGGCGCTGCCGACGCCCGCCAGGCTCTGCAGCCGCGCCTTGACCAGCCGGTCGGCGACGTCGGAGAGCTGCATCAGGTCATAGTTCGGGCTGCTCAGTGCCAGCCAGAAGAACGGCTGCGCGTCGGCCTGCTGCTTCGCGATCACCGGCTCGAGCACGTCCACCGGCAGCCTCCCGCGGACCCGCGATACCTTGTCGCGCACGTCCTGGGCGGCGACGTCGACGGCCCGGTCGAGGTTGAACTCGAGGGTGATCTGGCTGTTCTCCTCCGAGGAGGAGCTCGACAGCGTGCGCAATCCCTGGATCGTGGAGAGCTCCTCTTCGAGCACGTCGGTCACTGCCGTTTCCACCACCTGTGCGTTGGCGCCGGGCAGGGTGGTCGAGACCGAGATGATCGGAGGATCGATGTCCGGCAGCTCGCGCACGGAGAGACGCGCGTAGCCGATGACGCCGAACAACACGAGTGCGGCGGAGATCATGCTGGCCAGCACGGGGCGTCGAATGGACGTTTCGGAGAGTTTCATGGGACCGAAAATTAACCGAAAAGGGTGATCCCGGGAGTAGGGCCCGGGTCAGGAAACTGTAGACCTCGACCGCCGCACCGGCTGCCTCTTGCTACGACGATTATGCCCTCGGGATTCCGACAGTACGGGCATTCCGTCGCTTTGCTTCACTATACCCGCCCCACGCCCCACGGCCAGGTGCTTGACCGGGCGACGCAGCGACCTGAAACGACCACCGGGTGGGGGCGGGGGCTAGCGCTGGCACCCCGGGCAGAATGTCGTCGCCCGCAGGTCGATCGTGTGTGTGGTGACGAGCTTCTTGCCGCACCGCACACACGGCTCGCCACCCCGGCCGTACACCTTCAGCTCGAACTGGAACCGGCCTTCCTCCCCGGTGCCGGTGCGGTAATCGCGCACCGTCGTGCCGGACGATCGCACGGCCCGCAGCAGGATGTCCGTGACCGCCGCGTGCAGGCGCGCGAACTCCTCGAGCGACAGCTTGTTCGTGGGCTTGGACGGGTCGATCCCCGCCTCGAACAGCGCCTCGTTGGCGTAGATGTTGCCCACCCCGGCGATGCGGCGCTGATCCATGATCGTCTTCTTGATCGCCGCGCGCGTGCCCTTGAGCCGGTCGGCGAACACGAAGGGGGTGAACGTCTCCTCCAGCGGCTCGGGTCCGATCCGACCAGTGTAGGCATCCCAGCCCTTTTGGTCGAGCAGCCACACGGTGCCCAGGCGCCGCACGTCACGGTACACCAGCAGGCGACCG
>Ga0137366_10005205_pt1 | contig 10219 bp, 9 predicted proteins | sample SagtaG_8_FD_104938 | JGI IMG/M metagenome (GOLD analysis project Ga0137366, IMG submission 104938) | Vadose zone soil microbial communities from Sagehorn Ranch, Mendocino, California, USA - Sage1_L_60_16 metaG | ecosystem: Environmental > Terrestrial > Soil > Vadose zone | place: USA: California... | reverse complement strand
GGCGAGTAGCGCTTCGGGAGCTTGCGCGGAGGTGACGAGGATGCCGGCGGGCTTGATGATGCCGGCCTTCTCGGTAGCTATCTTGCTCAATGTATCGCCGAGGATATGCATGTGGTCGAAGCTGATGGAGGTGATGACGGAGACCAGCGGCTGCAGGATGTTGGTGGCATCCAGCCGTCCGCCGATGCCGACCTCTACCACCGCGTGCTGCACGCGTTGACGTTGAAAGTAGAGGAACGCTAGCGCCGTGCCGATCTCGTAGGTGATGAACGGACCAAACTCGGCGCGCGCCTGGATCTCCTGTACGGCGGCGGCGATCTCAGGTACCAGCGCGGCCACCTCCTCCTCGCGGATGAGCCGCCCGTTGACGCGCATACGCTCGCGAAAGGTGTGCAGGTCCGGCTGCGTGTACAACCCCGTGCGCAGGCCCGCGTGACGCAGCACGTTCTCTAGCAGGGCGGCGGTCGATCCCTTGCCCTTTGTGCCTGCGATCAATGTGCTACCGTATTGCTGCTGCGGATTGCCCAGGCGGGCCAGGAGAGCACCGATGCGCGGCAGGTTTTCGTCGCGGTCGCGGGTGTACGAGCTGCCGCGTTCAAAGTCACTGAAACCATAGATATAAGCAAGCGCTTCCTGGTAATTCACAGCCTTCTCTCAACTTACGCGTTTTTTGTCAATGTGAACGTCCCACGTACGATCGCATCGCTCATCTTCACGACGCGCATCATCTCGTGAACATCGTGCACGCGGACGATATCCGCTCCCTGCGCGATCCCCAGGGCGACGGAGGCCGCCGTCCCTTCCAGGCGCTCGGAGGCTGGCAACCCACCAAGCACTAGACCGATGGTCGACTTGCGCGATGTGCCCAATAAGATCGGGCGTCCGAGCGCGCGTAGTTCACCCAGACGCTGCAAAAGAGTCAAGTTCTCTGCGGGCGTAGTGCCAAAGCCGATGCCAGGATCGATGATGATATGCTCCCACGCAATGCCGGATGCCAGCGCCAGGTCGATACTGCCGGCCAGGAAACGTACGACATCGCTGACGATCTCTCGCCTCTGATAGCCGCGCATGTTTGCCATCAAGATCACCGGAACGCCATGCTCGCTGACGACGCCCGCCATCGCGGGATCGCGCCGCAACGCCCAGATATCGTTCACCATGCTGGCACCTGCTTTGAGCGCACGACTGGCAACCTCTGCTTTATATGTATCGATTGAGATGATTATCTCAGGCGGCAACGCTTCACGCAGCGCCTGGAGAACCGGGATGACGCGCGCCAGTTCCAGTTCTGCGGAGATGGCAGGCGCCTGGGGACGGGTTGACTCGCCCCCCACATCGATCATGGTTGCGCCTTCCGCGACGAATTTCTTTGCCAGCACGATGGTTCGCTGGACCAGTTCGTCTTCGGTGAGCGTGTCGCGCGCCAGCCCGTCGCCTGAGAACGAGTCGGGTGTCACGTTGGCGATCCCCATAACATACGTTTGCTGGCCCCACACGAGCTGATGGCGCGACCAGGCGGTCGGCGGAAGAAGAGCGGGCATGGCTGTCTATTCCTCTATTCTCTATAAAAGCGGTCTGAATATTCTGCGCGCCTGAACGGCTCTACGTCGGTTCAGTATCAGATATTTAGAGCCCCCCCGTCAAGTAGGGGCCTGCCTTGCGCGCAAGACAGGCCCCTACTTGATGAATGCCACCCGTGATATATAATGTTAGTGTTAAAGGTAACAGGAGTCTGGAGCGGCGCGCTACCTTGCTTCCATTTATTTCAAGCCGCGCATAACATGCTCCGTAACACTCGAAAGCAGTAGAAGGAGTTTCTTTCATGGCAGTATTAGAAACAGCGAAGGTTGCGCTGCATGTCAATGGCGATGACGCTTACGCCTATGTGGCACAGCCCGACGACGACGCAACACACCCCGGCATCGTCCTGATCCAGGAATGGTGGGGCGTCGAACCGCATATCTATGACCTCGCACACAAACTAGCGGCAGAGGGCTTCGTAGTCGCGGTCCCCGATCTCTATCACGGCAAGATCGCCACCGAGCCCAACGACGCCATGCGCACGATGATGCTGGTCCGGGGCAATGTCGATAAGGCCGCCAAAGAGATCATCGGCGCGCTAGAGACGGTAAAAGCGATGCCGAACGTCGATCCCAAGCGGCTCGGCCTGATCGGCTTCTGCATGGGCGGTTTTCTGGCTTACACCGTCGCTTCGCGCTACGCAGACCTGGGAGCAGTGGTGCCCTTCTACGGCGCGGGCTACGATCCCTCGCCCGAGGATGTTGCGAAGGTCAATGCCCCGGTGTTCGCCGTCTATGGCAGCCAGGATGATAGCGTTCCACCCGAGCAGATCGAGAAGATTGAGCAACTATACAAGCAGCAGGGCAAAGAGATCACCGTGAAGGTCTACGACGCGGGCCACGCCTTTATCAACCCCATGCACGGCATGGGCAACGAGCAGGCCGCCTCCGAAGCATGGCCGCTGGCCGTCAACTTCCTGAAAGAGCATCTGCGCTAGGCATAGTACATAATTATTGGGATGTAGCGTTCAACACGCTCATCCCTTTTCCAGACGAAGCGGTAGGAAGCAGGCAGGCAGATGCATACACACGAGTCGGCTCCCTCCCTGACCTTCCTGAAGAGTGCAACGGGCCACCTGTGCCTTCCAGGCAAGGCTATCGGCCTACGTTCGCCGTACCCTTTGAACTCTGGTCTAGTGGTGGGATCACTCCAGAAAGTTGATGAGTTGAGAGAACTTTTTCATGAGGCACATCTCTGCATGAATTTAGAGAAGTAACTCGACAGAACTATCCAAACAGTAAAAGCTACAAAGATGGTTGCTTGTGCTGTAAGTCCTGCAAGTAGAAACCCAGCAATCGATTTTTATATTAGGTTTTTTGTATACGCCGTTGCTAACTGAGATATTAATTGTTTTAATTGGCGTATATCACCATCCCAAGATGCAACTATCTCTGCTACCTTGTAGTGGATGGAGGAAGCATCTGGTCTATCAAGAAGTTTGAGAATATCTCCTTTCATACGCCATGCATCTGCATTACGAACGTCGAGATTAATAGATGCCTTGAAGGCCGCAAGAGCTTCTTCATAAGAATGGAAATTGAAAAGGATATACCCCTTTTCATAATAGGATCTAGCATTGAGGGTGTATGCCTTGTTATATATAGCCAGTGCATCTTCATAGCGCTTGAGCTTGTAAAATAGGCTCCCGAGTCTGTTGTAGGCTTCTTGGATACTATCACAGCACTTTTCAAACTCTATAAAACGTTGATAGCTCGAAATCAAATTTTCATAATGGTCTGAGCTTATCACAGAAATTTTCATAGTATAATAAACATTGTCGCTAGTATCTATAAAATCAATAGATTTTTCATATGCTGCAAGAGCTTCTTTATATCGTTTTAAATCAAAGAAGATATCACCGTACATGCAATAAGCGTGGCTTGTGGGATTAATCGAGATAGATTTTTCAATAGATTTTAGTGCTTCTTCAAGTTTAAAAAGTTTAAAAAGTAAAAAACTTCTCTGAAAGTGCAAGTCATAATCATTTGGCATGAAGGGGATTAAATGTGTATAAGCAATCAAAGCTTCTTCATGCCTCCCCATATACTTGAGAGTTGAAGCTATATTTTTGTAATCATTAATGTTGCTAGAATTAATTTGGATAGCTTGCTTACAAGCTGCAAATACCTCTTCATACCGTTCGAGTTCTAGTAGCATATATCCCTTTGCAACACAGGCTTTGTCATTACGAGGATTGAGCTTCAAGACTTGATTATAAACAGCAAGAGCCTCTTGAAATTGACCGAGTTCACATAGGATATTCCCGGCTTCATAGTAATAAGTCTCAGCTTTATTAGGAGCAATTTTTATGACTTGCTCATAGATAGTGAGTGCATTCTTGACGCATCCAAGTTTCAGAAGTGAGAGCCCTTTTCCATGATATGCTCTAGTATTGTTAGAATCAAGCTTAAGAATTTGTTCACAAGCACATAATGTTCTTTCGTATTGTTCAGCTTTATAATGACTGATAGCCTCTTCAAGCCACTGCTCTTTAGTTTTCCTAAAGAAGCCAATTTCCCCAGTTTTAAATAGTGCTATAAAGCAGTTTAAGTGACCGTAACTTTCTTCCTGATCCGGATAAAATACAACATTCCACTCACTTATGATATGACACTTTTCTTCTTCTGATAACTCTATTTCTTCGATTTCATATGTACAAAAGCTACCCTTGTGCTCCACTACATAAGGCCAGGCAACATCCATAATATACTTTTTAACCCGATTAAGAATCTCTCGCTCTTTTTCCATCATTGCTATTTCATCACTTCCTAAAATCTGTCTCCGACGGTGTGGTTCTTCTTAAGAACCACTGATTTCAATTTCTTTATATAATAGTATTTTTAACTTTGAGAAAAAGAGACGAGACTAATGTATCTCATTCAACACAGCAAGTTCTTCAGCGAAGTTATTGTGTTTTTTTGGCAATGTACAACCCCTTAGTGATATTAGGTTTTAATACTTTCAAGGCTTAAGACAGAAGAAAAGGACTTTTGTGTTATTTGACGATCGAGCGCTGCTTCGCCTGCATGTCGAGGCGGTCTGGGATGTAACTCTTTCATCGCTAATGCAAAACGACGTAGACCTATCCACAAGTGGAAAGCTGCCACCGTGGTTGCTTTATGTCGCGCAGATGGCACACGAACGCGTGTGTATCTGGCGTCCAGACGTGGATGAAGCGGCTCGCCAGGCGCTGTTGCAACAGGTAGAGCGGGCCTTCACTCTCTCCACAGGGGAGGCGCAGGCACGGGGTATCGAGCGGGAGATTGCTTTCAAGTTTACAGAACAACCGGCGATGGACATGGAACGGGCACAGCGGCTAGCGCAGCCGATTACTCCTGATAAGCATGCGCAGGTTGAGAGCTTCGAGCCAGAAGCGGCGGAGTATTACTTTGCACCGGAGCGCCGACCACTCTATGGAGTTAGCATGGAGGGGCGTCTGCTCAGCATAGCACATAGCTCACGGCGCACAGTTGAGGCATGCGAGCTGGGGCTCGACACCCTGCCAGAGGCACGCAAGCGTGGATACGCCCTCGCCGCTTCCATGCTATGGACGCGCGCTATAATAGAAGAGGGGCTCGTTCCATTCTACAGAGTACTGGCCGATAACCCAGCTTCGCTGGCACTGGCACACAAAGCCGGATACGCGCCTTTGCGCAAGGGGCCAGTTTCACAAGAACGTAAAAAGACGGCACGCCCACATGAAAAAAATGGGCCGCTCCCCCGTTTAAATTTATACAAGCAGAAACTGTTTTAGTGATAAAAAATGCACCGTGAAGGATGTAGAAAATAACATGTAGGTTGTCTTCTTGAACCGTCTGGGAGGCCGCTATGGCTCAGAGTGAAATTGCCCAACTCCGCCAGAGAATTACGGAAGAGTACGAAGCTATGAAACGAGGCCTGACTGGCCTTGCCTCGGGTTCGGCAAAACACGCGTTTATCGCCGCCCGTATGCAGCACGTCGACGATTATTACGGCCAGCTCGCACAGCATATTGGAGCGCAGGAGGCGACGCAAGCGGTCTGCGAACTGTATATTGAGGTCATAGGATAACGATGGCGGGAAGCTCCGCCTTTCTCGCGCAGAGCTCCCCGTTAAGCGCTACAGCCCGATCTGATCGGCCTTCTGAATAGTGTTGCGCACGCTTCTCACGATGGCAACATCCACCATCTTGCCCTCGAACGCCACGGCACCCACTCCCTTCGACTGCGCCTCGGTATAGGCGGCATCGAGCCTGCGAGCGTAGTCTATCTCCTCCTGGGTCGGTGAGAAGATCTCGTTGGCGATCGCGATCTGGTTGGGATGGATGGCCCATTTTCCCGCGAAGCCCAGGATGCGGGCGTGAGTGGCCTCGCGACGGTAGCCTGCGGGATTCTTGAAATCGGCATACGCGCCGTCGATGGCATCGATATGCGCAAGATGGGCGGCGATCGCGATGCGGTTGCGCACGTAGTACCAGGGATCGCCAGGGTAGCCGTCCACTTGTCCCTCGATGACCCGGCTATCCATCCCCTGTGACGCGCTATAGTCACCGGGGCCGAAGATCAACGCCTCTAAACGCGGGCTGGACAGGGCGATCTCCTCAATATGTACGATCGCCTCCACCTCCTCGATCAGCACTTCCAGGCCGATACGGTGCGGCAGGCGCAGGCGCTTCTCGATCTGCGTCAGGAGCCGATCGACCCACCAGACATCCTGCGCCGATTTCACCTTGGGCACGATGATAATATCGATGTGCTCGCCCGCCTCCTCCACGACGGAGATGATGTCCTGGTAGGCGTACTCCGTCTCCAGGTCGTTAATGCGGTAGGCGCGCGTCTTCTTGCCCCAGTCCAGCGTTTTGAGTGCGTTGACCACCTTCGCCCGCGACGCCACCTTCTCGTTGGGCGAGACCGAGTCTTCAAGGTCGAGAAATACCAGGTCGGCGTTACTGGCAACAGCCTTCTCTATCATTCGCTCGCTGCTGGCGGGCGTGGACAATTCGGATCGTCTCAGACGCATCTATTTTCCCCTTTCAAAAATATGGACTCACCTGGGCACACGCATCAGGCGATCGGCGTGCTGCAGCATAAATAACTTGAACGCGCGCGCAGTCGCCGAAAGATTCTTGTCTTTCAGGTGCACAAGTCGCCACTGCCTCATAATCGGAAACCCCTCGACATCGAGAATCACGAGGCGATTGGTCTCCAGTTCCATATCGAGCGCCACGCGGGAGATGAGGGCAATGCCCAGTTTGGCGGCGACTCCCTGTTTGATCGCGCTATTGTTCCCCACCTGCATGCTCACCTGCAGCGGGACACCGGCCTCCTGAAAGGCGCCTTCCAGGGCTGCGCGCGTCCCCGATCCCTCTTCGCGCAGGAGGAAATGCTCGTGCGCTAGCTCGGCGAAGGGGACGTGCTGGCAGCCGGCAAGGCGATGGGTCGGCGGCGCCACCAGCACTAGTTCGTTGGGGGCAAACGGCGCCACAAAGACGGGCACTTCGGTGGGGATCTTGCCCATGACGACCATATCGACGTGGTTACTCACCATCGCATCCAGCAGGTAGCCGCGATTCACGACCTCCAGCGTGATCTCAACATCAGGGTACACCTGACGAAACTTGCCGAGCAGTCCTGGAATGACATACGTTCCCACGGTCGTATCGGCCCCCACGCTGAGACGCCCATACTGTGGACTGCGCAGGGATTCCATAGTCTCAAGCGTTTCATCGATCAGAGAGAAGATCTTCTGACTATAGAGGTACAACTCCTCGCCCGCCTGGGTCAGGCGCGTTCTGCGCCCAATCTTGTCAAAGAGCTTGACGCCCATCGACTCCTCAAGCTGGCGAATCTGGGCAGAGACGGCGGGCTGGCTGAAGTGCAATTCCTCAGCCGCTCGCACATAGCTACAGTGTTTTGCAACGACCTGGAACGTCGCGAGTTGATGCAGGTTGATGTTACGCATAACCCCTCTAAAACGAAACGCAAACTGATGAGCATGTACCAATATAGTACTATTCAGATCGGCTATGTCAACCACAGCGGTACAGGACCCCAGGTTAAGTAGGGATGGGGCTTGCCTCCATCCAAAATTAAAATGCCTTTGCCCGCATAGCGCCGCGCCCGCTCTTGCATGTATGGTGCACTACGTTGTACTATGCAAGTGAGAGATGCCTGTACACACGACTTGCATTACGCCGATAAGGATGCGGGCATGGTGAACTTTTTCCGCAGTCGCAGCCAGCCGAATACGGGTAAGCAGGGGGCAACGAAGCTGCTTCCAGAAACCACGTGGAACGCGAACGAACAGATGCCCTCCGGCGATCCACCGGAAGATACTGTGGTCGTGACGATCTCGCGCCAGTTCGGCAGCGGCGGTGCAGCAATCGCCCGCATGGTCGCCGAGGCTAGCGGGTTGAACTTTATCGATTCCGAGATTATCAACGAGGTCGCCACTCGTCTCAACGAGGATGTGCAGCAGGCCACGACCCGGGACGAACGTACTACGGGCATGGCCACCCACATCCTCACAGCGCTACAGGCGAGCAACCCCTTTATGGCGAATTATAGCACCCTCCTCGGCCAGGCGTCGGCACTGGTTCAGTCTAAAGAACTGGCCCACTTCCAGTTGACACAAAGAGTTATCTTAGAGCAGGCTACGCAAGGGAACGTGGTAATCGTCGGACGCGGCTCGCAGTTTCTGCTTCACAGCGCGCCACGTACGCTCCATATCTACATCTTCGCCCCCCTTCCCCATCGCATTGAGTCCATCATGAAGCGCTTCTCGGTGAATCGCTCACGCGCGCAGCAATGGATCGAGCAGAAAGATTATGAGTACGCCAGCTATCTGCGGCGCTACTACGGCAACGACGGCCAGCAGCCCGGACTCTACCACCTCCTCATCAATACGGGCCTCTTCCCGCTGGAACTGGCGGCGAACCTTATCCAGCAATCGCTTCCGGTAGTAAAAGAAATTCGCTCTTGAACAGGAGAAAAAGGAAGGATCGACGAAAAACCGGAAGGCTCTTCAGTAGGGATGGGGCTTGCCCCCATCCGGTTTTTCTCTCACCGACACATTTTTATTACTCCTGCGACCGGGGTAGGGACCAGCTTCCAGCGCGTCCGTGATTTATCGGTTTCCTCTTCTCTGGGACGAGCAAAACGTGCCCAACGGGTAGGAAATGATCAATCCGGACGCGCTGAAGCTGGTCCCTACCCCGATCGCAGAATTGATTAAAAAATGTGTCGGTGAGAGAGCTCATCTAGTAGGGATCATTGATCCTCACTGCGAGACTACGGATTCGACTTCGCGAAGCCAGTGACGCGGGGCGTCCCGATGCCGGTTGCCAGGTCGTAGTTCGTCGTCACAGGATAGAGACCATTGTTGTTCACGCTCTGATTCTTCCCGGTGATGTCGTGGAAGAAGCTGCTATAGGCATTATGGGAGCGGAACAGGCTATACAGCACGGCATTCGTGTTGCCGATGCGGCTCTGGTGTACGCTATCCCACAGGCCGACGATTCCCGACCACAGCGGGCTGGAGAGACTGGTGCCACCAATACCAAACCAACCGGGAGGGACCTGCGTGCTGGAGATGGTCGCACAGGTGCTGCTTGTGGACGCGCTGCCCGTGCAGTACTCCGCATAAGGCGTGAACTCATCGGCGTTGGCCGATACATCGGGCACCTCGCGGCAGTACTGACCAGAAGCGGCCAGGCTGCAATATGGCGACTTCTTGCTATAAGAATTGATCACTCCAGGGCCGGACTGGTAGGGTAGCTTGCCCCAGAAGGAGCTGATGCCGCCACCGCCCGCGCCAAAGTTCGTACATTCAGTCAAACCGATCGTTGTGCCACTGCACAGATCCAGCGGATTCCACACGGTCTCAAAACCTGTAGGATAGGTCGGGTGCAGATTGGAGCCCGGATCATACGTACCGAAAGAAGTTCCACCGACCGATGTCACGAACGGCTGCGAGGTCGGATCATCGACCGTAACTTTGTTCAGGGAGGTGCTACCGGTGTCGCGCAGGCAGTCGTAGGCGCCCGTGTCGCCAGCAGAACTGAACATGCTCTGGCCCTGTACAGCCATCTGCGCGAAGGCGAAAAACTCGGCCTTTGCATTGGCGAACGTCGCATCCGGCTCGCACAGTCCCCAGCTTGAGCTGACCGCGGCGGCCAGGTCATCGTTGGCGATCTTGTAGTATTCGTCTATTACTGTCATGCCCAGGAGATCGTTTGGTGCATTGTAAACCAGGATGCGGTCAACCTTTGGCGCGATGGCGATCTGCGTCTCGATATCGGCCTCGACCTCGACGTCACCCGAGTAGTCGGCAGGGGCGCCACACGTATCGCCCGTTGGGCAGACAGGAGTGATGGGGCCACCATCAACGTTGATATCGACCAGGGGCACATTCTCCTTCGATCCGAAGAACTTATGCTCATAGACTGTGATATCGCCAGGCGTGTAGCCTGACAGTTCAAAAACGGCCAGCGTTGTGCCCTTTCCCTGACCTCTGGCACCCAGCTTATAGAGCTGGTCGGCACCATAGATGCCAGCAGTCTGAGAGGGGGTCAGGCCGCTGCCACCGGGACCCGCGCCGTACTTCGGCACCGTCTTGTTCGCACTCTTCGCCGCCTGGGCCGTCGTGATGACGTTCGAAT
>Ga0137366_10005198_pt1 | contig 10223 bp, 8 predicted proteins | sample SagtaG_8_FD_104938 | JGI IMG/M metagenome (GOLD analysis project Ga0137366, IMG submission 104938) | Vadose zone soil microbial communities from Sagehorn Ranch, Mendocino, California, USA - Sage1_L_60_16 metaG | ecosystem: Environmental > Terrestrial > Soil > Vadose zone | place: USA: California... | reverse complement strand
GTCCACGACCGGGAGCCGGACGGGCTTTGCCTGCTCGCACTGGGCGGATATGGGCGGCGGATGCTCTTTCCCTACTCCGATCTCGACATTCTGTTCTTATTCGGAAGCGAAAGAGCAGAAGAGGAATCGCGGCCGCTCATCTCCGAATTTTCGCGGACCTTGTGGGACATCGGATTCCGAGTCAGCTCGGCAGGACGCACTCTCGAAGAGTGCAAGCGCACCGAAGAGGACAACGCGGAATTCCACCTGGCGTTGCTGGATCGCAGATTCCTGTCGGGTGATTCCACGCTATTTGAAAGGCTGGATACGAAAATACTTCCTGCATCGGAAAGGCAGGCGCGGCCTTTCCTGCTGGCGCAAATTCACAAACTGACCAAGGAACGGCTCACGCGCTACGGAAATACGATTTTTCATCTCGAGCCAAACGTCAAAGAATCACCAGGCGGCATGCGGGATTATCAGGCCAGCATCTGGCTGCAGCAGCTCACGAACGGCAAAAAAAACGATCGAAACATCGCCACCGCAGAAGAAGAGCTTTCCGCGGCGGCCGTCGATTTTCTCAGCGCCATCCGATGTTTTCTGCATTACAGCAACGGCCGGAACGATAACACGCTCACCTATGAGCTGCAGGCGGCGGCCGCAGAACGCGCGCTGGGCGTGGGAGACGGGGTTGCCCGAACACCGGCAGAGTGGATGCGGCAATACTTCCGTCACGCCCGCACGCTAAACCGCCAATTGCTGCGCTATCTCGAGCAGAAGGCGCCCGTTCCGTTGACTCTGAAGCAGCGCTTCTTCAACGCGGCGCGCGCGGCAAGACTTGAGCCGGGCGATGGCCGATTTTTCGCGGTACGCGACGGGCTGTTGGAAGTCGTGGACCAGCCTGCGCTCTCGGACCGCGCGATCACCTACTCGCTCTTTGCGGAGGCGGCCCGCACGGGGACTCCGCTGAGCCGCGAAGCAGAGCGCACGATCAGCTATATCCTGACGCACCCGGAACTTCCTTGCCGGAACGCGGAAATATCCTGGCCCACGCTGCGCGAAATTCTCGGCTCCGATTATCCCGGAGTGGCGCTGCGGCCGATGCAACGGCTGGGACTGTTGATGGAAATCCTGCCCGAATTCGGAATGATCGATTCGCTGGTGGTGCGCGATTTTTATCACCGCTATACCGTCGACGAGCACTCCCTGCGGACCATCGAACACTTGCAGGAATTGGCAGATCCGCCGGACGCGAGAGGGGCGCATTTTGCGCCGCTCTGGAAGACGGCTGAGCGGCGAGACCTGCTCATCTTGTCGCTGCTGCTGCACGATGTCGGCAAAGGAATGCCAGCGGAGAATCACATCGCGGGCAGCCTCACCGCGCTCGAAAGCGCCGCGCAGCGGCTGAAACTTTCTCCCGAAGAGAAAGAGGAAGTCTGCTTCCTCATCGAACATCACCTGGACATGTCCGCCACCGTGCAGCGCAGGGACATCTTCGACCCTGCAACCGTTTCGGCCTTTGCTGACTCCGTGGCGACGCAGGAACGGCTTCAAAGACTGTGCCTGCTGACTTATGCGGACATTCACTCCGTGAATCCCGAAGCGCTGACTCCGTGGAAGGCGGAAATGCTGTGGCAGCTTTTCGTAGCCACTTCGAACCACTTCAGCCGGACGCTGGATCGCGACCGGTTACACGCTCCAGATGAAGTCCCGCTCCTCCAGCGGGTAAAGGCGCTGGCGTGCGAGGCCACCCTCGAAGAGATCGAGAAGTTCCTCGAAGGATTCCCCCGGCGGTATCTCGCCGTGCATTCGGCGGCGGAGATCGCCGCGCACTTCGCCCTTTACCAGAAACTGAGCACGGAACCGGTGCAGACCGAATTAGCCGCGAACCGCCACGGATTCACGCTGACACTGCTCACGGCCGACCGCCCGGCGCTTTTCGCCACGATTTCGGGGGTGCTTGCCGGCTGGGGCATGAACATTAACAAAGCGGATGCTTTCGCGAATGCCGACAGCGTGGTGCTGGATACATTCCACTTCGCGGATATGCACCACACACTGGAGCTGAATCCGAGCGAAGTCGGGCGCTTCCGCAAGAGTCTTGTGGATGTCATAAACGGGAAGGCGCGTCTGGAACCGCTGCTGAAAGGCCGCGAGAGTGCAAGCCGCGCGCGGACGCCGAAAGTCGCCGTGGAGAGGAGCATCAGCTTCGACGATGGGTCGTCGGCGCAGAGCACTTTGATGGAAATCGTTACGCAAGACCACCCCGGGCTGCTCTATGAAATCGGCTCGACGCTGGCGCGACTGGAATGCAACATCGAGGTCGCGCTCATTGATACCGAAGGCCAGAAGGCTATCGACGTGTTCTACCTTACGGAACAAGGGAAAAAACTAACTTCACAAAAACAGGAATTGTTGAGGGAAGCGCTTCAAGGAACGCTCGGTTAGGTTCACCGAACGAGCCCCCAAAGTTGTTTTCAACGAGAGACTTCGAGGAGCCCATCGCTCCAAAGGTGCAAGCGTCCATGGTGCCATTGCGATGCCCTGTGTGTTCGTGCTCACACGGCGCCCCGCATGAGTTTCCTTCGCGGTAAGCACCACAGCGGCTCCGGCAATAGGGCTGTGTTGTGGATCGGTGACCGCGCCGGTCACCGCGGCATAATTGCTCTGGCCGAATGCGGATGGCACTGCACAGAGCAAGAAGAGAAGCATAGCTCTTCGCACGGCTTCACCCCACCTTGTAGGACGCTCTGAAACCTTGGAAAACGGACCTTCGTTACACCGCGACCCTGAGCACCAAGAAAAACACGATCGCTTCCTGGGGATATCGGAGCGAATTCCAGCGATTAGACAGAGAGCAACCAGGAGTTACAATAATGGAAAAATACTAGAGGGTCCGTCCCGCCGTGGCACAATTTCCGGCGTTGTCGCACTCTAGCTGGGTGTTGGTGAAGGCGTTTGCAGTTTCTGTCCCAGCGGCCACGCTGGTTGTAAGCGTGAAGCTCGCGGGAGAACTCGCTTTAAGTCCGGACTCGGGGTCGCTGGCGGTGCAAGGAATGGTCACGTCGGTTGCGTGCCAGGCTCCGTCCGGTGATCCGCAACTGATGATAGGAGGGGTTGTATCTGGCGATGTCTTTGGCGGAACCACCAGGCTCTCAACTGCCTGGATGATGCTACTGGCTTGACCGGAGGAAATAACCCCGTCGTTTACAAGCCCGTTGACAAGCTGCGTCGTCAGATTAGCGCCGGAAATCGATGGGTTCTGAATGGTCCGGAACTGCACCACCATGGCAATCTGGTCCGTGAGAGTAGGCGCATCAGTCGAGGCCAATCCTCTCACATTTGCGACAGTATCGCCGTTAGCGCCGGCCTCGACCACTGCGGCCGTCGCCGTGACCGGAGTCGTCACGGGAACGCTGGTCACCGAAAAAGCTTGGGCCGACCACAACAGGCAATCACCGATGAATCGTATTGTAGCCGAATCAGAAGAATTTCCAGCGCCGATAACCGAGGAAACACTGAATGTATCTGTATCCCATAGCGGACCGTTGTTTGAGGCAAATAGGCCCGGGAAGCTCAGCGTTCCTAAGCTGCCTGTGAACGACACCGGAGTGAATAGGTTAAACTGCACCGCTTGCCCATCGCCGACCATGAACGTGGTCGTAGCTGAGACAGGACTCGTCGCTGTAAAACCTGAGAAAGATGACGCGCTAACTTGTGTTCCGAACGGCATGGACACGTTTCCGTCCTCCAACATCACGGTTTTGACCGGTGCGCCGGCGAGCTGATAAATGACCACCAACGAAGCCCCTTCGGCTAGAATGTTTCCGCCCGTAGCAACGCCCGTTAGTGCGTAGGTTCCATTCCCCGCAACCAGCGGTGTCACCTCCGCGCGGTAAGTAAAGCTGTTGGCGCGTCCCCAGCACGTGTCGGGCCCGCTCCCAATCAAGGAGCCGTTAACCGGCGTTCCATTCAGCGTCAACTGGTGCAGCGAAGCATCTTCCCCGTTGTCCAGCATCCCCCAATACAGAAACGCTCTAACGATGGAGGCTCCCGAAGGGACCCCTGAAATAATGATATTGCCCGATGTATTGCCACGCAGTCCCACTCCTGCGGCAACGTAATCGCCCGCCAGGGTCACGCTGAAAGAGGGGCCCAGAGATGTTGCGGGCGGAGCGTTTGAAATGAGTGCGCTCCCCAGTTGCTGCAAAGCAGTATTGTTCGCTGGGTCCACCAGAGATTGCGGAAATGCACCGACCCCCAGTGTCGATACAGCCTGCGGATCCGCGGTGAGCAGCAACTGGAGAATGATCGCTTGGTCCGCGCTCGTGAAGCCCAACTGCGTGAGCGTCGCCTGCATTACTCCGAATTCCGTTTGTACCTCGGAAGGGGCAGAGGCCGGATTGATTTCGGACAGGAAAGTCAGAACATCGGTGGTTGTGAATGTGCGCATGATGAAGATTGCATGCTGTATCACTCGCCACCACAGCCCTTAGCCACTCCATTCTGCCAGGGGATTCCAATCGAGGTACGCACGGGTGTGATCTTCGGCAGACGGCGCTGGGCACTCGAACCCGTACTTCGCATTGGTATTGAGTACCAGGAACTTGGGAAAAGCATCGTAATGGAATTCACGTGGAGTCCGATAGACACCGGAACTGTGGGATTCCAGTGTACGTGCGCACGAAGGTGCCTTCACAATGCCGAGCATCCACGGTGACCATGAGAGTATGACCTTCTGAAAGACAAGCGGTCATCTCTCGGTGGTCTAAGGATAAGCCAGCAGGCTGTAGGTCATACCGCTCAACCAAACGAGGAGAAAGATCAAGGAAAGCCAGAACCCCAGCATCGACTCATCGTTCGGGAAGAGCTGCTGGTGCGCCCGGATTATCCGTGAGGCGTCAGAAAGTATTGAGAACTTTCTTTTCTGATTGGGCCGGGCCTGGTAGACATTCTTGGCGATACGACAGAGAAAGAACACGGTCACGATCGAGCTCAAGCTCGCTGCAACGAGAAAAACTAGGCTAAGCGCGTGCCCAAACATGCCTGGGTTTCCTCGACCGCGGTTCGTTACTCACAGCAAACAGGATGGCGTAAGACGATGCGCTCCGAAGAAATCCTAACGCACAGCTGCCGGCCAGGTTTTCGAGGGCGAGCGGTAGCCACGCGCTTCAGATGCTGGCTATGCCACACCTCGCGCCTTTGCTGGCGCCGTCATGTCGACAGCCTGCAGGCCGCTGATCGATTTCTCGATCGTGCGTGCGGCCACCGGCTTCAGCCAGAACAAAGCTAAAAACGCGGCGATAAGGTCGCAGGCAATCATCGCCCAGAAGACCTTTGTCCAGGAACCGGTCTTTTCAAACAACCAGGCGGCGCCGAAACCAGCGAAGAGCGCGCCCGCTCCCTTGGCGGTGTAGACGATGCCGTAGTTTGTGGTCGCCCATGTCTTGCCGAACAAATCTCCCGTGATGGAGGGAAACAGCGAGAAGATCTCGCCCCAGGCGAAGAAGCACAAGCCCGAGAGGGCGATGAACCAGACCGGACGGCTGATTAATTGGAGCAGCGCAAATACCGCGACTGCCTCCATGGTGAAAGCGATGAACATTGTGTTTTCCCGGCCGATATGGTCCGATACCCATCCCCAGAAAGGACGTGTAAGCCCGTTCAGATAGCGGTCCACCGAGATCGCCAGGACGAGAGCAGTCATGCCAAAGGCGACGACGACTTTATCGATATGGTAGGAGACGGCCATGGGGTTGAGTTGGGCCGTGACCACCAAGCCCCCGAAAGACAACATGGTCATCATCAGGTAGATGACATAGAAGGAGGGTTGACGCAGCATCTGCTGGGGGGTCATGTCCACGGCCGAACTGCGGACGCGTTGCTTGATCTTGAGTTCCTTTTCCGCCCAGCCTGGAGGAGTCCAGCCTGCGGGTGGCCTCGCGAGGAATAGCGCCGCACTTAGCACGACAAAACCCTGGATAATCCCCCAAACGACCAGCGTGTGCTGGTAGCCAGAAGCTCTGATCATTTTGTCGATGGGAGCGACGGTCAGTGCGGTTCCGATGCCGTACGCGCCGGCGGTGAGACCAACACAAAGACCACGATGGTCCGGAAACCATTTCAGCGCGTTTCCGATGGTGCCCCCGTAGACGATGCCAGCGCCAACGCCGCCCAGGCAGTACCAGAAGTACAGGCCTCCCAGAGTTTCGGCTTGACCTGAGAAGATCCAGCCCAGGCCAACCAAAATGCCACCAACGCCTAGCATCAAGCGTGGACCGATCCGGTCCACAAGGTATCCTTCAAACGGAACCAGCCAAGTCTCGACCAGAATGAAGAGACTGAAGATCCCCTGGATAGCCGTCAGGGTGACATGCAGGTGGGACTGCATGGGTTTGGTGAAAAGGGTCCAGGCGTACTGCAGATTCGCGATCGCCATCATCGCGATAATGCCGGCGATCAACTGGGCCCAACGGTTGACTATGCGCGATGGGTGAATAAGGGGTGCTATGGATTCGGCCATCGATACACCTCCTGCGTGTCTCGTCAGACTTTCTTTAAGGGCCCACTTCTAAGTTCCCACTTCCCCGTTGGCTGCGATCTGTACCCACCAAAGGTGCGCGACCAGACTTAGCTTGCCCGCCATTGTTCTCTAAGTGGGCGGAGCGACTCCACTTCTGTCTGGACACGCATCACCCGGGAACCAGCCACTTTCCCACGTCGGCGTCAACTCAAGACTCTCTTGGCTGATAGCCAACCGTGATATATACTGGTCCACTGACCGAACCACTTGCGGCCGGGAATCTAGCATGCTCGCCCCAGCGTGTCAAGGGTGCGCTCGCGAGACGCGACCGATGAATGAGACCCTACAAGCGCAAATCGAGAATTACTTGTCCCACCTCGATTCATTGATCCGCCGCGGGCGTCAGGTTCGCGACGCTTTGGCGGCGGATCCCTCCAACACGTTGGCAATTGCCGCTATGCGCGTCTGGCAGCAAGACTGTGGCGTAACGGTCAATCAGTTGTCTGGGGGCAGCAAAGCCCATTGGCTTGCCCGGTCGTTTAGCGAAGCCTTCCTGATACGCTCAACAGCCGGCCTTGCCGTCGAAGGGGCGGCGCCAGCCGAGATCGTCAAGCGACTGCTCGACGTCCTCGAGCAAGCCGTTGCCTCGCTCTCCCGAATGGACGATGGCCAAGCCATTTCTGCATCTTCGGAAACGGCGCCTCCTCGCCGGTTCGATTTCGTTCACAACCCCGAGCTCCGGCCCGTTGTCGAGCAGGCCTACACCGATAGTCGGCGTGCCCTCGAGCAAGGGGACTATGACCTGGCGCTACGGACTTCTTGCGGAATCCTGGAGGCCATCGTAACCGACGCGCTGGAACACAAGGGGCTGAATGCGCTGGCTGCCTCGGGCACACTCGCCGGGAAGATTGCCGATTGGTCGTTTGAAACGCGGCTCGCCGTCGCAGAGAGGACGGGACTCATTCGCAGCGGGTGCGCCCGGCTGCCTGCAGTCGCCCGGACGTATCGAGATCTCACCCATGCCAACGGTGAGAGCGGCGCGAAGGCGACGGTTTCCGAGCGCAATGCGCGCCTGGCCGGGCAGGTGCTTCATGTTGTGATGAGAGATCTGAATCCCGGTCGATAGAGACCTGATAAACTTCCCGCCGTTCGGCCAGCACGATTCGACACGAGAGAGATATTGACGGTCGCCGACGCTCTCATCGCACCGTCAATCTTCCAGATCCTGCCGGAACACCGGTTGTGATGGATCGAGGCTGCCATCGATGACGGCCACGAGCAGGTTGCCGTACGCGCTCGTCGCCTCTGCTAGTGAGGTGTAGCCGCGTTCCCACTGTAGCGCTCCACTGTCCGAGTAGATGAGCGTGAAATAGCGGCCCGATGAATACTGAAGTTCGAGCCACTGGTTCGGCATGTCAGGATCCCCTTCCTGACCCAGCACGTCCATCATCGCCACAGTCCACTGATTGCCCTTCGGGTCGGTGATGACCTCGCGCTCGACGTATTGCCACTCATCCATGCTCCACAATGGCATATTTATTCAAGCAGCTCCTGGAGCGCTCTTGCGACCTGCGCCCCGGTGAACGGTTTGGGAACCAGCAAGACTCTTCGGGCATTCCGGGAACGGAGGCTCGCGTCAGCCTCCTCCGGTGTGTCACTGATAATGACGACGGGAAGCTCGGCGTGATCCGGGTGGTGACGCACGGTGTCGAAGAGCGACTCGCTCATGTCGAAGGCGGAACAGTCGAGCACGAGCGCATCGGCTCGTTGCTCCAAAACCAGCTCGTTGACGGTGTCGGCATATCCCGCAGCGAAGACCTCGTAGCCGAGATCACGAAGCGCAAAGGTCAGAAGCTCGGCAATCTCCGGCGTGTCGTCGATGAGCAGGATGCGGCGCAAAGCGTGCGCTACTTCTTGCCAGCTCCGGCGCCAGGCAGCCGCTTCTTCTTGCCTTCGGAGGGCTCCAGATCCAGGACCCACACTCGCCCGCCGGCCGTATAGTAGGCACGGTGGTCGTTCTCAATCATTGCGCCCCATGCCTCCAGCGTGCGCATGGCGAACGTGTATCCCTCGAAGTTGTTGCGCGCGTGCTCCAGCACTTCATTGGTGTGCCAGTTGTTGGTGAGGATGGCGTCACCCGCGTGCACGCGCAGCACGGTGTAGTAGCGGTCGAAAGCCGCCTCCGGCCGTACGTCGCGCGTCGACCCGCGCTTCTTGCCTTCGCTGACGATATAACTTTCCTGCACAGCGGGAGCCGCAGGAGGAGTGGTTGCGTTAGTGTTCATAGAGTTTCCGCCACGGCCGCGGCTTCAACCGCAGACGCCATATTGACCAGGTTTTTCGCATCCGCGGCCTGGATCAAGGCCTCGGGCAGCTCGACACCCATCATTCGCCATTGGTCATTGGCAAACCTCTGCAGCTTCGCGATGTGCTCGGCGTGCAGGTGGCCGAAGCGTCCTTGCAGTTTCAAGTACTCTGATACCGGCCGCATATTCTGCGGGCGGAAGCTGTAATTGTACGCGCGCTTCTCAGGGTTCCACTCCCAGATCGGGTAGAGCCCGCATTCGACGACGAGCCGGCCAAGATCGATCGAGCGCGGCGTCTCGTACACGAAGCCTTTCTGGCAAGGGGTGTAGATCATCAGGTACGCCGCGCCCTTGTGATTGAGTCCCTTGCGTACTTTATTCATTAAGTCGATGGGGTAGCCCACGCTCGCGGTCGCTACGTAGCAGTGGGGATGGCCCGCCGCCATCATGCGGGCGAGATCCTTGGGGAACAGCGTCTTCGCTTCAGGAACCATCGGACCGGGAGGAGAGAAGGTCGTCATTCCGCCGTAGGGCGTGCGCGACGAGGCCTGAATGCCGGTGTTCGCGTACTGTTCGTTGTCGTAGCAGATAATCAGGCAGTCGTGATTCCTATAGAGCGCGCCTGAAATCGAGGCGAGACCGATGTCGGACGCGCTGCCGTCGCCCGCTTCGCAGATAATGTTTGGAAAGGCGCCCTTCCACTTGCCCTTTCGAATCATGGCTTCATAGGCGGCGGCGACGCCCGCGGTGAAGCTGCCCGCGCTGCCAATCTGCGTGTGTGCCCAAGGCACATTGTAGGGCGTACACAAATACGAACTGTTCGCCACGTACATGCAGCCTGTTGGTCCGACCAGGATCGTATTGTCTCCCGCCGCCTTGCTCGTCATCCGGTACTGGATGGAGGGCCCACAGCCGGCACACGTGCGGTGGCCGGGGACGAACGGCTCGGTCGACGGTAAATCAGGGTTATAGAAACGCGCCCCCTGATTCGGGCTGTCGAGAATCGGCAGCATTTGCCGCTGTACTTCTATCGTTGGCATATCGGTTCCTCCCCTTGGCAGGACCCATCGGTCCTACGCCGCTCCATTCCCAGTGAAAATCTTCAGGTCCTTCGCAACAAATACTCTTCTACTCCTCGAATCCGACCCAATGCGTGCGCTTTTCGATCTTTCCGCGCTTCTGCGCTTCGGTCATTTTCTGAGTCATCCAGTAGAATTCCTTCAGCACGATCGCCTCGCCGCCCATGCCCGCCATGAACGAGACGACCAGCGGACGCTTTGGGCTTTCGTAGAGAGCCGCGCAGGCCTCAGCATAGAGCGAGCCACCGCTGCTCACGCTGCCGAGTCCCATGTTGGTCTCGATCACGCCGACCACTTTGAACTTACTGAGAACCTCGTTCACGCGATCGGTCGGGT
>Ga0137366_10005195_pt1 | contig 10224 bp, 10 predicted proteins | sample SagtaG_8_FD_104938 | JGI IMG/M metagenome (GOLD analysis project Ga0137366, IMG submission 104938) | Vadose zone soil microbial communities from Sagehorn Ranch, Mendocino, California, USA - Sage1_L_60_16 metaG | ecosystem: Environmental > Terrestrial > Soil > Vadose zone | place: USA... | reverse complement strand
TATACATTTGACGAGAACGAGAAAGCGATGTTCGAAAAGTCGGCTGCATCTGTGAAGGAAACTCACGAGGCGTTGAAGAAGTTGGTAACACTATAGAAGTAGACACGTAAACAAGTAAACATGTATACCTGTGTACTTGTTTACCTGCTTACTTAAATTTTCAGCAAAACTATTCAAGGAGTCAAGCATGATTCTGCACGAGAAACTTTCTGAGCAATTGCCTGCATGGCGCGAACGAATCAAGGCTCTAGTGAAAGAGCACGGCGATGTCAAAGTGGATGAAGTCACAGTGGGACAGGTTATCGGCGGTATGCGCGATATCAAATCGCTGCTGACGGATATCTCCTTTGTTGACCCGGCGCATGGCATTATCTTCCGCGGCTTGCCGATTCCGGAGCTTCTCAAGAAATTGCCGAAAGCACGCGGCGGCAAGATGCCTCTTGTCGGTGGTTTGTATTATTTACTGATGATCGGCGAAGTGCCGACCAAGGAACAAGCGCAGGAAGTGGAAGTTGAGTGGGCAAAACGCGCCACGGTTCCGGATTATGTCTTCAAGATGATCCGTTCCATGCCGAAAGAGACACACCCGATGACTCTCTTCTCCCAGGCGGTACTCGCCCTGCAAAACGGCTCGGTCTTCGCTGCAAAATACCACAGTATGAAGAAGGATGCCTACTGGGAAGCCGCATTGGAAGACAGCATGGACATCACCGCCAAACTCCCGATCATTGCCGCGTTCATCTACCGCCTGAAATATTTCGGGGAGACATCCAAGCCGAAATACAATCCCAAACAGGATTATGGTTTGAACTTCTCACGCATGATGAAGGTTGCAGACAAGAAGGGCTATGCAGATCTGGCTCGTCTATATTTCATCCTGCACAGCGATCACGAGTCTGGAAATGTTTCTGCGCACACAATGCATCTCGTCGGTTCCGCGCTTTCGGATCCGTACCTTTCCTTCTCCGCCGCGCTGAACGGACTTGCCGGTCCGCTGCATGGACTTGCGAACCAGGAATGTCTCGGCTGGCTGATCGACGTTAAGAATAAGTTTGGCGGCGTTCCGACCCGCGATGAACTCTACAAATTCTCGTGGGATACCCTCAACAGTGGACATGTCATCCCGGGCTATGGACATGCTGTGCTCCGTGTGCCCGATCCACGCTATATGGCGCAGATGGAATTTGCCAAGAAGCGCTTCCCTGATGACGATCTCCTGCGCCTGGCCGATATGGTCTTCGACGTGGTGCCGCAAGTGTTGAAGGAACAGGGCAAGGCGAAGAATCCCGCCCCGAACGTGGACGCGATCAGCGGCACGTTGCAGTATTACTATGGGGTGCGTGAGTTCGACTTCTACACCGTTTTGTTCGGTGTCGGTCGCGCCCTGGGTGTCACCGCTAACTATGTTTGGATGCGCGCCCTCGGCATGCCCATCGAGCGCCCGAAGTCACTCACGACCAAGATGCTTGAAGATGTGGTCGAAAAAGCAAAAGCCGCACAGCCAGTGGCAGAACCTGCGTAAGTTTCGTTGATTTGAATCAAAAAGCAGTGCATGAAATTGCACTGCTTTTTTTGTTTCTTTCATGTCGTTGCGAGGGTGCTAGCCCGAAGCAATCTCCTGTTTAACGGGATTCATTGTTCGATGAGAGGCATCCATTTAAGCGGAGATTGCTTCCCGCAGCTCGCAATGACATTAAGCGTGTCCTCTATTCCCTTTTCCAAATGTTTCCAATTTCACGATACGTGCCTTATCGCGTATTCGCCAGGGGATGATCTGTCTAGCGTATTCACGATTGTCTGTTTCGATGATCGCCCAGCCGCAGTGTGTGCCATCGTGACATCCCCACTCGAAATGATGAAGATACCCCGCGGCATGGATTTCCTTGATAATGGCATCGCAGTCCCCGGCATCGTGCGGTGATTCGACAAGATAACGGTCCATGATACTCTCCTCAATCGCTCACAGCTAAATCTTGTCGGATTATACTCGTTGCCTGTCCTATTTCAATAGGGCTCAAAACATCCGGGGCGGTGTGACCGCAAAGCCTGTCAATCAGGAAGGCATAATCTACGGCAACTTCTTTTAAATAATCATAACGTCCGCTGGAACCTGCGTGACCGGAGGAATAATTTGTCTGAAGTAGGAGAAGATTGTTATCTGTCTTCATCTCGCGTAGTTTTGCGGCGAACTTGGCGGGCTCCCAATAGGCAACGCGCGGGTCATTCAGTCCGGTAGTAATCAGCATGTGCGGATATTCCGTGGAGCGGATGTTATCGTACGGCGAATAGGACATCATATACTTGTAATGTTCCAAATTCTCCGGGTTGCCCCATTCATCGTATTCAAGAGTTGTCAGCGGAATGGTCGGGTCGCTCATCGTTGTGACGACATCCACGAAAGCAACTTTGGCGATAACCGCCTTGAACAAATCCGGTCGCATCGTAAGGCAGGCGGAGACGAGCAAGCCACCTGCAGAGCCGCCTTCAATGGCGAGTTTCTCTTTGGATGTAAAGCCTTCTTTGATCAGATATTCTGCGCAGGCAATGAAATCGGTGAACGAGTTCTTCTTATTGAAGAGCTTGCCATCTTCATACCAGGCACGTCCCAGATCGGAGCCGCCGCGGATGTGAGCGATGGCGAAGATAAAGCCTCGGTCCAGTAGAGAGAAGCGCCGCGAGTTGAAATCCGCGTCAATAGCAGAACCGTACGCGCCATATCCATAGAGCAGCATCGGGTTGTTTCCATCCCGAATTAAACCTGCTTTGTGAACCAGGGAGATCGGTACGAGAGTTCCATCGGCAGCCGTTGCGTACACCCGCTCAGATATATATTCTGAGATATTGTAGCCGCTCGGGATTTCTTCCTGTTTGACGAGTTCCCATTGGCCTGTGTCCATGTGGTAATCGACCACCGACGCCGGTGTGATCATCGAGGAATATTGAAAACGCAATACAGGAGTATCGTATTGGGAATTTGATTCCCAACCGATGCTGTACGCCGGTTCAGGGAATTCTACATAACGCGCGTTGCTCAGCCCATCCGTACCACTCACGCGAATTTGGCGGAGTCCATTTTTTCGTTCGTACAGAACGAGATGATCTTTGAACGACTCGATCCAATCCAGCAGCACATCCTGGCGGTGGGGGATCACTTCCTGCCAGTATTCGATCTCAGGATGTTCCACGCTGGCTTTCATCAAGCGAAAGTTTTTCGCCAGATAATTCGTGACAATAAAGAATTGCCCATGATGATGAGCGACGATATATTCCACACCGTTTCTGCGCGGCGATAACATTTGCAATTCATCCTCAGGATGGTCTGCCAGGAGAAAGTGCGTTTCGGTTGTATTTGTGCCATAATGGTGGAGAAGAATGTATTTGTGATCCCGCGTTCTCTGGATAAACAAATCATACGTTTCGTCATCTTCCTGATGGATCAAGCGATCCTGCGTGGCATCTGTGCCAATCCTGTGACTCATGAAGCGGTTGGGTCGTTCCGCATCGTCGAGTGTGAGATAAAAGATCGTCTGGCTGTCATTTGCCCATTCCACGCCGGTGTGAAAATAAACACTGCTATAAGTATTTTCAATCGCTTCCGGATAGATGATTTGATTGTTCAAATCCTTGATATAAATCGTGTAAACCTCGCCGCCTTCCACATCCAATGAATAGGCAAGCTTGGTTCTATCGGGGCTAACGATGAATGCACCTACACTACAAAAGGATTTTCCTTCGGCTAGCAAGTTTTGATCGAGCAGGATTTCCTCGGCGTTTTCAAGCGATTGATATTTCCGGCAAAAGATCGGATATTGCTTTCCCTCTTCCGTGCGCGTGTAATAAAAATAATCGCCTCGCTTATCAGGGACAGTAGAATCGGATTCCTTGATGCGCCCTTTCATCTCGGCAAAAAGCATTTCCTGCAATGGTTTGGTGTGATCCATTACCTCCTCGAGATAATCGCTTTCTGCGCGTAGGTATTTTATTACCTCGGGATCTTCACGGTCGCGTAGCCAGTAATAATTGTCTACGCGGGTCTCGCCGTGTTGGGTGATTTGGTAGGGACGTTTTGGGGCTGTAGGAAAGAAGGACATAGGTAACCTCTCAAATTTAGAGTACAGGTGGGGTAAAAGTATTAGGTTTTTGGGGCTACAAAATGGAAGGTCGTACAGGCGGAAATCATAGCCGTTTCCCGGTTGGATTTCCTGCTTTGTTATGGTGTTGATTTGGATTTGCAATCTTCAGCCGTAGCCATGAAATGGGGGCAGGACGGCATTATAACAGGCGAACCTTAAAGACACGCTTAGACCGGATTAGAGCAAAATCCCCGTTTAATAACAAAACCTTGCGAAGATTCTAAACCTTCGCAAGGCTATTTGTATCCTGTGTTTGATAGATCTTCGCAATCACTTCTTCCAGAGGAGGATCGGAGATGGTGATATCTACCACGCTGCCTGCTTCGGTGACGTGCGATAACACTTTCTCAACAGGTGTTTTTTGCGTATCAAAGCGCAGCTTGACGCCGTAGTGTCCCACCTTGAGGAGTTCCACGCCGTCAAGCGAGAAATTCGCCGGCACTTCTTCGGCATAGCGGACTTCAACTAACTTTGAGGTAAGAAATTTTCGTTTGAGGTTGGAAACTTTATCTTCGTAGACGATCTGTCCGTGGTTGATGACAATGACGCGGCGACATAAGGCCTCCAGATCGCCCGCGTCGTGAGATGTCAACAGCACGCCGACGTTTTCCTGCCTCGCCATGTCGCGGATCGCGTCCCGGATATGTTGCTTGGCTACCACATCCAAGCCGATGGATGGCTCATCGAGCAGGATCAGCTTTGGTCGATGCAAGAGCGAGGCGGCGACCTCACATCGCATCCGCTGACCGAGGGAAAGTTTGCGTACCGGAGTTTCCAATAAATCTTTGATCTCAAACGTCTCTGAGAGTTGAGCAATGCGCATCTTGGTTTCGCGATCATCCATCTCAAAGATCTTTCCGAAGAGCGTGAACGTGTCAATCGCGGGGAGGTGATACCAGAGCTGAGGCCGCTGACCGAACACGGTTCCAATGTGATAGGCGAGTTTTTGGCGATCTTTCCATGGAACATATCCCAGCACCTTCGCATCACCGTCCGTTGGATAAAGGATGCCGGTCAACATCTTGATCGTTGTTGATTTCCCCGCCCCATTCGGACCGATGAAGCCAAGTAATTCTCCCGCCTCCATCTGGAACGTGAGCCTGCGCACCGCTTCGATGGAACTATATTCTGGCCTGAATAAGGCGTGCATTGAACCGCTGACTCCCGCGGCTTTACGCTTCGTCTGAAATATCTTTTGAAGGTTGGTAACTTCGATGGCCGGCATGTGTGTATTGTAGCCGAACAGATAAAACGCGTCTAATAACTTGTCTCGATAAAAAAAGTTGAGGTATATTAATATTGAATCAGGAAAGGAGAGAATATGCGTTTGCAAGGAAAGAAAATCGCCACCCTTGTGGCTCAAGACGTGGAAGATTTGGAATATTATGTGCCTCTCATGCGTTTGCAGGAGGAAGGCGCGCAAGTACTGACGGCGGCTCTTGAACTCAAGCCGATCCATGGCAAAAACGGTCTGGAGATCAAGCCAGATACGAAAATCGAATCGCTGAATGCAGATGAACTGTTTGCCCTGATCGTCCCCGGCGGATGGGCGCCAGATAAACTGCGACGTCATGCCGTGGTGACGGACCTCGTCCGCAAAATGGATGCTCAGGATAAACCAATTGGAATCATCTGCCACGGAGGCTTGATTGCCATCTCGGCAGGCATCATGAAGGGACGCCGCGCGACCGGTTCTCTTGGCATCAAGGATGACATCATCAACGCCGGCGGAACCTGGACGGATGAACCTGCTTTTCGCGAAAGGAATCTGATATGGGGCCGAGTCGTCGCCGATATTCCAGATTTTTGTCGAGAATTGGTTCAGGCACTGTTAGAGCGGCAGGCGGAAGCGGTCGCCACTGCGAAATAACAAAACATCCCTCGAGTATTGAGAACTTGAGGGATGTTTGATTGCTTCGAATCTTCAATCAACGATTCTTATTCTGAAATTTCCTTTACAACCTCACCGGTTTTTTCCGGTGCGTTCATACGTGTCGCAACATCTGCCTGGGCGATAATGCCAACCAACATGTTGCCATCCTCTACCACGGGGATACGGCGCAATTGATTCTTAGACATTGCCTTGAGAGCCATCTCAATATTGTCATTTGCGCGGCAAGTGACTACATCTGTGGACATAACGTCGCTCACTCGTGTTTGCTTAGGATCACGTTCTTCTGCAACCACCTTCATTGCGAGGTCTCGATCGGTGACAATACCGATGAGTTGCTTGGATGCATCGTTTTGTATAATCGGCACTGGACCAATATCCTCGTTTTTCATCAAACGCGCTACATGAGCAACAGTATCATCCGGGTACGCGCAGACGGGATCTTTGGTCATCACACTACCACAAGTTGTCATCTCAATTATCTCCTTCCAATTGAATACTTGTTCCGAGGAACAAAACTCTCAAACAGTGGGAATCACAGACTGGCACAATTACAATGTGCTGTCAGTCTGGTTAACGCCAGGGCCATTCATCTGTTACTACTCCCGGTCTTGATGGGTGGCTAAAAGCGTAGCCAAGAATTGCTCTCGCCACACCTGCCCCGGACGCATATGCCGGGGGAGAGCACTGAGTTCCCTGTGCACTGATATGAAAATAGCCTCTTTGAGCCTTTTGGAAAAGGCCAAGAGCTAACCACGGAGCCACTGAGATCAAAAAACTCTGTGGCTCCGTGGTTCAAATCCCGGGATTACCACCGTTATCCAATTTTCATGCTTTGGGGTGAAACCCTTTCATGATTACTCCGTGGCTAAACCATTCATCGGTAAGCCCACCCAATTAGCCACTCTCTTGTCTTGATGAGTTCCTTGTTGGCGATTGAAACGATGTAAAATTAACGAAATATGTCACGACGGCGCATTTTCACTCGTCGCACGAATCCACGGGGTATGCATTTACCGCTGGGGCTCATTCTGGTGGCAATTGCGATTTCACTTTGCCTGTTAATTCCGTCCACACCTCTTAACATCACCGGCAAGGATGTTTCCGATAAGCCTCTACCTACAGCTCTTGGGACAATCACGCGTCCTCCGCCGCCAACACCGCAACACATCGGACACATTATTTTCACCTGCACGCGGGGTGACTTCAACCAACTTTGCATGGTCAACGCCGATGGGACAGGTTATCAGCAGCTGACGAATCTTCAAGCCCACAGTTATTATCCTGTTTTTTCTCCAAAGGGTGGTTCCGTCGTCTATGCTTCCAATCAAGAAGGTGGCGTGTTTGATCTGTTCCTCTTTATATTTGATAGCGCGAAATTGATTCAGCTCACGAAACAAATCGGCAATGTGGTCTCCCCAACATTTTCGCCGGATGGGAAAAAGATTCTTTTTGCCAATCGCGCTGGAGATGGACCAACCTCTTTATGGACCGTTGACGAAACAGGGAAAAATCCAGACCTGCTTTATTCGGGTCCCAACACAATTGTCGCCGTGGATTGGTCACCCGTCGGCGATCGCATCGCCTTTGCGATGGCAGTGGACAAGCCTGATTCGTATGAGATCTTCATCATGAACGCAGATGGTTCCAACGTCCGGCAATTGACCCGAGGGTTACCGGGCATCGGCGGTAGCCTCGATTGGTCACCAGATGGTAGATCTCTGTTGATCTATGCCGGTCCGGCCGGCGGTAAAAATATCTTCATGATCAATGTGGATGCAGAAACTGCTACCCAGCTTACCAACGGCGGAAATAACGCTTCAGCAGCGTTCTCCCCCGATGGTCAGTGGATTGCCTTCAACTCTTTGCGAAATAACGATCAGGCTGATATATTTATCATGCGCCCGGATGGATCGGATGTTCGGCAGGTGACAACAAATCCTGAACCAGACTGGCAGCCGCAATGGGAGCCTTAGTGACAGCAGTTGCGTTAATGGAAGCGCTGTTGGAGGGCGACTACCTATGACATTCATTGAAGAGGTCTCATGAAAAGGTTCTTATTTTTTTCCTTGTTGGTTTCCCTGTTGGCGGGCTGCAGCGGACTTCCAATTTCCATTCCGTTTTTGCAAACGCCTTCCGGGGTGAATTCTCCGGCACCCACCGCGACACCTTTTTCGTTGCCCACGGTGCCTGCGACAAACACTCCTAACTTGTTTGTGATCAATACTGCCGAATCTTCAGGGACACCATTCACCGGGACGGGAACACCACCTCCTACAAACACACGCGTCCCAACGTTTACACCAACATTCCGCCCAACGATTACGCTGGAACCCATTGACCCGAGTTTGTTTACGCCGTCGCCGAACCTATTCCTAACTGTTCAAAGGAGCACGAATTTGATTGTATGGGGAAGCACCTGCGAAGGCGAGCGTTCGATCCAATTCAAGGCAACTGTGGTACCCGCCAAGCGACTAAAGTTTGTGACGCTCTGGTACCGCTTGCAGGATAAATACAGCGGACGTCACACCGATTGGGGTGGCGGTGCCATTTTGAGTAACAATAAGCAGGGGACTTACTTTTACACCATTGAATTGGAACAGATTCATCATTATCGTAATTATGAGGATGCATGGTTCCAATATCAACTGGTGGCATCTACAATCACACAGCATGTTTTGGGTCGTTCGGTGGTATCCCTCTCGGATGTGTCTCTTACGCATTGCAAAGTGCTCAACCCGAATCCCAGTCCATAATCTGATTTCCGAAGTGCGTTTTTCGATTCCTCGCGTAGAACTGTGCAAAGGGTTATTCAATGAAGAAAAAAATTTATATCCTTGTCCTTTCGATTTTTCTTTCGAGCTGCGCATCTCTGTCGGACCTGACGAAGCTGATCGCCTCGCCGACCCCCGTTCCGCCAGCGGATACGCTGACGCCTGTTCCGAGCATCACACCTGCCCCTACGCAGAACTTGTTTGCGACCGCCACCCGCACGCCGTTGACATTTACTCCCACTGTCACACAGATTGGTGCGGAACTGTTTACGCCCACGGGCACCGTTACAGATGAACCTTTCCCGACGCCCGGCTTGCCACCCGCCGCGATCAACGGCAACTTGTTCACACCCGTCAATGTTGGCTTTCTGACGATTTTGATTTCCAATAATGTGTTATATTGGAATGAAGGTCCATGCATGCCGCGCGATATCAAATTTTCGGCGTTTGTACAGGATACGATCAACACCGATAAGGTTTTACTCTTCACGCGACTCCGTGAAACGAAGAATACCTTGAATCTTACCGATTGGAATTCCGGGGCGATCATGATCAAGAATCCGGACAATGGTTCTTACAACTATGATCTTCACACCTGGAACCTTAGGCACTACTATTACTTCAAGCAAGCCTGGATCGAGTATCAACTGGTTGCTCTCACCAAAGATATGGAAGTCGTGGGGCGCACTCAAATCTATGACCGCAGCGCTTCGCTTGTTCAATGCAAGCCGATACAATGATATTCTGTGATGATCCAAGCAAAAAAGAGACGGCGAGTTTTTCGCCGTCTCTTTTGCTAAAAAAAAACTGAATTATGAACAACCCGGGAATTTGAAGGAGGCGATGCGGGTGCTCCAATTGAAAGAACCATTAGTTTTCAGATATTCCGAGGTGAACCAGAAGGTACAATCGTCGACCGGATCGACGGTCATCGCGCTGTAGTCACCCCAGCGGTGTAAGGTTCCGGTTTGCGATCCGCCGCCAGCCTGAATAGTATTTTCAGTCTGCATGGTGCCAAGTGCATCGGTGACGAGTCTGCCCGTGTAACGAATGCTCGGCTTGACAGAGCCGCTCGACGCACTATAGCCAAGGGCAATATTTCCCTGCTTATCCATCGCGATGCTGCCCATCCAGCGGTGGATTCCGTCGCCGGTGCCCAATGTGCCCTGCTGAAAAACAGTCGGTGCGCCATTGGGGTTACGAATCTCGTACCAACGAACACTCGTGACCTGATTCCGTTTATTTGTACCGACCGCGACAGACTGATTTACCAACAATGATTCAACGCCTGCGCGATTGCGATATGCCAGACGATACATCAGACGATCAGCAAGAGAGTCCAATTTGTTGTTCGTACTGGGTTGTGGAATACAGGAACCGCCACCGGAACAAGCCGCATTGAAAGCTGCTACCGCGATATTCGTGG
>Ga0137366_10005193_pt1 | contig 10224 bp, 9 predicted proteins | sample SagtaG_8_FD_104938 | JGI IMG/M metagenome (GOLD analysis project Ga0137366, IMG submission 104938) | Vadose zone soil microbial communities from Sagehorn Ranch, Mendocino, California, USA - Sage1_L_60_16 metaG | ecosystem: Environmental > Terrestrial > Soil > Vadose zone | place: USA: California... | reverse complement strand
CGTCGACGCCGCGGTAAACGACGTTCTGCACACCTTGACTCGTTATGAAGTAGCCGAATGGATCGCCGGCCGGACCGGGCGCACCCGAAAGCTTCGTCACGTCGTCGTGGCCGACCGCTCCCGTCGACCAGTAAAGAACATGCAGATGGCTGTCGGTGCCGCGATACGCGACGTTCTGCACGCCGAACGGCGGGCTCACGTAGGGGAAGGGGTTGCCCGCCGGCGGCGGCGCTTTCGACAGCCTCGTCAGGTCGTCGTGGCCGACCGCGCCCGTGGTCCACCAGAGCACGTGCAGGTGACCGTCCGTCCCGACGTAGGCGACGTTGTGCGTTCCGAGCGCGGGAAACTCGTAAGCCCTGAGATCGCTGATGGCGCGCGGCGCTCCCGCATTCGCGCTGAGATTGGTGTAACCCGCTGCGCTCGCCGTGCGCCACAGCTCGTAGACGTGGCCATCGCTGCCTCTGAACGCGAGATCCTGCACGTCGTTGGCCGCGAACACCCAGCCGAACGGATCGCTGCCCGCGGGCGTGCTGTGCGTCAGCGCCGTCAGATCAACGTCCGTAAGGTCGCGTGAAAAGCGTTTGGTGGCGAGCAGCGCGGCGTGGTTGCCTATTGTGAGGTCGCGCTGCAGGAAACGATGGTCGCGGTCGCGCGTTGTCTGCCGCAGCGACAGCTCGCGCACAATGCGATAGACCGTCGGGTCGACAGAGGCGAGCCCGACCCACCCGAAGGTCACCGAATCGTAGACGGTCGGATCCGTGCAACCGTGGTCGAGGCCGTCGACGTGGCAGCGGACGTCACTGCCCGCATCGATCTCGTCGGGCCGCGCGACTTGCTGCAGGAACGCGTTCGCGAATCGGCGCATGACGGCATCTTCCATCGGAATGGGCTCGCCCGCGGGCGCCGTCACCGCGTTCATTCGCTCCATCGCACTGCGCAGCACGCTCGCGTAGAACATCTCGAGGTTGCCGTGGCTCTCGTCCTCCACGCCGGGGTGCGCCACGTCCTCGTTGTAGTTCCACTCGACGCGCGTTCCCTGCGCAGGGTCGACCTGGTAGCGCAGGTTGTGGAAGAAATAGCGCTGATGGCGAGCGACAGTGAAGGCGACGAGGGTGCGCACGAGGGGCGCGTCGGCCACCCCGAGCGGCGATTGCCGATACAAGTTGCTGTCGAGGGCGCGCCACAACTCGACGAAGGCGGTCATCAACGCGCCGGCCTCGTTGTAGGGATAGGTCTTGTACTGGCCGATGTAGCCCGCCTGCGTCTCGCAATCGTCCTGGTTGCCGGTGATCTGGCTGCGGTAGTAGGCCACCGTGTCGGCGGACGGCGGTGGATACGCCTTCAGGTGATCGTTCGCCGCCTTGAGCGCAACGCTGCACTGCTGGAGCGTCGCATAGACCGGCGGATGATCGATCGTTCCGGCATTGAATCCGTCGGGAAGGCGCGAAGTGACGAAGCCGGGAACGAAGGCCTTCACGACGTCAATGCCGGCATTGGCGAACTTCACCGCGGTGTCGCGGCATTGCTGCTCATCGGCTGCAGGGAAATTGCCTGGAGGGAACGAGGACGGCGGATAGACATTCTTCTGATACGCCACGAGCCCGATACAAACCGACGGGTCTTCAGCAACGATGCGTGCGAACGCGGTGATCGGATACGCGTAGTTGCCCGAGGTGACCGCATCGATCGGATCGAGTCCGCCGCCGTTGACCCAATCGGAGTAGAGCCCAGAGCCCCACGCGCCCTGCACCGCGTTGCCCCGCGTGCCATCCCGAAACGGCGGCTGGCAGATCATGCAATCCGGGTTGTCGCCGTTGGGAAAGTCGTCGCCGGGGTGATGGTCGTCGCGATAGCGCAACATCATGTCGGCGATCAAGGCGAGGTGCATGAGGTACTTCGGATCGTGCGTCACCTCGAATAGGCGCACCATCGCCGTGGCGGCCTCGATGGAACCCCACTGCAACTGCACCTCGCGTATCTTGAGCAGGCCCTCGTACCCGTAGAGCCGTCCCGTCGGATCGCTCATCCAGGCGGCATCGAACTGCGCGATGTCGTCCGGTGTTACGGTGGGGCCGCGCGAAAGCGTCACGGTGGCTTGCGTGGCCGTCGCGACCGCAAGCAGGACAAACGCTCTGGTTAGGCGAAGAAGAAGGTGCCGCACTTCCATGGCGATCTCCCATGGGCAACCGACGCGCTCGGCGAGCGAGCGCGCCACTCGACTGGGTATCGTGCGCTGCCTCCGTCGAGGGCGTCAAGGCAACGAATCGCTACAACGCCATCGATCTTCATCGATGATTAGGGCGGCCGCGCAGGCACGCAATGAATACGAAAGGCGACCCCACGCGTCGCGAATGGCGCTGAGGTCCTTTACGGGCGTACTGGAACGGCGGAATTCAAAACGTGGGAGAAGGCGACCTTCGTTTGCAATGGTATTAACCACGAACTGGCCGCCGTTCCCAACAGCCTGCCATGGGACCAGCAATGCGTGTTTCGATTCGACGAGCTGTCCGCGCTCATCATTCACACGTCAGGCAGTTTCAACGCCGGTAAGTTCGAGACGAAGGGCGCGGGCAAGTTCGTCGGCGGAACCGGGCGCTTCGAGGGTTATTACGGGCGAGGTGACGGTGGTCGGCCGCTTTAGCGGTGAGATCGTGGAATCGGATTGGGTCGTGTCGTATTCACTACCGGCGCAGTCGCCAGGCTTTCAGGATTAACAAGTATCGCCAGCGCGACGACATCGCAGAGTGATTGGCGATGTGGGGCCCGCTGCACGCCGCTCCGCTGCTCGTCCTCTACCCGTTCCGCTTCCGCGATCCGGTGACGCGCAAGTGGGTGAAGGCGCGCTACGTCGCGGAGTGCCGGGCTCTCTGAAGCCAAGGCGACTGATTCGCGAGGGAGCCCAGCAGCTACTTAACCTTCGCCGCTTCCGGCGATGCTCCGTCGAGTCTGGCTCCGGGTGACGTGGTAGCACGCGACTCGTTCCTCCTCCGGTGGGATTCGTCGCCCCGGGCGTGGGCCCATCGCATGCCGCTTGTCCCGCTGAATGCGCGCGCTTAGGCTGCTTTCGAACGCAGACGACGACCGCACGCGCAGGAGGCCACTATGTTACAGACCGAAAGGTGGATCGAACCGATGGCCTCGGTTGGCGCGATGCTCGTCGTCAGCATCGCGATCGTCGTCCTAACGTACTGGTCAGGCGACATCTTAGGTCCATGGACCAGCGTGCCGCCCGTCGTAATCGAAGGGCGCGGCGCCGGAACGCTCCAACCGATGCTGTGGGCGGGCGGCGATGATGCCGGCGTGCGGTCGATGCCGGTCGCGGCGACCGCATCGCCCAGCAAGCCGTGAGTGGGCGCCAGCGCTCGCTGGCGGCGTTCGTCGCAACTTCCGCTTGTGGCCGAACTCAGCCCATCGAGGGCAACTACGTCGCAGGGCAACGCGACTGCGGCGCCGCACGCGAATCGGGAACTCAAACAGGCGTCGAGCTAATGTCTGGTGCTCGAGTCGTCCGTCGGTTGATCTGTGCCCAGTACTCGCGGGCTAACGCCGAGGACATTTAACAACTCGCGTGCCGTCGCCGTGGCGTTGGCGAGCAGTTCTCCTGCGCGGGTGCCCGCGAGTTGGGAACCTGTCTCCCGCTGGGTCTCGTCGAGCGCCCAATCGAGGTATGCGGCCAAGCGCTTGACCTTGTCGAGTTCGATAGCGGCCATGTGTGGTTAGTCCTGATTTCACCAGCGCGATGATGCTTGATCCGTCGCTTTTTACCCGAGCGCGCGGAACCCACCGATAACAGCGATCACCATCCCGACGACGAAGGCAACGACCGACGCAACCGTGCAGCGATGATGCCACCGCCACCACGGACTCTTGCCGAGTATTTCCCGGTCGGGGTGGAACGAGTTGCGATAGCGCAGGTAAGGTAGGACGGACGCAAGCGTGACACCAAAGACAAGGACGAGAATGCCAACAAGTACCCATGGACGCATCGCCGCTGCGTTTGCCTTGTCCCACGTTTGCCCAAGCAGCGCTCCGAGCGCCACCGCACCGCCACCGTTGATTACCACAAGACCCCTCGCACTTTCGAGCAGCGCTGCTCCGCGTTGCTCGGTGTTGCTGATGGCGCGGTCCACCTTGATCTTGGCGGCATCGCCCGCCCTGTGGTCGTCGAGAGCCATATCCTGTCGCACCTGCTCGACAATTACCTCGGGAGGCTTTTGATAGTCGGTCATTTTTTGGCCTGCGTGCAGACCTTGATCCCGTCGATCAGTGCGCAACGTTGGTCGCAGGGGTCCATGGTCGATCAGTCCCGATCAAACCGCGCGAGGCCATTGTGTGTGGCGATAACCCCGCGTTGCTCCTCGTTCCGCAAGCGGTCAGCGAGGCCCCACTGGTCGAAGCGACTCAGGATGACGGAGATGTCGTTGTCGTCAATAAGCTCGTCGCTCACTTTCAGAAGGCGAGACACTGGTTCATGCTTCATGCGAACCTTGAACGTCTGCGCTAAGCGGCCCTCGTCGTGATGTCGAGCAATGGCTGCATCCCCCAGCTTAGCCGACAGGTACTTCCCAATCGCGTCGCATTTCTTTTCGTACATCGGTGCCTCCCATTGAGGTCACGGCTACACTCCCAGCGATGCGAGCAGGCCAACTGTGTAGCGCGCGATCCGCGTGGACCGACTGTAAACCACGCGCCGCGCCGCCCTACCGACGTGCTGGCGCCGGACTTGCTCAGGTTGATGCGCAGGCCAGGAGCGATGCGGAATCGACGCTGAAATCGGAAGAAGCCCATGCGGCGGGGCTAGCACGCGGTGCGCGAGCTCGCATTGACGGCGGGCAAGCCCGCGCAGCGCGCCAGTAAGATGCAGCATCGAATTTCCGGCGAGCACGCGAGAGAAACGAAGATTGTTGACAATTCGGTGACAAATTTGTTGTCGCCGATTTTTACAAAGCGGGGCAGCATTGACTCGATGCGCCGACGTGGGCAAGACGCAAATCGGCCCACTGCATCTATGACCGAGAGGGCATCCGCCCGCGACCGGGCACGATGGATGCTTGCCTCTCGACGGCTGCGGGGCCGCCTATGAATTGGGACTGGATCTTGCTGGGTATAGTCGCCTGGGTACTCGGCGCTTTGTTCGTGCTGATCCTGATGCGAATGGCTGGCGATCAAGACCGCGACGCGCGCCACCAAGAAAAGGATATCGACCCCTTTGCCGACATCACGATTACGCGACCCGGTGAATAGCACGGGAGCGGCGCAAAGTGCTCCTTAGGTACTGTTGACCTTCAGCCGTGACGGTGACGACGCCCATCATGCTTTTCTGGGCATAACCGGCGGCAACGATCGCGTCGACGAGCTCCAGCGCTTCAAAGCGTAAGGTATTACCTTCCCGCACCGCCTCAGGCAAGCGAGCTGTTCCTCGGGTAACCGCCGCGTTGTGAACCCTGCGAGCGATTGCGACCGGCGGACAACTGATAATGATTCGCGGGGTTGTCGCATATATCCCGCATCGGCTTGTTGAGTGGGGACCTTTACAAAGCTTGTGGCCGCCTGGAATCGCCGTCTGTCGGCCCGCGACCAACCGGCAAATTTGCCGCTTGAGGCGCGCTGCCGGAAATGACAGATCATCGGCGAGCCGGAGTTACGGTGGCCGCTCGGGACCTCGTTCAGTCCGTGGCGGCGCGAGTAGACCCGAATCGACGGGCTGGCAACCGCAAAGTGGTAAGGCCGATGGTAAGGGCGAGACCGGACGCTATCGCCCGTCAATTTCCCCTATGACAGCAAAGCCGGTTCGATTCCGACCTCCGCCTCCAAAATTCACCGCGGGCGTCAATATCAAGAGGCGCTTTCCCCTTCATCTTCAAGTACGGACCGTTGCTGCCGCGAGTGGTTAATGTGCGCGCCAATGGGGGGCTTCCAGGCAACCTCGGTGACCGACCGGTTGTGGGTTGACCTGCCCCATAAGTTTGTTGTCGAGGCAGAAGCGAAAGTCTGCATCGCTCAACACGGCAAGCGGCGCGAATTTCGCTGCCCGGCGGCACACACCACGGCGTCCAGCTTGCCAGTCGAACGGTACATTTCCCGGATGCTGGCCGGCTCCGCAAGGTCTACTGTAATGGCGGTGCTTCGGCGACTCGCGGGTACGATGTCGTTGCCGGGCGACAGAGCGGCAACGACGGCGCGACCGATCGTGCCGGTTGCGCCTATGACGAGAATGCGCATCGAGGGGTCTCCTTGGTGAAGCCCGGGTTAGGACACCGATGCGGGCGTTGCCAAGTACGCGAACACCTTCCATCTACATAGCGCGGGGACCGTGCTGTCAGTCAACAGACGAGACCGTGACTGAGCTGTGTGGACCCGGAGACTGGACGGACGAATTCGGATCAGAACGCGTCACAACTCGTGAACGACCGAGTGCGACCCCTTCTCGGTCATACGCCCGACGACGCTGGCCGTCCGCTTCGCCGCGGCAGCGGTCGTTCAGTCGCGACTCATCAACTGGCGCTTTCGGCCAACTGCGGCCAAAGCGCACTTTGCTCCATAGCAGTCGTCGTTTCAGTCGGGATTGCTTGCGCGAGCTGCATATCTTCGCCAACCATCAGCGCGTTACCAGATAGAGCAGGCCTTGCCTGCGGCTTTCGTCATCGGCGCTCCGGACTTGCACGAGAAAGCCTTCGCGAACTCGGGCATGTTGACGACCACGCCGTTGATACGGTACTTCGCGGGCGAGTGCGGATTCGTCAGCGCCCATTCGCGCAGCTGCTCGGGGCGCGTGTTATCGCAGTCCCACTGCGCGAAGCCAACGAAGAAGCGCTGGTCCGGCGTCAGGCCGTCACGGTCCTCGAGCTTGCGGTCCTTCACCGCGTCCGTCCACGCCGCGTAGGCCAAGATCTCGCCACCCAGGTCGGCAAGATCCTCACCGAGGGTCAACGCGCTGTTGATTCTTATATCGTCAACGGCGATATAAGCGCCGTACTGGTCCGACACGCACTTGGCTCGTTCGGCAAAGCTCGTCGCGTCCTCCTTCGTCCACCAATCCTTCAGGTTGCCATGCGCGTCGTACTGGCGGCCCTCGTCGTCAAAACCATGAGTGAGCTCGTGGCCGATCGTGCCTCCGGTGTTGCCGTAATTCGGAGCGTCGTCCATCTTTGGGTCGTATAGCGGTGGCTGCAGCACCCCCGCAGGGAAGTTGATGTCGTTCATCTGCGGATCGAAGTATGCGTTGACGGTTGGTGGCGTCATTCCCCATTCACCGTGGTCGACGGGCTTGCCGATCTTGTCGAGCTGGCGCGCGAACTCGAACGCGGCGGCACGACGCACGTTGCCCGCGAAGTCGCCGCGCTCAACGACAACGGCTGAGTAGTCGCGCCACTTGTCCGGGTAGCCGATCTTATTGCGTATGGCGCGAAGCTTGGCCATCGCGGCTTGCTTGGTCTCTATGCTCATCCAGTCTCGCTCTTGTAGACGGCGTTCCATTGCGGCTTCGATGCCCCGTACCATCGCAAGCGCGGCTTCCCTCGTCTCCGGCGTGAACACCTTGCGTACGAACGCCTGACCGAGCGCCTCGCCGAGTTGCTCGTCGACGAGCCGCACGCAGCGCTTCCAGCGCGGCTGGATCTCCTTGGCGCCCCTCAGGTACTTGCGGTAGAACTCGAAGTCCTCGGTCACGAACGACGCCGACAGGTACGGCGCGTAACCATTGGCCAGATGGAAGCGCAGGTAGCTCTGCCATAGCTCCAACGGCTCGGAGTCGAGGCGCTTGGACACCTCTACGAAGAATGCCGGGGCAGTGACATTGGCAGTGTCGAAGGCGGGTGCCCTAAGTTCCGTGAGATACGCCTTCCACGCTAGGTTCGGCGCCATCGTGTCGAGTTCCGTGGGATTCATTTTGTGTTTCATCTTGTACGGGTCGCGCCGCTCGACCTTCGTCAGCGATGACCCCGCGAAGGAGGTCTCGAGGCGCAAGATCTCTACTGCGCCCCGCTTCGCTGCCTCGGGTGCATCGCCGAGGAGTTCGAGCACCTTCGCGATATGCGCTTGATATTTCTCGCGGTTGTCTTTCGACTTCGCGTCGTCCTTGAAGTAGTAGTCGCGATCCGGCAGGCCGAGGCCGCCTTGGTCGAAGCTCGCAATCTCCTTCTCGGAATCGTCGGGGTCCTGCTGCGAGCCAACGTTGAACACAACGCCGTGGCCAACGGACTCACGCTGAAACGTGACGAGGAGGGGCACGAGCTCGTGGGTGGACTTTACCGCTGCGATCGCATCGAGGCCGGTCTTGAGCGGGGACGCGCCACGCTTTTCGGCGGAGGCCTCGTCCATGCACGCCGCGTAGTAGTCGCCGATCTTCTGCGACACCGCGTCCCGCTCTTTGGCCACCGCGGCCTGCTCCAAGATAGCGCGAAGGAACGCAAGGTTGTCTTCAGACAGTTTGCGGTACACGCTCCACGACGTCTGGTCCGGCGGGATTGGGTTGCTCTTCTGCCAGCCCCCGCATGCATACTGATAAAAGTCGGCGCAAGGATCGGCGGAACGGTCCATTGCGGTCACGTCCAGGCTGGGCGTGTACGGCAGCTTCGGCTCGTCGGCCGCGACAGAGCTCGCGGCTACGAATAAGAGGGTGGCGGCGAGGCGCATCGCGGTTCGATCCATCGTTTCGCCCTTCAGAGGGATGGAATTGGGCCAAGCATCGTACATGTTCTGCCGGCCGGGCTGCGAGTTGCGCCCTCAACGACGCAGAAATCGACACTCACCAGAACCGACCTCACTGTCGAGGTCGTCGCCGAAGCGATTATCCCAATCGTTGACAGAAAGGCGAGTCAACGGGGCTCCGAGCATAAGCCAACAGTCTGCTTACTCACGGCGCCAATGCCCGGTATGGGTCGATAGCGCCCACCCACGACCAACGAAGAGGTGACCGCTTTGTGGTTGGCTAACGGTTCAATCTGAGCGGACAGTGTCCGTCAGGTCTAATTCCGAGCAGGACAAGTAAGCTGCTGGCGCCACCAGAATCTGCATCATCTGTCGCACGCGAGTTCGCCCGATCGCTTATCCTTGCGCCATGAGGGGCTCAGGTAACTTGATCCGACAGCGCGTTCTCGATGAATTGCGTACGATGATCCGCGATGGGCGGCTCCAGCCGGGACAACGGCTGCTCGAGGCGGACGTCGTGCGCGCGTACGGCGTGAGCCGCTCTCCCGTGCACTTCGCGCTCGAGTCGCTCCATAGCGAGGGGCGTCTCGCGCGAGCACCGGGGCGGGGTTACGTCGTGGGTCGATTGACGCGAACGGCCGCACCGGGCTCGCGCGCGAAGGTCACGACCGCGGCGATCGTCTCCGAACCCGGCTGGCAGCGAATCTACGCGAAGGTCGAGCACGAAGTCGCAACGCGCATGCTGTTCCGCTCATTCCGCATTCACGAGGAACGGCTCGCTGGCCACTTCCACGTGAGCCGCACGGTGACCCGTGACGTGCTGGCTCGAATGCACGCGAGTGGCATGATCACCAAGGATCGGGGTGGCCATTGGCGCGCGGAGCGGCTCACGGCTGACCGCATTCGCGATCTCTACGAGATACGCCGGCTGCTCGAACCGAGCGCCCTTCTGGACGTGGCGCCGCGCGTCCCGGCCGAGACCTGGTCGCAAATGCTCGCTCACCTCGATGCCATCGCCCGCGCGTTTCCGAACGTCCGCGGGGCCGACGTCGATCTGGCGGAGCAACAGCTGCACGTGTCGCTCCTGGCAGGGTGTCGCAACCGAGAATTGGTGCGCGTGCTGCGACAAACGCAGCTGCTGCTGATCTCCAACCGTTACCTGTTCGACGACTATCTCGGCGCGCCGTTGGGCATCTCCGAGGCTGCGCTGCACGAGCATCGACGGGTCGTCTCGCTTGCTCGGTCCGGCCGTCACGAGGCGGCAGCGGATGCGCTGCGCGAACATCTGGAGCGGTCGTTCCAGCCGTTGGTCGAGCGGCTTGAACGCATCGCCGATCGGCGGGAACCGAGACCGCCGGCGTATGTGAGACCCTGCTGAACGGCGGCGGTCACCTTGACGTCCGGCCACCCGCGGCGTAGCATCGTTTGCACTTCGCATACCAAGTGCAAACTGCTTATTTAGCGCGAAGATTCCCAGCGTCCACGAACGTCCGTAGAGACGGTGCGTCGCGTCCACCGAGGAGCAAGAGACGATGAAAACCCTGTACCGCTATGCGCTGGCGGTGTGCGCCGCTG
>Ga0137366_10005187_pt1 | contig 10233 bp, 10 predicted proteins | sample SagtaG_8_FD_104938 | JGI IMG/M metagenome (GOLD analysis project Ga0137366, IMG submission 104938) | Vadose zone soil microbial communities from Sagehorn Ranch, Mendocino, California, USA - Sage1_L_60_16 metaG | ecosystem: Environmental > Terrestrial > Soil > Vadose zone | place: USA... | reverse complement strand
CGATGACCAGCGGGCGCTCGATCAGGCGCTGATCGAGCTAGACGGGACGCCGAACAAGTCTAGTCTAGGGGCGAACGCGACGCTCGGGGTATCGCTGGCGGTCGCACACGCAGCTGCCTCACATTCATCGCTTCCCCTCTACCGATACCTCGGCGGAGAGGAGGCGCGGCTGCTGCCCGTGCCGCTGTTCAATATCTTGAACGGGGGAAGGCACGCGGAAGGCTCAACCGACTTCCAGGAGTTCATGGTGGCGCCGGTGGGCGCGCCCACGTTTGCGGAAGCTCTGCGGATGGGTTCGGAAGTCTACCATTCGCTGTTCCGGCTGCTGCACGACCGGGGGCTGCCGACGACGGTGGGCGACGAGGGCGGGTTCGCGCCGCCGCTGCCGAAGAACGAAGCGGCCATGGAGCTTATCGTTCTGGCGATTGAGACCGCCGGCCACCGGCCGGGCGAGGACGTGGCCATCGCGCTCGATCCGGCAACCTCTGAGCTGGAGAAGGACGGCCACTACGTTCTCGCGCGGGAAGGACGGAAGTTCGCGCCGGAGGGCCTCGTGGAACTGTGGGAAGAGTGGTGCCGGAAGTACCCCATCGTTTCGATCGAAGACGGGATGGCGCAAGAGGACTGGGCGGGCTGGCGGCTGCTGACCGAGCGCATTGGCGACAAGGTGCAACTCGTGGGCGACGACATCTTCGTCACGAACGTCGAGCGCATCCGGCGAGGCATCCAGGAGAAGGCGGCGAACTCGGTGCTGATCAAGCTCAACCAGATCGGAACGCTGACCGAGACGCTGGACGCCGTCGATGAGGCAAGTATGGCCGGCTGGACGTGCGTAATCTCGCACCGAAGTGGGGAGACAGAAGACACCACGATCGCTGACCTTGCAGTGGCGACGGGAGCGGGCCAGATAAAGACGGGCGCTCCGGCCCGGGGGGAGCGGACGGCGAAGTACAACCGCGTGCTGCGGATCGAGGAAGAGCTGGGGGAGCGGGCGCGCTACGCGGGCCGCGATATACTGAAGCGCGCGGCAAACTTGTAGCGGCAGGGCTTAGGCTCGCCCTCGCAGGCCTCTACGCCTGCAGAAACATTGGAAATCGAGGAGGTCTCTCATGACAGACATCAATAACATCGGCGTGATCGGCGGCGGCGTAATGGGATCCGGAATCGCCCAGGCGCTCGCCGTGGGCGGCGCGCGGGTGACGGTGCGGGACCTCAACGAGCAGCTGATCGAGAAGTCCCGGTCGACGATCGTGGAAGGGCGCTACGGGCTTAAGCGCGGGGTCGAGCGCGGAAAGACCACGCAAGAGGACACCGACGCGGCACTGGCGCGGCTGTCCTTCACGACAAGCTTGGAGGACCTGAAGGACGCGGACCTCGTCATCGAAGCCGTGCCGGAAGACCTGGAGTTGAAGAAGAAGGTGTTTGCGGAACTCGACCGTGTAGCGGGGCCGGGGACTTTCTTCGCCACAAATACGTCTGGTCTCGCCATTTCGGACATCAACAAGGCTGTGTCCGAGGAGCGCCGGCAGCGGTTCACCGGCATGCACTGGTTTAGCCCGGCGCCGGTGATGAAGCTCGTCGAGCTAGTCTACGCCCCTGAGACGGCGGAGGAGACGATCGAAGCTTTAGAGTCGCTCTGCCAGCGAGCGGGCAAGGCGACAGTGCGAGTGAAGGACGCGCCGGGCCGCTATGGTTTCATCGCCAACCGCATATACTTCGCAGCGGTGCGAGAGGCGCAGAAGGTGCTGGAGGAAGGGATCGCGACGCCGGAAGACATCAACAAAGCAATGGTCTTTGGCTTCAATTGGCCGGTTGGACCACTCGCTATGGTAGAGGGCGCGACGAAGGGCTGGCAGTAGAGCGGCTTGACATCCGACGTGTAAGCGTTCAGAGTGGGAGCTTGTTTCCGCGACCACCAAATACGATGAAGATCTGGTCACTGTTACCCAGCGCCACCGAGGTATTGTTCGCGCTCGGGCTCGACGAGGAAATCACGGGCGTCACGCACGAGTGCGACTACCCGCCGCAGGCCAATTCAAAGCCGCGCGTAACGCACAGCGAAATCGATTCGTCACGTAGTAGCGGGGAGATCGACCTGCAGGTCACGGGGAGGTTCCGGGTAGGGGCGCAGATCTACGGTATCGATGAGCAGCGCCTGCACGCCGATCCGCCCGACCTGATCGTCACTCAGGACCTCTGTCCGGTGTGCGCGGTGTCCCCTTCTGATTTCGTGAGGCATATGGAGTCCACGGGTTGTCGGGCGGAGGTCCTGTCCCTGAATCCGAACCGGCTCGGTGACATTCTGGATGATGTCCGGCGTATCGGCGCAGCCACCTCGCGGACGGTAGAAGCGGAGGCGCTCGTACGTGAGCTATCGGGCGGTATCGATGGCGTCCGAGAGTCGATCGGCGGCGATGGCGAACGACCGCGCGTTCTCTGCCTTGAGTGGCTGGACCCGCCGATGCCGGGAGGGCATTGGGTCCCGGAAATGATCCGCATTGCGGGCGGCGACGACGGCGCGCTGATCGCCCCGGGCGAGCCTTCGCGGAAGCTGCCCTGGGAGGCGATGCGGCGAACGGAGCCAGACGTTATCGCGCTGATGCCGTGCGGGTTTGGTGCCGAGCGGGCGGCGAACGAGGCGGAAGTCCTCTGGGAGCTGGACGGGTGGGCGACGCTTCCGGCCGTGCGCAAAGGGCGCGTCTATGCGCTCGATGGTAACAGCTTTTTCAGCCGTCCAGGCCCGCGCCTGGTCGACGGGCTCGAAATACTCGCTCACACTTTCCATCCAGACCGCATCGCGAAGGTGCCTCCCGTCGGCAGCATACTCAAGCTCGTAACGCCGCCCGCCGGCGGCTCGGGCGTCGAAAACTGGACGACGCGGTTCGAGCCCCTAATCGGGGTGATATCGTGACGCAGAGCGGCGTTCGGACGCAGATCAAGACGGCATTGGCGGGCTTCCCCGACCGGTATGCCTTGCCCTCTCGCCCTTCCGCTGCTCAGCCCGCGATGCAAGACGCTTTCCGGCAGACGCAGTTCCTGCTGCCCGGTGAACTGGAGCTGTTCGAGAAGATGATGAACCTCCAGCTGCAAATCGTCGCGGCGAACGCGAGGCTGCGGACTTCTGAAGCAGCGGCGCTGTTCTCCTTCTGGTCGCGTGGCTTCGCTCACATGGCCGACGCCTGCACAATGATGACGCTCGGTTCGTACTCGGCCGCACCGCCCCTTGTGCGGGCCGCCTGCGATTGCGTGGCGGCCCAGCGCTCGCTATTGTCGGACGGTTTCGCCGAATATGAGGAATGGCTCGAGAACGCGGTCACGCAGGACCGGGAGCACGCAGCGATGGCGCTTGATCTCGGCCGCTTCCGAGCGGGCTCCGCTCTGGCTGAGGACGAGCGCCTGGGCGGCGTCTACCGCCTCGTAAGCGATCTTTCGATGCCGCACCTCGGCGCCACGGCTCTCCAGATCGCACCCGATTCGAACCTTCAGAAGCTAGCGATCGCCTTCGGCGAGACTTTGTTCCACTTGGGCTGGGCGGAGTTGATCGCGGGCTGGTTGCTGACGCTCTCGGACGTTCAACTGACGATAATTGTCTCATCGGGCGTTTTCGTTGTTGATCACTCAATTTTGGCTGTCTACCAGAGCTACTCGCGGGAGGCAAACTCGATTCTGGCTAGCCGGCGCAGGTGTTACGTCGAGGAGGTCGACGGGCGCTACCTGTTCCACAACTACCGCCGGACGGCGTCAGGCTCGCCGAAGAGGGTCCTACTATAGCGGGACGCGGCCGCGATTGCTTCGATAAGATACTCGTGTGATCAGTGTTGATGTAGTCGTCCCCGTCTACAACGAGGAACGCGCCCTTCCCCAGTCGATCCCGGTCCTGCGGGACTTCCTTTCCGGGCCCAGCTTTCCCTTCGAATGGCGCATCGTGATAGCCGACAACGCGTCGGTAGACAATACACCCGCGGCGGGACAGCAGCTAGCCGCCTCGAATAGCGGCAAGGTGGAGTACGTCCGCATCGAGCGTAAGGGGCGGGGCTTCGCGCTGAAGCAGACCTGGCTCGCTAGCCCCATGGATATCGTGAGCTACATGGACGTTGACCTCTCCACGGGTCTCGAAGCCTTCCCCGCACTTGTTGGAGCCATCGCGAATGACGGCTACGACGTTGCCGTCGGCTCACGGCTTGCCAGGAAGTCGCAGATCACGCGCTCACTAAAAAGGCGGGTGCTGACGCGCGGCTACAATACGCTCATCAAGACGATGTTCAGGACGCACTTCGATGACGCCCAGTGCGGGTTCAAGGCCGTGAACCGGCAGGCGGCCCAAAGCATCGTCCCGCTAATTGAGGACAACAACTGGTTCTTCGACACTGAGCTGCTCATCCTCGCGGAGAAGATGGGTTACCGGGTGAAGGACGTGCCGGTGAAGTGGGTAGAGGATATGGACACGAGAGTGAAGATCGCAGCGACGGTTACGGAGGACATGCGGGGGCTGCTTCGCCTGCGCACCAGCCAGCCGTGGCGGCGTGCTGACGGCAAATCAAAGATAGACTAATCAGCGCGAGGCCGGGAGAGATGAAGGGCAGCGAGGCCTCCATTGGAGTCATCGGTGGCGGCGTTGCGGGACTCGTCGCGACTTACCGTTTGCTACAGCAGGGATATCGGGTCCATCTGTTTGAGGCGGCGCCTTCTGTGGGCGGGCTCCTGCGCACATTTGAGATCGGCGGCGAAAGGATCGAATGCTTCTACCACCACCTCTTTACCTCCGACGGCGCCGCGGTCCGCTTGCTCGATGAATTGACCCTCCTGAAAACGGTGAAGTGGCGACCGACGACGGCTGGCATCTTTTACGGTGGAAGGGTCTACGCGTTCACGAGCACACTGGACTTACTGCGTTTCACGCCGCTCGCCGGCATACGAGACCGCATTCGCCTGGGCCTCGTGGGCCTGCGCCTGCGTCGCGAGCGGGATGGGTCAAAGTTTGAGGGTGTGACGGCGATCGACTGGATGAGCAGGAACGCAGGCGAGCGAAGCCTCCGGGTGGTCTGGGAACCGCTGCTGCGCGGCAAATTCGGCGCCATGGCGGATGAGGTGCCGATGACGTGGCTCTGGAACCGCATTCGGCTGCGCTTTTCGTCTCGCGGCCAGTTTTCGCAAAAGGAAGTGCTCGGTTATCAGTTCGGCTCCTTCGGCGTTTGGATAGACGCTCTGGTCAAGCTTATCGAAGCACTCGGCGGGCAACTCGAGACGAATGTCGCCGTTGACCGGATCGCGAGCGACGGCTCGCCGCTACGGATCGAGACCGCGCGGGGTCGGACGCATGAATTTGACGCCGTGCTCGCGACGATCAGCAACGAAGCGTTGCTTCGAATCGCGCCGCCTCTCGGCGACGAATACACGGGAAGGCTGAAAAGCGTCGCTTACCAGGACGCCACCTGCCTTGTCCTCAGCCTCAGGCGCCCGCTGACAGCGCACTACTGGCTGAGCATCCACGACCGCTCTGTGCCGTTTCTCGCGGTCGTCGAGCAGACGAACCTCGTCGATCCTGAACGGTATGGCGGCCGGCACGTTGTATACATTCCGAACTATGTGACTGGGGGATCTTCATTGGGCCAGATGACGGAAGACGAGCTTGCTGCCATGTATCTACCGCATCTCAAGCGTATCAACCCCCTTTTCGATGAATCGTGGGTTGACGGACGGTGGTTGTTCCGGGCAGCAGGCGCGCAGCCGGTGTTCACGCTCGGCGCAGGTGCACGCTTAGCGGGCCACCGAACTCCGGTACGCGGGCTATACCTGGCCAACATGGCGCAGATCTACCCACAGGACCGAGGGCAGAACTACTCGATTCTGCTCGGCGAAAGAGTGGCCGAGGTGATCAGCGAGGACCTATCGCGTGATGGAATTCCGCCGGTACCACCTACCGACGCGGTGCCCGCGCCGTTTTCGCCGGACTGAATGAACAAAGACACGCGCTCAATTCACGTTATTTTTACAGTTGCATTTACGTGAACTCGCACGCGCTCGGCTATAATGAGGGGCACGTCTTTTGCGGCGAGTAGTCATGCAACCGGAACTGGCGACCCAGGCGGACCAAGGGCTTGTGGGCGCGGCGAGTGCCCTTGCCCGTCGGCTCCATTTGTCCACAACGCTCGTCAAATTCATGATCGTGGGTGCAATAGCCTTTCTCATTAACCAGCTGGCGCTTTTCCTGTTCTACGATTCCCCTCTTTTCTCGTTCCTCCCCGACAAGAACACTTCGGTCGACCTGGGACTGTTCAGGGATTCAGACATCAGGGCCCTCATTAGCTTGGTGCTGGCTGGAGAGGTCGCGATCGTATTCCAGTTCTATGCCCATGAGCACTGGACGTTCCGCCACCGCGAGCTGACGAAATGGGGCATGTTGCGCTTCTTGAAGTTCAACGCGAGCGCCGCCTTCATCTTCCTCCTCGTAGCAAGCAACGCGCTCAGGCTCACCTTCGACTTGAGTCCTTACATATCGCTGGCTATCGGTGTGATGATCAGCTTCGTGTGGAATTGGACGCTCAACACGCTATTGATCTGGCCCACGCCCAACAGGGTGACGCTTGAACGTTGACGGCACGCGAATAGCCGAAGATGCTGCGCTCGGGCCTGCAAGTCTGGGCGATGTCCGAAGTAACGCCCTTGCCGCCGGCCTTTTCGAATCAGTCCGTCGAAAGTACGCGGCGCACAGGACCATTGTCCGATTTGCAATTGTCGGAGGCGTTGGATACGTCATATACAGCGGCCTCCTCTTCTTGCTTTACGACCTCCATGTCTTGGCGTTCTTACCCGAGCAAAAGCAATCCGTTGACCTATTGCTATTCTCCTATAACGACTCGCTCCTTTTGATCACGACACTGATCGGAACCGAGGCATCGATCATTGGGGTGTTCATCGGACACTCCATTTGGACGTTCTCTGGCCTCGCCGTAACTAACAAGCCCCGATGGCGTCGTTTCGCCGAATATCAACTGAAAGCCTTGGTACCAACGCTTGGCATCCTTACCGTAGTTGTAAATGGACTCGCGGTTGGCTTCGGAATACACCACGCTGTCGCTGTGCCGATTGGTTTCGCTGCGTCGTTCATGTGGAACTGGCTCTGGGATACGAGACTAATCTGGAGAAGGAAGCAGGCAGCACAGTGACGACGAAGACTCTGAGGGAGATCCACGAAGAAGTCCCTCCCGATTTCTATGACCGCTCACGGGTGAACATCATTCAGCGCATATGGCACCCTCGCCGCTTCAAATGGATATCAGGTCTCGCCAAGCCGGTATCCGGGCGAATGTTGGACATCGGGTGCGACGGCGCTACTCTGACTGAGATAGTCGCCGAAAAATGCAAGCCAACGGAGGTCGTAGGGATTGACCTAGCTCAGGAATCAGTAGCGTACTCGAAGAAAAAGAGGCCGGACTTTCAGCTTGCCGTGGCCCATGCTGAACAGCTCCCATTCGGCGATGCGACGTTTGATATGGTGTTCTGCTCGGAAGTGCTAGAGCACGTTGACCGCCCGGAGAAGATGTTGGCGGAGATCCGGCGCTGCCTAAAGCGCGACGGATATGCGATTGTTGAAGTCCCAACCGAGACCTGGTTCTTTAAAGCTATATGGTCGGTGTGGACCAGTTTCGGCCCGGGAAAAGCTTGGCACCACGCACACGTGGTGGACTTCAAGGGTGACTTACTGGAGCGCATTGTGAAAGAGGCCGGCTTCAAGATCACAAGGCGCAGCGTCTTTATGGGCATGTTGCGCGCCTTCGTAATTATGCCAACCTGACACATCGATCCACTTTCGATTGACGCCAGACGGGGCAGCGGTGAGTTGTGAGTCCGCCGCTAGCGTCCGCGGGTCAGGCGAAGGCGGAACATCACACTCCACGCTTCGAGAATCATCTTGAAGGACAGTTTGGATTGACCGGCGCGCCGGTCAATGAAGAGGATAGGGACTTCGATGAACCGCTTGCCAGAGCAGTAGAGCTGGTAATTGATCTCGTAAAGAGAGGCGAAGCCGTGTGATTTCACCAGTCCGAAGTCGAGGGACTCTAGCGTGGAACGGGGGAAACATTTGAACCCGCCGGTGAAATCGGCGAGGGGTACGCCGAGAAGGATGCGCGCGACGCGGCCGGCGGTGCGGCTGATTAACCGTCGGTGGAGTGGCCACCCCTGCGTTCCTCCTCCTTTGGCATAGCGAGAGCCGATCGCGACATCGGAATCCGCCGCAGCCTCGACGAGACGAGGTACATCCTGAGGATTATGGGAATAGTCCGCGTCCATCTGGATGACGTAATCGGCGCCCATCTGCAGAGCCGCCCTGAAACCTTCTAGGTATGCAGTACCATAACCGAGCCGGCGTGCCCGGTGGACAGCGTGGATGCGTGGCTGGTTGAAGGAAAGCTTCTCCACGAGCTCACCCGTGCCGTCGGGCGAGCTGTCATCGATCACGATCGCCTCGTACTGATCGCCAAGAGCAATTATCTCGGGCAGCAGGCTGGGGATGTTCTCTGCCTCGTTATAGGTGCCGATCACTACGATGCATTTCATGTGCCGCAGCCTCGATGAACGCGCCCGGGTCTCTTGATTCTATATGCGACGAGGCGGCACATCCAGCCCTCGTTTCGTGTGGTTGCTCCAACAGGCCAACCCGGCGAAGATACATGCGTTCACATATCTGACGCTTGTTGCGTGAGAATGGTCGAGTATGCGCACGCTTGAGCTAGACGCTAAGGCCCCCGCGGCAGCGGCCTCCTTCTTGCGGCCCGCAGCTATCCCCGCTCTCATCTTCGCCGTCGCCTTGTTGGCGTACGTATTCTCAGATTACGACCGTTTTCCCGGGCCGTTGGGCGATGTGCCCGTCGTAGGCCACATGAGACCCAATGCGATCGACTGGTGTTCCGGGGACGAGGTCAGACCGCATTGCTGGTACCAGCATTATGTCTATCTTGCCAAGGCGCTTACCCAAGGGACGTTGGAGGTATCCAAGGCGGAGATGCCTGATTACTACCAAGACAGCGTGACCGAAGGTGGCAAGAGGTACCTTCCCTTCCCGCCGGGGCCAGCTTTGCTACTCGTGCCTTTCGTCGCTGTTTGGGGGACTGATTTTTCGGAAGTGTATTTCAGCATTGTACTGGGCGCCGTCAACGTGGTCCTTTTCTGGTACCTGTTGACGCTTCTTAAGGTGACTAATACCACAAAGTGGCTATTGGTGCCCTTCTTTGCTTTTGGGACCGAACAATTCTATGCGGCGACGACCGGGACTGTCTGGTTCTATGGTCACGTTGCCGCAATATTCTTCGTGCTCCTCGCGCTAATCGCGTTGCTGCGAAATACGTGGCCGGTGATCCCTGCCCTCTTTCTCGGTTTCGCGTTCCTGAGTCGCGAGCCGACAGTTCTGGCAGCGCCTGTGATCGCTTACTGGCTGTTGCGGCAGCGCGTTGATGTCAATCTGTGGGATCCGCTTACGGACCTCGTGCGATTTCGTATCGTCGCCGCATGGAGAAAGCTTATCGATGTAATAAAAACCGTCTATGGAGACAGGCAGGCGCTATGGCGAGCCGGCAGCTTCTGCGCGGGGCTGGTCCCGTTCGTGGTCTTCTTCTTCGTGTATAACATCGCCCGCTTTGACGGGCCCCTGGAGACGGGATATCACAAGGTGTACGAAGGCTACCTCGGTATCAATATCTACAGCTTTTATCGCGTAGATTTCCCAAACGCTCCTCATTTTGAACTCTTTGATCCTCGGAACATTCCGCTGCATTTGTACACGATTTTCCTGATGCCGCCGAAGTTTTATCCGGACTGGTCAGTCCTCCGGCCATCGCCTTACGGTATGAGTGTGCTGCTTTCTTCGCCTGCGTTCATTTACGCATTTTTCGTCAAGGGAAGGACTCTCTGGAAACAGCTGTGCTGGGTATCAATCGTGGCGATCTCCATTCCATTGTTTCTTCACTACAGTCAGGGTTGGGTGCAGTTTGGTTACCGCTTTCTGTTGGACTTTGCGCCGTACCTTCTGATTCTCACCGCCTTCGGATTCGATAGCTACAAATCGCCGGGAGGGCGACGGGTCCAGTTCTGCCTCGTAGGGATTGCGGTGGTGGCGGGCTTTTGGGGCCGTTACTGGGCGAACCAGTTCGGCTGGTAGTTGAGCTTGCCCGGCACGCAATCCGGCGTTAGCGAGAAGAAGGATTCGCGTCGAGCAGATGCGGCCCTGCTGGGGCT
>Ga0137366_10005179_pt1 | contig 10239 bp, 5 predicted proteins | sample SagtaG_8_FD_104938 | JGI IMG/M metagenome (GOLD analysis project Ga0137366, IMG submission 104938) | Vadose zone soil microbial communities from Sagehorn Ranch, Mendocino, California, USA - Sage1_L_60_16 metaG | ecosystem: Environmental > Terrestrial > Soil > Vadose zone | place: USA: California... | reverse complement strand
GACGTCAGAGACGCCCAGCGGGAGAAAAGGTTGGGTGCAAAACTCAAACGGCAAGCCAAACAACTGGGCTACGAACTTGTCCCCATCGAACCCAAGGCTGCATAAGTAGGAGTTCCTTGGAAGAGCACAAAATTGGTTATAAGCCTTCCTGCGCGATTCCAGGAAGCGGCTGTCCAGGAGCTCAGCCTACGGCTCTTCGACACGGTGAATGCGATTCGCTGGAAGTTCCCTTAGTATCTGTCGTTCACCACTAGGCCACCGGATTTCAACCTGTTTTATTGCCTTGAATGCGCCGAGACCGAAATGATTGCGCGGGTCGCGCGAAGCTCCATAGCCCGCACTCGTAGAAACAACGTCGTATTGGTTTTTGCCATCCTCGGTCGTGATCTTAACCTGCGCCCCGATCGCCATACGATTACTCTTTGTGCCCACTAACTTAAATGCCACCCAATTGTTGTCGTTAGCCGTAACGTTTCGGAGGACTCTGGTTTTTCCATTCAAGACCGTGACCACCAGGTCCATATGACCGTCATTGAACAGATCGCCGATGACGGCGCCACGGTACGGCTCGGAGAGTTGCATGTCTGTGCCGGTTTGAGCGGTGACGTCCTCGAAGGTCATCTTGCCGAGGTTGCGGAAGATGGAGTTTGGCTCGCCGTAAGTACGGTTTGAAAATTCGGCGATGTTATCGAGGACGTTGCCGCGAGCGACGAACAAATCCTTTAAACCATCGTTATCAAAGTCGGCGGCCCCGCTCGACCATCCAGACATTTCAAGCGTGGGACGCGCCAGCCCACTTCGGCCGGTGACGTCAATGAATATACCGGCGCCTCGATTACGAAACAGAGGAAAGGTCTCGAGCTCTGTTGCGGTGTGCCAGATGTCCGGTAGTCCGTCATTGTCGAGATCGCGAAACTCGATTCCCATACCAGAAACGGCCTTGCCGTTTTCTGAATAAGCCACACCGGCGTCCATTGCTACTTCCTCAAACGCTTTGCCCTTGAGGTTATGGAAGAGCGAGTTCGGCATGTTGTCATTGGCGACGAAGATGTCGATATAGCCGTCACCGTCATAGTCGTTGAAGCCGATTCCCATGCCCTTGCCAAGTTTTTTTGAAATGCCGGTCTCATCAGAAACATCAGTGAATGTTCCATCACCGTTGTTGCGGTACAAAGTGGAAGGCAATGGCTCGTAAAATTTTGGGTGGCAGTAGGCGCGCAACCGGCCTCCACCCAAACACATCGGGTCCTTATTTACTTCCCAACGACAATAGTTGGAGACGAAGAGATCGAGCTTGCCGTCATTGTTGTAATCAACCCAGCCAGCGGCGGCACTCCACATCTTCTGTCCCTTGTACATGGGAGAGCCGACGCCAGCCTTGTCTGTGACATCGGTAAAAGTGCCGTCAGCGTTGTTATGGTAGAGGTGGTTTTTCGTGACGCTAGCGACATAGATGTCTTCCCATCCATCGTTGTCGAAGTCTCCCACCGAGACTCCCATATCGTAACCATCACCAGCTAAACCAGCTTTCTCGGTTTCGTCAGTGAAAGTTCCGTCATGGCTGTTATGGAAGAGACGGTTGTAGTACTTCGGAGATTCTTTCTTCAGGGACGGGATTGCCGCACCGTTAATGATGAAGATGTCCAGCCAGCCGTCATTGTCGTAATCAATTAACCCGATGCCGGAAACCATGGTCTCAGGCTGGTTCTTGTTGGGAGTTGGTGAACTATTGGTGGTGAACTGCAGACCAGAGCGGGTAGTGATGTCTTCGAACCGAATTGCTGTGTTGACTGTCTTAACTTGGCAGTGAATCGTTAATGCGAAAGCGGCCATTGCCGCGATCGTGAGGGATGACCGAACCATTTGTTCAACGACAGTCTAACATAGAGGTTGTCATGGGTTCGTTTCCCGGCGATCTGAGCTTTCTGCTATCCGCTTCAGGCGCTCGAACTCTGCGCGCTCGTGCGACGCATCAGCATTTCGACCGGCTTGGGAAAACGCTCGCGAAAGCGCGAAGTGGGCATCGGGACTTCCCGGAGCAAGTTTGATCGCGATTCGCAGTTGTTCAATCGCGGCTTGGGCCTTCTCGAGTTCTATCAACAGGCGCCCATATGCAATGTGAGCGACAAAGTCGCCCGGATCCATTGCAACTGCTTCCTTAGCGTATTTCAAGCCTTGTTGATAATCTCCCGTACGCAGGTACTCCAGTGCAAGCTGAATGCGGGCGGGTGCGTGTGATGGGGTGATTTGTATCTCGCGGCGGAATTCGTCCATAGCCAAGGGCGGATGTTCTTTGAGCAAGAACACGCCATAGAAGTAATGCACACCCGGTTCGGAAGGGTAAAGCGACAGTAACTGCTTCAACTGCTCTTCGGCGGCGACACGGTCTTGCAAGGCGATCAGCGCCTGTGCGCGGCCTGCCTGCCGAACCAAGGGGACTTGTTTCGTCGGAACGTTTGAAGGTAGCTTTGCCATGCGCAAGGCTGTCCTCCCCAACGCGTCCAGCAGTTCTGTGTCGGCAAGTACGGCATCTTTTGGTGCCTCGGGATGTGCGGCAGCAATTCGATTGACTGCGAGGGTCAAGCGCACCAGTGCGATATCGGGCTTCCCCAAGAGTGTATTGAGAATACCGTCGTGATACAGGACGGCGCGCGCAAAGTCTGCGTTGTTCCCAAGACCAAGCCTTATGCATCGTTCCAGTGCCGCGAGAGCGTTGGGGTAATGTTTTAGGTGAAATTCGCTAAGACCCAACATGCCGAACCCGGGACCGGGCTGCTGGTGTTCCTGGATGACGAAATGGACGAATGCGGCGCGGGCATCCAAGAAGTGTCCTGAATCAAACAAAAGCGTTCCCAGATGCCACCAGCCCTCGGTCCAGTCGGGGCGGAGCTTCACCGCGCGTTGAAACAAGTTGATCGCTTCCGGAACACGATCTGATTCCATTGCCGTCTGCGCACGTGCCGCCAAATCATCGAATGATTCGGACAGCCCGCCTTTCTGCGGTGGCCTTTGCTGCACCTCGACATCGCGGGGGTAAGCAAAAGCCCGTTGGCACAAGGCAAGCGCATATAACGTGAAGAGAAGGTAAGCCGCAATGTCTCTTATCGTTTTCACTTTAGTAGGACGCCTGCCTCACGGTGATCAAGGCTCGAAGGGCAGCATGAGCTTCCGGTAACGGCAGGCTTAATATCATATCCTTGGTTTGGATTTCGATCGAAAGTCTATCCAGCAGTCTTAATTCAGCATTCTTACACCGTTCAATCCCGGAAGGCTGGAAAGATCGTTCCTGCTGTATTACATTGATCCGTACACTCGCCAGCAAGCTTCCGGCAAGGAGTTTAGCTATGAAATGGCTGCCCTTTTCACTCGCTGCGCTGCTTCTGCTGTGTGCATCCAGCCTTGCACAGCAAAATCAGTCTCAACCAAATAACGCTAGTCAGGCTGCCACCACCGTGCACGCGACATCGCAAGAAGTGGTGCTTGATATGGTGTTCCGCGACAAGAAAGGCCGAGCGATTCGCGATGTGCGGCCAGAGGAGATTCACATTGCAGAAGATGGAGTTGAGCAGAAGTTGACATCATTCCATTTGGTTCAGGGTAACCCAGCGGCACCGGCGGGTACGGCGCAACCACTTCAGCTGGACCCCATGCGCGAAATCCGGTTGGTTACGCTGGTTTTCGAGGGACTTGATCAGGAAGGAAAACGGTTCTTCCGCCAGGCGCTGAAGGACATCCTCGATATGACGCCGGAGCAAAACTTATTCTTCTCCATCTTGACGATTGATCAAAGGCTGCATGTGCTGCAGCCTTTTACCGCCGATCACACAACATTGCTGAAGAGTGTGGATCGTGCCGCAATGTGGTCCTTTATTCAGTACCAGAACAATTCGGTCCAGGTGAAAAGTGAGCTGAAACAAGTTGTGGATGGGGGCGAACCGCAGTTGTCGGGCGGCGCTGGAGGTGGCCCCAGTCAATCCGCGATTGCGGGCGCAGTCAATTACAGAATGGCGAAAATGCAGTATGACATGCTGCAAGCCGCCGAGGCGGCCGACCGTGAATACAATGCGCGCGCAACCATTGACGCATTGATGGCTCTGGTGCGGGCGCAGTCGGAGCTTCCCGGTCGCAAAATAGTCGTGTATTTCAACCCTTCCCTGTTCATACCTGAGGTGGTCAAAGAACAGTATGCCAATCTCATCAGCATGGCGAATCGTGCCAACATTAGCTTTTACACGGTCGATCCGAAAGGTTTGCTCGCTCTGAGATCTTCTGACAGCGCGACTTCTAAAGACCAGGTGACGTTCAGCCACGGCAGCACTGGGACTCAGGATTTGAGCGCAGCTGTTGGCGAGAGTCGAAACTTGCAGATGAGGGGCGGTGTCGGGGAAGTCTCAACCTCACAGGCCCATGCTCAGGAAAACGCCGAAGGTGCCCTGCGCGCCAACCCGCTACTTTGGCTGCGCGACCTGGCACAGCAAACCGGCGGTGCGACAATCGCCGAAACCAATGATTACAGAGCGCCGCTTAGAGTCGCTTTGGAAGAAGTGAGGGCTTACTATGAGGCGGCCTACATCCCACGCGCTCCCCTGGCGGACGGGAAGTTTCGAAAAATCTCGGTTCGCGTGGATCGTCCCGATGTCGTCGTCCATACTCGCAGCGGGTACTTCGCCTTGCCTCAATTGAAGATGGGACAGCAATTGGCTTCTTACGAGATGCCCTTGCTGAATGCATTGGGCTCTACGCAAGCTCCAGCCGATTTCGCATTCAACGCCGCCGCCGAGCGGTTCAATGATCGTGGACCTAAGATCCAGTACATGATCACTCTCGAGGTGCCCCTCAAGCAATTGACATTCACGCCGCAGCCAGACCAGAAGAACGCAACCGTAGACGCTGCATTGCTGGCGGTTGTGAAAAATCCTGCAGGAGAAATTGTCGAGAAGCTAAGTAAAGACTTCGCGGTGCAAGTGCCATTGGGTAAAGCGGAGGCCTACAAAGCCGGAAACCTGGTACAAAGTTTTTCGACCGAACTACCTCCGGGAACATATTCGCTCGAAGCGGTCATTATGGATCGAAACAACAGTAAGATGAGCGTGAAAAAAACCGCTCTCACTGTCCCGGAGCCCTCGAACAAGCTTTCGATGAGCGACGTTGTTGTGGTTCGTCGAACGGATGTACTGAAGAGTAACGAGATTCTGGACGCGTTCTATTTCCCGGGAGGTAAGATCACTCCGACACTTACTCAGACTCTTAAGGGCGGCGCAGGAAATATTCTCCCTTTCTATTTTGTGGTGTATCCCAACCGCGACGTGAAGGAAACCCCTAAAGTAATCATGTCCTTCTACAAAGAAGGACAATATTTAGGCGCGGCCGAAGCACCTCCCCTACCCCAGCCGCCGCTGCCCGAAATGCAAGCGGAGGGACGAATTCCGTATCCGGAGAATTTGCCGGCAGACAAATTCACCCCGGGCGCGTATGAGATCCGCATCGGAGTCGTCCAGGGAAGCGCGAAAGTTGAGGAGAATGTCGCCTTCCAGGTCGAGTAGTACCGACTGTTTTCATAAAAACGTTTTCATAAATAGGTCGAATAGAATGAACTGATGTACAGATGGATACTAGCGGCGATACTTTTCGGCCACCTCGCGTCAGCGCAGGACCAGGCCGGGCAGGCGACGCTTAGCCGCGCAGTTGAACTGCACCAATCGGGAAAGTACGCCGAAGCCATTGTTGCTTACCAAACGTACTTAAAGAGTCATCCGGAAGCCGCTGCGGTTCGGTCCAATTTGGGGGCGGCGCTGGCACATGAGGGTCGTTACGATGACGCTATTGAAGAATACAAACAGGCCTTAGCCGCATTACCTTCCAATGCTGGAATCCGATTTAACCTCGGTCTTGCCTATTACAAAGAAGGCGATATAGAGCATGCGGAGAAGGACTTCGAAGCGGTTTATGCGAAGTTATCCCTTGATGACCCGCAGCGGAAGCGGCTCGCTTTGCTGCTCGGAGAATGCTACTTGCGCCAGGGCGAAGATGTCAGGGTTATCGCTCTGCTAGATCCGTTGTCTGAAACGGATCCAAACGATCTCGCACTAGCGTACCTTCTGGGCACTGCCCTATTACACCAAGGGCAAGATGAACGCGGCGCTCTCATGATTCAGCGCATTTTAAAAAATGGTGACAGCGCCGAAGCTCATATGTTGATGGCCTTCACGCGAATGAAAGCGAACGACAAGAAAGGCGCGATGGAGGACGTAGACCGTGCGCTTGCCCTGAATCCGAACCTGTCCGAGGCATATATTCTCCGTGGAAGATTGGAGTTTCTCGCAACTGACTTGCACGACTCGGAGCTCGCATTTCGCAAGGGTTTGGAGCTCGATCCCAATGCCTTTGACGCCCTACTCTGGCTCGGAACGCTCCTGCGCGAGCAAGGACAGTTGCCCGAGGCCCGCTCGCGCCTGGAACATGCGCTTCAATTACAGCCAAAGGAAATTCGTGCGCGTTATCAGTTTGCGCTTGTTTGTTCAGCGCAAGGCGATGACAAGAAAGCGGCGGAACTGCTCGAGGCGCTGATTAAGGACGCGCCTGAGTACACGGAGGCTCATCGCAGCCTCTCAACAATCTACTTCCGCCTGGGTCGTGTTGATGAGGGACGAAAACAAAGGAAGATTGCCGAAGCCATGGACGCCGCCATTCAGGCACAGGACCAGGAGCGGGGACGGAACTTGAATAAGTAATGCGCTCAGTCATTCTTCTATTAATTCTCGCACCCGCCGCGATTGGGCAGACCACTCAGCAAAACTTTGACGAGCTGTCGGCGAAGGCACAACAAGCCTACGAAGCCAACGAAATCGAACAGGCAGCTCAGCTTTACGCCGACGCGATTAAAGTACGCCCGGATTGGACGCAGGGATGGTGGGCCCTGGGGATGATCAACTACCAGCGAGATCATTATCAGGAATGCCGCGATGAATTGAAGCGAATGGTAGAACTCGACAGTTCCGCCGCCGCAGGGTGGGCATTGCTCGGACTCTGCGAGTTCCGAACCAAGCAGTACGACGACTCATTCCAACATTTAAAAAAAGCTCACATGATGGTACCGGAAGGCCAAGGAGTAGGGCAGTTGTTCGACATGGCGGACTATCATCTGGCTTTATTGCTCAACCACCAGGGCGCGTTCGAATTGGCGCAGGGAATGCTCATGCGCGTCGCGCGCAGGGTTCATGATAACCCGGAAATGTCATTCGCGGCCGGCTTGGCATGTTTGCGAATGGCTATTTTCCCCGACGAAGTGCCGGAGAAGCAACGTGAAGTCGTCACCATGGCCGGCAAGGTTTTTTGGTCTTTGGCTACGCTGGTTCCAGCGGAATCTGAGGCGGCGTTTAAAGCTTTGGTTTCGAAATATCCAAAGTTTCCGCATGTGCACTATTTTTACGGTACCTACCTCGCGGCCCATCACCCTGAATTGTGTGCGGCTGAATTTCTCGAAGAATTGCGCATTACTCCTGATGACGTTCCCGCACGAGTCGAACTCGCATTGCGCTACATCCTCGAACGAAAACTCGTGAGGGCATTGCAACTGGCTCGCGACGCAGTGGCGCTCAGCCCAGATTCTGTGGGAGCTCAGCTGGTATTGGCCAAGGCCCTTCGTGCTCAAGGCCACGAGGAGCAGGCACTTGTGCCGCTCCTGCAGGCCAGAAAACTTGATCCCGTCAGTCCACAAATCAGCCTCTATCTCGCCAGCGCGTACCGGAGTCTTCACCGCACCGACGATATGCGTAAGGAAATGGCCGAATACGAACGCCTCAAGTCCGGCCAGGCAAACTGGCCGTGAGCGCCGACGCCTGATTCTCGATTTGACTCGCAAACCATTGGCCTACATCGTTTTACTGTAACGCTTTAGACGAAGCATTTGTTTCTCATAAATGTTGCCTAACCCCAATGGCTAGAATTTTTTACAAAACATTCGTTTTTTTGCTTGACAGTGCTTGCAAAACCACGATAAAAGTGCACCCCAGGTTCGGAATAATGTTTTTCTACTAGTCCGGGGAAACGGTTACTAGGCTCGAACCTAAAAACAGGAGAGGTCCAAAATGCACACTCGCCGCTACTTCTCACTAATTACGATCGCCACGATCGTTGCGGTTTTGGCTGTAATGACTTTGCCCATCTACGCGCAGCAAACCAGCGCGACCCTGAATGGAACTGTTCTTGATGCTACCGGTGCAGTGATCCCCGGAGCGAAGATCAACCTGAAAAATCAGGCGAGCGGCGACATGCGCAACAGCGTGAGCAATGGCGACGGCTATTTCACCTTCGCCGCCATTCCGCCCGGACGTTACACCCTCAATGTTTCGAAGGATGGCTTTAGTAGCTGGGAAGTGAAGGATGTGGTACTCGAATCTGCTGACAAGCGACTCGTCACGGGAATTACCCTGAAGCCCTCTACGACGAATGAGACGATTACGGTTGAGGCAACCGCAGGAGAAATCACTCCCGTAGATTCGGGCGAGAAATCGACGACGATCAACGAGCACATTCTGAACAACGTGGCCATTGTGGGACAGAACGCCGCAGAGTTCATCAAGATTATGCCCGGCATGGCCTTCTCAGGTGGCACTCTGAATCAGAGCTCATACGCTGCCCAAGATGAACGCACCGGCAGCGGGCCGGTGGGCAGCTTCTCCGCGAATGGCCAGCGCCTTGGCGCCCTCGATATTACTTCCGACGGCGCTCACATTATTGACCCAGGTTGCAACTGCGGTCAGGCCATGAACACCAACGCGGATATGACCTCGGAACTCAAAGTCATGACCTCAAACTTCGGGGCGGACGAGGCCAAGGGGCCGGTCACGATCAGTGCAATTGGTAAGTCAGGCGGCAATCAGTTCCACGGCGAGCTCTACACCTATAATCGTTACTTCGCAGCTAATGCGAATGACCCGCTGAACGGATCATTCGGTAATTTTCCCAACGGCCAGGCTATCGCTCCAAAGGCTAAGACGAAGTACTTTTATCCCGGCGGCAACATTGGTGGGCCCGTAATTATTCCAGGCACTGACTTCAACCGCAATCGCGATAAGATGTTCTTCTTCTATGGAATGGAGTACTACAAACAGGACGTGGACAATGGTGTTTATGAGGCCTCGGTTCCCACGCTTGCGATGCGACAGGGTGATCCTAACTCCTTCCTTGCTTTGAGGTCGAGCCCGGTAAACAACCTTGGTTGCGGTTACATCACGGAAAACTTCGACGCGACGAAACCTGCTCTTCAGCAATACTCGGCGAATAAGCATACTGAAAACTGCTATGTGGGTGATCTCAACGGATGGGCCATCACAGGCCCAGCGGGAGGCTTCTCCGGTCACGATAATGCCGGCGTAGCTAACGCGCCGAACACTAACCTGGTCAGCTATGTATTGCACACATACCCCGACGGCACGACGGAGTATTGGCCAACGGGAGTGCTCAGCTCGACCGATGCGAATGGGATGGCACTGATGGGCACGTATCCCCTACCCAATGTCGATCCCACTCTGGTCGTCAATGGGCAAAAGCTCGGTTGGAACTATATCAACGCACAAACGCGGTTTTCGAATATGCTGCAGGAGCGCGGACGGATAGATTACAACTTCGGCGATTCGATGAAGTTGTATGTTTCGTACAATCACCAACACGATAACGCTGTAAACAGCCTCGACACTCTCTGGACCGGAAATGGCCAGAGCTGGGCATCGCCTACTACGCCCTATCCGAGTCCCATCGTTGAGAGCACGACATCGCACGTGGTTTCGGCCAACGTCACAAAGATTTTCAGCCCAACTCTGACCAATGAGTTGATCTTTACCTACACCTATCTCAACCTGCCGAACAGCTTCCAGGATCCCAGCAAAATTAGTCGCTCAGGTCTGGGCCTGAACTATAACTTGCTCTTCACCCATCCGAACCCCGATCAACTTATCTTCCCGCAAATGACAGGGTGGGGTGACGGAATCTCCAATCAGCTCAACACTGGATTTGAACTCAACGGCACTGTGTACGCGAAAAAGACGCTGCCCTCCGTTGCTGACAATGTTTTCAAGGTGTGGGGAAGGCACACAACCAAGTTCGGATTCTACTGGGAGCGCACTTGGAACTCTCAACCGGGCAACGCTGCCGTCAACGGCTCCATGCAGTTTGCGCCTTGGGCGTCTAACACCACCGGTAACGCCTATGCCGATATGCTTACCGGCCCGATTGCCGACT
>Ga0137366_10005178_pt1 | contig 10241 bp, 7 predicted proteins | sample SagtaG_8_FD_104938 | JGI IMG/M metagenome (GOLD analysis project Ga0137366, IMG submission 104938) | Vadose zone soil microbial communities from Sagehorn Ranch, Mendocino, California, USA - Sage1_L_60_16 metaG | ecosystem: Environmental > Terrestrial > Soil > Vadose zone | place: USA: California... | reverse complement strand
GCAACGCTCGCCGCGGGAGGGATCTACTCGAAGCCGATGGCGATCCGCAAGGTCCTGCTCGGCAACGGCAAGGAGGACACCGATGCCGGCTGGGGCGAGCCGTCGCGAACGCGGGTGATCACCCCCGGCGTCGCCTACACGGTCACGCAGATCCTCGAGGAGAACATGCAGTACGGCACGGGCACGGGGGCCTACTTCGGGCGTCCTGCGGCGGGGAAGACCGGCACGACCGACAGCTACGCGGACGGCTGGTTCTGCGGCTACACGCCGAACCTCGAAGCGACCGTCTGGATCGGCTACCCGCGCGGCGAGGTGCCGATGCTGAACGTGCACGGGATCGCCGTCTCCGGCCCCACGTTCCCGGCGACGATCTGGAAGACGTTCATGCAAAAGGCGGTCGGGCGGACAAATCCGGCCGACTTCAAGGTGCCCTCGGTGCTGCCGACCTGGCACTCGTTCACGCGGGGGCAATACGCGGTTGGCACCTACAGCCCGCCCCCGCCGACCTACTACTACGGCGGCGGGTCGAGCACTCCGCCACCCCCACCACCTTCGCCTGGCCCGACGCCGTAACGCCGCCGTTCTCGGCGCCGGGCTGCTGACGTTTGCCGGTGTCTGCGTCTGCATCGCCTCGGCCTGGCCGCACGATTCCCCGCTCGTCCCGCGCCACGGTGGGCTGCTCGAAGGCGACACAACCTGGGCCTGGCTCTATCTCGCGGGCGAGATCGCCGCCTTTGCCGCCTACGTCGTCGGCCTGCTCTTGCTGCGGCGCGCGGCCGTTCGACTGACGCTCGTCGCGGCGCTGGCGGTTGCGATTCAGCTCGCGCCGCTCGGCGCGCCTTTGCTGCTCTCCAGCGACGCGTGGACCTATTGGGACTACGCCCGCATCGCCTTCGTCCACGATGCCAACCCGTACACGCAGCCGCCGAGTGACTTTCCGGATGACCCGGCCTACGCGTACATGGGCGGCGCCTACCACGACACCACGTCCGTCTACGGTCCGCTCTTCACGCTTGCCTCGGAACCCGTAGCGGGCGCCGCGGGATCCTCGGCGGACGCGGCAGCCTGGCTGTTCAAGTCGCTGGCGGCGCTCGCGATGCTGGGGACGGTGGCACTCACGGCGCTGCTCGCCCGCCGGCGTGCCTACGCCGCAGCGCTCGTCGGCTGGAATCCGCTGCTGGCGCTGCACTTCGCAGGTGGCGGGCACAACGATGCGTGGATGGCGCTGCTCGTGATGGCGGCTCTCGCGCTCGGTACGAGCGGACGGCGCCAGTGGGCGGGCGCGGCCTGGGTCGCCGCGATCTTCATCAAGTGGATCGCGGTCGTCTTCCTACCGTTGCGAGCGCTCGAGGCCCGAGCGCGCGGGCGTCGCGTCGGTCACCTCGGCTTCGCAGTCGCGGCTCTTGCGCTCGTCGCGGTGGCGAGCGCACAGTTTGGCTGGCACTGGCTCGAGGCCTTCGGGCCGCTCGCCCGCAACGCGAACAAGGAGACCGAGTTCGCGTTGCCGCACCGCCTGAAGGAGCTCGGCGTCCCTCGTGAGGTGGCGCTGGGGCTGTTCGCCGGCGCGTTCGCGCTCGCCTATCTCTGGCTGGCGCGGCAGGCGTGGCGCGGCCGCGCGCGGCTGGGGCTAGCAGCCGGTTTGCTCCTGTGCGCCTCGCCCTACCTCGTGCCCTGGTACGCGGTCTGGGCCATTCCGGTTGCCGCCTCCGAAGACGATCCGCCGGCGCAATGGCTTGCGGTGGCGGTCTCCGCCTACCTGTTGCGCCAGCGCGTTCCGATTTAGCCCTCCTCACGCCGCCGAAAGATGAGCACGCCGTCGGCGGCGGCCACCAGCCGGAAGCGCGGGTCGCGACGGAGCTGCTGGATTCGCTTCAGGCCACGCCGGTGGTCGTTGTGGTCGCCGAGGGACGGCTTTCGCTCGTCTACGATCACCCAGGTCGCGTCGCGAAGGTAGGGGAAGCTGAAGATCTGTTTGCGCTCGGAGAGGTGAGCGCCGAGCGAGTTCGTGGCGGTTACGGGTGCGGTTGCGGGAATCAACTTCAGCATGCGGGCGGCGATCCGGTCGTGCCGGGAGATGTGGGCGCTCTTTGCCTGGAAGGTTTGTCCGCCGGGGACGAACCGCCAGACCGGGATCGGCCCGAGCCAGTAGTTGCCCGCGATCGCTGTCAGCACGACGACGACGCCGGCCGCTTCCGCCCAGCGGCCGAGTCTTCCTGCGCCGATCGCCGCGGCCGCGAAGAGGATGGGGATCTCGGCCGCGACGTAGTGGTAATGGATCGAGCTCTGAGCGTCGACCGAGGAGAGCAGGTTCAGCGCGAGCTCCGGTATGAGGGCGACGAGTAGTAACGGCGCGAGCAGCGCCAGCGCCGCCATCGGGAGGAGCAGATTGAGGAGGTAATGCGTGCCCCGGTGGTCGAAGGCGACCGAGAGGAGACGCCCAGGGTCGGTAAATGCCTTCCCTACGATCCCGGCGGCCGACCCGCCGACCGCGTCGTAGCGACCGTAGAAGCTCGATTCGGCGCCGTGGAAGTGGGGGATCACGACCTGAATCGCAATCGCCGAGGCCGCGACGCCCGCGGCGGCGATCGTTCCACCGGCGAGCCAGCGGCGTCGCCCGATCGCGTACCAGATCCCCAAGCCGGCGATCACGAGCGGGACTTCCTCGCGTGTCAGGGCTGCGAGCGCCGCGAAGCAGGCGAACGGCAGCAACCGATCCTCGTCCAGATACCAGATCGCAAAGAGCAGCAGCGGGCAGGCGAGCGAGACCGGGTGGAACTCGTTCAGTGTCATCCACTCGGTCGCCGGAAAGAGCAGGTAGGCGAGCGAGAAGCCGAGCGCAGCCCGTTCCGAGCCGGTGTGCTTGCGCGCCAGCCAGAAGAGGGGCAGCGCTCCGAGCGCGACCGCCAGCGCCTGTGCGGTCAGGAGCAGGCTCGGGCTCGGCCAGATCCACCAGAGCGGCGCGAAGACGATGAGGATTGGGTCGACGTGCGCGGCCAGCCGCGAGATCTGAGCACCGTGCAGGTTCGTCACCTGGAGCAGATGGCCATGCGCGGTCGACCAGACAGCCTGAACCATGTTCCCGAGGTCGAAGCGGCCGGTCTCGAACGCTTCGTGCCTGAGCACGGAGAGGGCCGCGAACCCCGCGGCATAAGCGGCCATTGCCGCCCAGAGCAGTGGACGGGCTCGAGCGATCCTCATACGGCCCGCCGCTCGTTGAGTGGCGCGCGTGATTTCACGAGCCGGGTTTGGACGGCCGCACCGGCAAAGCCGCCACGGCCTCTAGATCGGCATCGCAAGCGACGCCTCAACGGAGCAGGCCCTCGATCAGCGTTCGCCAGCGCTCGCCGAGGATCCGTTCGGAGGCGCGGGCTTGATACGCGCGCAGGCCGTCGTCTGCGAGGCGCTTCGCCAACGCAGGGTCGCGGGCGATGCGCCGAATCGCAGCCGCCAGCGCCGACGCGTCGCCGGGCGGCACGAGCTGCGCGCTTTCGCCGTCGACGAGCAGCTCGCGCGCGGCGGGCGTGTCCGCAGTGATCACGGGCACACCACAGGCGAGCGCCTGGAAGACCTTGTTGGGGATCACCCTGCCCGCCTTTTCCGAGGTGCCGAAGATACCGAGTGCGCAACCGGCGTTGTGGAGCTCCCGCGACAGTCGCTCGTACTCCACCCACGGCACGTGCTCGACATTGGGCGGGGGCTGCCGAAGCAGCGCCTCGAGCTGGCCGCTACCGACGATCCTGAAGTTCAGGTCGGGGGCGAGCCGGGCCGCCTGGAGCACAGTCGCCACCCCGTGCAGGGGGATCAGCTTGCCGACGAAGAGCGCATGGAAGGGCTGCTCGGGCTCCCAGCCGGGGCCGAAGACCCGCTCCTCGGCGCCGACGAAGCAGACCTCGACCTTGTCTCGCGGAAGGCCCCCGAGCTCGGCGAGAAACTTTGCGTTCGCCTGGGTGTCTGCGATGACGAGGTCGGCCGCGCGGAGGGCGCGGCGGTCGATCGCTTCGAGCGCGCGCGCCGCAGGCGATTTCGGCCCGAAGCGCCGACGATCCGCGACGAATGTGTCGTAGAGAGAGACGAGTGGGTTGAAGACGACCGGTCTACCGGCCGCGACTCGCCGGGCGGCAGTGAGGTCGAGATGCCCGGGGTAGCCGACGACCAACGCATCGAACTCCTCCCGGGGACGGCGGAAGAGCCGCGCCTCGGCGAGCGCCAGTCGGGCCGCCGTCCCCGCGCCTGCGCGCCATTTGTGCGTGTCTCGCTCCCAGACGGAGACGTGGTGCTCGCTGACCTCGACGCCGGCGCCGCGAAGCGCCGCGATCACCTGCGCGTTTCGCGGGTAGTCGCGCTCGTACGTGCCGAAGTAGAGGATGCGCACTTTGCTCGGGCCGGGCCTGGTCTCCCCGCGCCCCTAGCGGGTCTCAGGACAGAATCTCGTCGACGTGGAATTCCGCCTGCTGACGGCCGACCGTGGTCTCCTCGTGCTGGCTCGTGAGCATCTCGCTGATCAGGCCGAGGGAGAAGAACTGGAGCCCGACGACGACTAGGAGCACCCCGAGGGTGAGTAGTGGCCGCTCGCCGATCGCGTGGCCGAGAGCTTTAACGACGGTCAGGTAGACGAGGATCGCGACTCCGAGCAGGCCGAGGATGAGACCGAGTCCGCCGAACAGATGTAGCGGCCGGTGCCGGTAACGGCCGATGAAGGAGACCGTCAGCAGATCCAGGAACCCGCGGATGTAGCGCTCGACGCCGTAGCGCGAGCGACCGTGCTCGCGCGGGCGATGGTTGACCGGCAGCTCGGCCACCCGAAAGCCGCGGTACTGCGCGAGCACCGGGATGAACCGATGGAGCTCACCGTACAGGGGCATGCCTCGAACGACCTCCGCCCGGTAGGCCTTGAGGCCGCAGTTCATGTCGTGCAACCGCAGTCCCGACATTCGCCCCGTCACCCAGTTGAAGATCCGTGAGAGGACCCGGCGACGCAGCGGGTCGCGCCGGCGGGTCTTCCAGCCGGAGACCAGGTCGAAGCCCTCGTCGAGCTTCACGAGCAGGCGCGGAATCTCCGCCGGATCGTCCTGGAGGTCCGCGTCGATCGTGACGACGATCTCGCCGCGGGCTTGGCCGAAGCCGGCCGCCAGCGCAGCTGCCTTGCCGAAATTTCGTCGCAGACGCACGACCCGGATGTTCTCGTTGGCGTCATGCAGCCGCGTCAGCGCCGCGAAGGACCCGTCGACGGAGCCGTCGTCGACAAAGACGGCCTCCCACTCCTGCCCCAGTGGTTCGAGGGCAGCCTCGAGCTCGTCGTAGAGGAGGGCGATCGAGCGCTCCTCGTTGTGCAGCGGGATGACGATTGAGATCACGGAGGCGGAGGCGGGGGTGGTGTCGTCGTGACCGGAATGGTGACGGTTGTCGGCACGGTCGTGGGCGGAGGAGGCGGCGGCGTGGGTGGCGGCGTGGGTGGCGGCGTCGGTGGCGGCGTCACCGTCGTCGGGGCTGTCGTCGTCCTCTTGGTGGAGGCTGCGGTGCTCGTACGCGCGGTCGGCGCCGTGGTACTCGGCTCGGCGGTTGTCGTGCCTGACGCCGTCGTCCTCCTTGTTGTGGAGGACGGTGCCGGCGTTGAATCGTTCGAGTCGCTGACGAGGAAGGCGATGGCGACGCCCGCCGCTGCGGCTACGAACAGCAGCAGCGCGGCGAGCAGCAGTGGAAGCGGCACGGGGCGGCGGCCACGGCCGCCGGGGCTGCCTCGCGGGATCACGCGCGTCGGCGCGTCGCTCAGCGTTGTTGGCTGCTCACCAGGTGAGAGCGCTCGGACGAGTGCTTCGCCGTCCGGCGGTCGCGCCTCGGGATCCTTCGCAAGCGACGCCTCGGCCAGAGCGGCGAGCGCCGGCGGCGCGGTCGGCCGGGCGTCGGCCAAGGGGAAGGGCCGCTCCTGAATGTGCATGCGAGCGAGCTCGATTGGGCTTTCCGACTCGAACGGAAGCCGGCCGGCGAGCATTCGGTACAGGATGACGCCGAACGAGTAGACGTCGCTCGCGGCCGTGGCGGGGAGTCCCTGAGCCTGTTCCGGCGAGATGTAGGCGGCCGTACCGAGGAGGGTCCCGGCCTCGGTCAGCGTTCCCGAGCCGACGAGCCGGGCGATGCCGAAATCCGCGATCTTGGCGACGCCTTCGTCGTCGAAGAGCACGTTGGCCGGCTTCAGGTCCCTATGGATGAGCCCGCGCGCGTGCGCGTGCGCGAGGCCGGCGGCCAGCTCCCGGGCGATTCGCTCTGTCTCCTCACGCGGATACGGCTCGCCCGGGACCAGCCGGTCCTCCAGCGTGCCCCCGCCGAGATACTCGAGCACCATGAAGGGGCGGCCATCGGCCTCGCCGAAGTCGTAGAGGCGACAGATGTTCGGGTGGGCGAGCGCGGCCACGGCCTGCGCCTCACGCTCGAAGCGCGCCGGGTCGGCGTCCCGGGCGAGCAGCTTCAAGGCGACGCGCCGGCCGAGCTCGATGTCGTCGGCAGCCCAGACCTCTGACATCCCGCCGGCTCCGAGGCGGACGACGAGCCTGTAGCGACCCCCCACCAGTTCGTCGGCCACAGGGTTAGCTTATGCGGCTCGCATGGCGGATCTGCTCTCCATCGCCGAAGCGCAGCATCTTGTCCTCGAGCGTGCCAGGCCTCTTCCGGCCGAGAACGTGCCGCTCGAGAGTGCGGCGCGTCGTGTTCTCGCCGAGCCAGCCCGGGCGGAGATCGATCTGCCGCCGTTCCCGAGCTCCGCGATGGACGGCTACGCCGTCCGGGCTGACGAGACGCCCGGACGGCTTCGCATCGAGGCGCGGATTGCGGCCGGAAATCCCGCCACTGCGGCACTCGAGCCCGGGCAGGCGATGGGAATCGCAACGGGTGGGGTCGTTCCAGACGGCGCCGATGCCGTCATCCCGATCGAGTATGTTGTCGAGGATGGCAACGAGATCGAGATCGGCAGCGCCGTCGAGCGTGGGGAAAACGTCCGGCCGCGCGGCGGCGACATCCGGGCGGGCGAAGTCGTTGTCGAGGCCGGCTCTGTGCTCACGCCCGCGAGGCTGGGTGCCCTGGCGGCGGCGGGGATTCCACAGGTTCGGTGCGCGCGCCGCCCGCGCGCCGCCGTCTTGCCAACGGGAACCGAGCTCCGCCGTCCGGGCGAGCCGCTCGCCGCGGGCGAGATCTATGAGGCAAACGGGCTGATCCTGTCGGCTCAGCTCGAGACCGCCGGCGCGGTCGTCGAGCTGATGGCGGCGGTCGGTGACGACGAGGCCGCGCATCGAGGCGCGCTCGAGCACGCGCTCGAGGCGGACGTCGTCCTCACCTCCGGGGGCGTTTCGGTCGGCCCCCACGATCTCGTCCGTCGGGTCGAGGCCAAGCTCGGGGTCGAGGAGGTCTTCTGGCGCGTGTCCGTCAAGCCGGGTAAGCCGATCGCGTTCGGCGTCCGTGAGCGGGCGCTGGTCTTCGGCCTGCCCGGGAATCCGGTCTCGGCGCTCGTGGGCTTCGTGTTGTTCGTGGAACCTGCGATCCGCGCCCTGCAGGGCGTGCCTGATCCGCTGCCGCGGTTCGACCGCGGCCGGCTTGTCGCTGCCCGTCGCCGGAACCCCGAACGCGACGAGCTCGTGCGGGCTCGCCTCCACCGTTCCGAGGACGGTCCGCTGCTCGAGCCCCTGAGTGGACAGGAATCGCACATGATCGCCCGCTCGGCCGGGGCAGATGCGCTCGTGTTCGTCCCGCGAGGCGATGGCGAGCTTGGCGATGGTGCGTCTGTCGACTACCTCCGGCTGGAGTGATCAGGCGCCGGTCACTCGCTCCCGTTGCTCCGAAGTTCTTTTCCGAGCGCGCCGAGCGAGGTAAGCGCGCCGAAGTGTCGCTCGAACCGGGCCGAGGCCGCGATCGGCTGAGCTCGGGTACGGGGCGTATCGTCGGGCGGCGAGCGCGGCAAGCTGCGCGGCGGCTGCGAGCCACGCCAACCCGATCGCGAAGGTCGGGATCGTGACGTAGCGAACGGCGACAAGCTCGGCGAGGTACCAGGGCGCATCGAGCCCGAGTCCGTAGCGAGTTGCGAACGAGATCACCAAGACCACCGGCCCGAGGAAGCCCAAGGCGAAGACGGATGCGCGCAGCCAGGCCGGGCGCGATTGCACCTGAGGCAGCCAGAGCCACGCGTGCAGAGAGGGCAGGACGAGGATCAGCGCGAACGGATTGGTGGCGACGACCATCAGCCCGACGACGCCGAGGGCCAGCAGCGCCGCGGTGTGGCCCGCGAGCTCGTCGTCGATACCAACGGGCCGGCGCGGAACGAGACGGGAGCGCGCGATCACCCAACCGACCGCCGCAAGCGCAGCGAGTCCGACCAACCCGAACAACGGCCAGTGGCGCGCGGCCGCGCTGTGCGGGGCGAGCGGAAGCGCCGCCCCGCCGGGCCAGACGCCGAGCAGGGCGAAGAGCTCGAAAACGACCCCGACCCAGATCCAGAACGCCAGCCTGCTGCGGTAGCTGCGCAGGGCGGGCGCAATCGGTAACCGGCGCCGGCGGCACCGTGCGAAGAGATCGATCGTCGCGATCACGAACGGGAGCAGGGCCGCGATCAGAACGAGCTCGATCGCCCAGCCCCGGATCACACGCGCGCCGAGGTAGATGTAGCTCGAGGTTCCCTGCACGAGCTCCGCGCCCTGATCCAGAGCGCGTAGAAGCTCCTGGGTGCTGCGGCCGATCTGCGCGAGGCGGCCGCCGTTCAAGCGTCCGGGGGTATCGGAGAACGTCGGCGGTCGCCGATCGCTCGCCGTGGTCAAAGTCAATGCCCCGACGCCTTGGGCAAGGAGGGGACCCTGCTCGTAGAGCGTGAATGGAAACGCGAGATCGAGCAGCTGAGCGAAGCTGCTCGGGCGCCGCGGCAGCGCACCGGCTTGTTCCTGAATTCTCGCCGCCGCAGTCTCGACCAATCCGGCCGCAGGGTTTCTGGCGGTGTCTCCGGCGAGCACGAGCCTGGACGGGGCCTGCCCCGCGATCGTGTCGAGCACGATCGCGGTCACGATTCGATCGTGGAAGTCGGTCGCAAAGCGCTTCGCGCCGAGCCCGCCGAACTCGCCTCCGTCGGTGGCCACGAAGAACAACGTGTGCGCGGGGCTGACGATGGTTGCTCCGGAGGGGACGTTCCCCGAAACCGAAGTCGCGTACGAGCGAGCGAGCTCGATCAGCGCGGCGATTCCGGAGGCATTGTCGTTCGCGCCCGGCCCGGTCCCGACATCGTCGAGGTGCGCGAGGACCGCGAGCGCCTGGGGCGAGCGACCGGGGATCGTGACGTTCAGATTCTCGAGCCGGACGCGGCCGCGTCCGGGAATCGTGGCCGTGAACGGCTCGCGGCGGACGCGAAGCCCCAGGTTCGCTACCTGGTCGGCAAACCACTGGCGCGCGCTTTGTGCTCCGGGCGAGCCCGGCGAGCGGTCGGGAAAGGTCTGCGCCAGATCGCGGGCCAGCGCGACCGCGCGGAGCTTGTCGAACGCTGGCGGCAGCGTGGGGACGGCTGCCTTCAGCGCCGGCGGCTTGCCGACGCTGAAAGCCGCGATTAGCAGCGGAATCCCGACGAGCAGCCAGGTTCCGCGGTAGAGGCGGCTGTTGATCGGTCGCTCGAGCGAGCCCGGGCGTGCGCGCGTGCGCGCGGGAGGCGGGTTCGCCGCCATGCCGTGGCTATAGTAAGGAGGCGAGAACCCGGCGCGGGCAGGCAGACTGGTAGACGATGCCTGATTCCTCGACCATCCTGCTCGTCGACGACGAGGATTCCGTCCAGAAGCTCCTCACGTACCCGCTCGAACGCGACGGTTTTCGCGTTGTGCAGGCGCGCGACGGCGAGCAGGCGCTCAGGATGTTCGGCGACGAGCGAATCGATCTCGTCGTCCTCGACCTGATGCTGCCCAAGGTCGACGGGCTCGAGGTCTGCAAGCGCCTGCGTGCGGACAGCAACGTCCCGATCATCATGCTCACGGCTCGCGGCGAGGAGCTCGACAAGGTCTTGGGGCTGGAGCTCGGGGCGGACGACTACATCACGAAGCCCTTCTCCATTCGCGAGTTCCGTAGCCGGGTGCGGGCGCTCCTGCGCCGGGCCGGCCTCCCTCGCGAGCGCGCGCGCGAGGCCGAGACCATCGAGTCGGGCGAGCTGCGGATCGATCCCGCTCGGCGGACGGTGGAGCTCGCCGGCGAGCCTGTGCAGTTGACCTACGTCGAATTCGAGCTCCTGACGG
>Ga0137366_10005176_pt1 | contig 10242 bp, 6 predicted proteins | sample SagtaG_8_FD_104938 | JGI IMG/M metagenome (GOLD analysis project Ga0137366, IMG submission 104938) | Vadose zone soil microbial communities from Sagehorn Ranch, Mendocino, California, USA - Sage1_L_60_16 metaG | ecosystem: Environmental > Terrestrial > Soil > Vadose zone | place: USA: California... | reverse complement strand
GGCTATATTGTGACCAATAACCATGTAGTCAATGGCGCACAGAGCATTAGCGTTGTGCTCTATGACGGCACACAGGTACCTGCACAACTCGCGGGAACCGATCCCGCAGATGACCTGGCTGTGCTGAAAATCACTCCGCCTGCTGCTGGCTTGACTGTGGCAACCTTAGGTGACTCCTCGAAGTTGCAGGTAGGGCAGGACGTGCTGGCTATCGGCAATCCCCTGGGCATTACCCAGACGGTCACAAATGGCATTATCAGTGCCCTTGGCCGCAATGTGAACGAGCAGAATGGAGCCGTCATTCCTAATGCTATTCAGACCGACGCACCGATCAATCCAGGCAATAGCGGTGGAGCGCTGGTAGATATGCAAGGCAACCTGATCGGTATTCCAACGCTGTCTGCCATTGACCCTGAATTCAACACACCGGCCAATGGTGTTGGCTTTGCCATTCCATCGAATCGTGTCCAGTTCATTACGTCTCAGATCATCCAGACTGGCACAGTCAGTCATACAGGTCGAGCAGCTTTAGGCGTGAGGGTCGAGAGCGTTGATGCAACGTTGGCCGCACAAGACAACCTGTCCATCGATCACGGGGCGCTCATCGTCAGTGTTGTTCCGAACGGCGCGGCGGACAAGGCTCACCTGCAAGCCGGTGATGTCATCGTACAGATCGACAATAAACCGGTCAATGACATTTCATCCCTGGGCGATGCGTTGCTTAGCAAGAACCCCGGCGATGTAGTGTCAGTAAAAGTTTATCGGGGTAATCAACAATTAACGGTCAGCGTCAAACTGGGTGAACTGCAGGCGGGTTAATTGTAAGTAGGCGTAGTTACAGCAAAACGGCCGACCACCGGTGGTCGGCCGTTTTGCTGTAACTATGCTTATCTCAATGCGGACGAGACACTGCGTCTGGCGCTGACATTCTTTGCCTGCTCGTCTCGTTTTGCGTGACGGCGTGGCGGCGCGGACGGCTGGCAAGAAGTACTCCAATGAAGAAGACAATCCAGCCAAGGGTCATAACGAGCCAGAAAATGTTTTTTACTCCGAGGCGAGCAGTAGTGCCAGCCGCGGCATTGATGAGATCTCCTGCCAGGATGAGCACATTGGCCCAGAGGAGGGAACTTGTTCCCTGCCGTTGTATGAGTTTCCAGCCGGAGTAGATAGCCACGCCAACCACGGCCAGAACACCAAGTGTGTTCAAGACAATAATGGTGATAAGCCATGCTCCTAACTGGGGCTGCAGAATACCGGCTCCTGGTGTGCCTGCAATATGGCCAAGTTGCTGCCTGTCAACGCCGGCCATGGAGATGAGTAATGCTGCCAGGGCGCTCAGCACACACAAGACGACCAGGCAAATGCGCGTGATATGAGTCCTGGCAACCAGAGCAATGCTGCCCAGGCCAAGCCAGGAGGGCATGAGCGCGGCACCAAGGATGTAGTAGAGGCGGAAGAACAATACTCCAGTATCACTGGTAGGTTGCACAAGTATCATAAATACATATGCCAGCGTCGCGACGAAAGCCATTGAGAGCGCTATGCCCCAGTAGAGCTGGTACACGCGATGACGCTGTACGTACTGGCGCAGCACGATTCCGGCAAAAAGCCCTGTCACTATCACATTGATGCCTGGATAGAGTAGCAAAAAAAGGTTGTTCATTGCCTTCATTCCCAAGTGAATGTCCATAGTAAAATCTACGAAAAACTACAGGTTGTGTTATCTAACGTATGAAAAACTACAAGCATTACTATAATAGGTCTTCACCGGTCAAAACGTCAATGCGTAGGAAGAAATGAGAAGAATAATCTTGTCGGTTCCTGTTTAATAGCTTATAGTATGACATGGTGATCATAAACCATCCAAAGGCACTGTCGCTATTGGTTATATGAGAGCGTCGTTATTTCTCGGCGCCGCGGGCGCCTCGCTCGCTTCCTTGTGTTGGGTGCAGGCTTTGCCGCCTGCGGCGGCAAAGCCTGCACCCAACACAAAATACTTGCGAACTGCTGTAGAGTGCCGATTTATCGAGCACGTGCAGTGAGGAGTCAAGAAGAGAGAGATCAAATTTTAGTGCTCATAGCATTCTTACGGGAGATATTATGCCAAACATGAATCAGGCTCGCCTCAACCTCATGCATAGATACTGGAATGCAGCCAACTACCTGACAGTTGGTCAGATTTATTTACAGGATAATCCCCTTTTGAGAGAGCCATTACGTCTCGAACATATCAAACCGCGATTACTTGGGCATTGGGGAACATCACCTGGCCTCAGCTTCATTTATGTCCATTTAAACCGGCTCATCCAGGATCATGATGTTGATATGATCTATCTGGCAGGACCAGGACACGGTGGGCCTGCCCTGCTGGCACATGTGTATCTCGAAGGGACATACACAGAGGTTTACCCGGAGGTCACTCAAGATGCAGAAGGAATACGCCGCCTCTTTCGCCAGTTCTCGACACCTGGAGGTGTACCAAGTCATGTGAGTGTTCCCACTCCTGGCTCAATTCACGAAGGAGGAGAATTAGGGTACGTTCTCGCCCATGCATTTGGCGCGGCTTTTGATAATCCAGATTTGATCGTTGCTGCCGTCGTTGGAGATGGCGAAGCAGAAACCGGGCCACTCGAAGGCTCATGGAAAAGCATCAAATTTTTGAACCCGGTCCGGGATGGAGCAGTCCTACCTATCTTGCATCTCAATGGATACAAGATTTCTGGTCCAACTGTCTTTGGACGTGACGATGACGAGTCGATACGGCAGGTAATCTCAGGCCATGGCTACGATGTCCACTTCGTTGAAGGCGATGATCCCATGCACATGCACCAGGCTTTCGCTGAAACGTTAGAGACCTGCTATGCAAAAATTCGCTCGTATCAAGAAGATGCTCGTATGAACGGCTTCTCAGGAGTCCCCAGATGGCCTGCCATCATCTTGCGCAGTCCTAAAGGATGGACCGGACCGAAAGAGATAGACGGGGTCCCTATCGAGGGCACATTTCGTGCCCACCAGGTACCTGTAGAAAATGTGAAGACAAATCCCGAGCACTTGAAAATACTTGAAGAGTGGATGCGGAGCTACAAACCGGAAGAGCTTTTTGACGACCAGGGGCGTTTCATCCCTGAACTTGCAGCACTGGCACCTGAAGGTGATCGTAGAATGGGGGCCAATCCACATGCGAATGGTGGAAGGTTGCTGGTAGACCTGGATCTGCCTGACTTTACGGAATATGCGTTTGAAGTCAAAAAGCCCTCCACGGAGTACTACGGAAATACTCGCTTGCTTGGAACGATGATGCGAGACATTTTCACGAGGAACGCCAAACAACAAAATTTCCGTTTAATGTGCCCTGATGAAACTAATTCAAATCGCCTCGGGGATGTTTTCGAGGTAGAAAACCGCACTTTTGAGGAGAAAATCATTCCGATTGATGACCACCTCTCTCCGTTTGGGAGGGTAATGGAGGTCCTGAGCGAACATCTCTGCGAGGGATGGTTAGAAGGCTATGTGCTTACAGGGCGGCATGGCTTATGGGCTTCATATGAAGCATTTGCCATGATTATTGACTCGATGATGGTTCAACACGCAAAGTGGCTGGAAGGAGCGCTCGACCTTCCCTGGCGCAAGCCTGTTTCATCGATAAACATTCTCTTGACATCTACCTGCTGGCGTAACGATCACAATGGTTTCAGTCATCAAGGACCAGGGCTTATCGACACAGCTCTTTCGAGAAAAGGCTCAATATCGCGTGTTTATCTACCACCAGATACAAACTGTCTACTTTCCGTCGCTGACCATTGTTTCCGCAGCCGGAATTATGTGAACCTCATTGTCATTGACAAGCAGCCGCACCTTCAGTTCCTGAACATGCAGGAAGCCATTGAACACTGCACCCGTGGTCTGTCCATATGGGACTGGGCAGGCAATGAAGGTGACCTTGAGCCGGATGTGGTGCTGGGTTGTGCCGGTGATGTCATGACTATGGAAACTGTTGCGGCGGCGTGGTGGCTTCGCCATCACATTCCAGAATTGAAGGTGCGCGTGGTGAACGTTGTTGATCTGATGACACTTTACCCGCCAGAAGTACACCCTCATGGGCTGGATGATGCCACCTTCATAGAGCACTTCACAGAAGATAAGCCCGTCGTGTTTGCCTTTCACGGCTATCAGAGAGCCATACACCAGCTTATTCACGGTCGCCCAAACTCGGTTCGTTTCCATGTGCGCGGTTTTAACGAACAGGGAACGACAACAACTCCATTCGATATGGTCGTGCTCAATGAAGTAAGCCGTTATCATCTCTGTATTTTAGCAATGCAACGCGCGACACGTGTACGACACCTCACGCCACCGTTAATACAGGAGTGTAACGATGTGCTTATCAGGCACCATAGCTATGTACGAAGGACCTTCGAGGATATGCCAGAAGTGCGCGACTGGGTATGGACTGACTAAGAGGATTTTTCATGAAGATATTAGTGCTGAATGCAGGTTCAAGTAGTCAGAAGAGCCGCCTGTATGAACTGGAGAACACGCTGCCAGACCTGCCAATCGCTCCTTTGTGGGAGGCCTATGCTGACTCGGCTGAACATCCGGGCGTGACCGAACTGAAGATTACGACTGCTCAGGGTCAGACCCTGGAAGAGGAACTCCAGACGGATTCACGCCAGGACGTGATTGCACACCTGCTAAATACTTTGTGGAGTGGTAAAACGCAGGTGCTTGCTCAACCTTCGGACATTGATATCGTTGGGCATCGTATCGTTCATGGCGGGCAAGAATTTCGTGAGAGTACGCTGATTACGCCAACCGTAAAGGATGCGATCAGACACTTATCGAGCTATGCGCCCCTGCATAACCCCATCAACCTGGAAGGCATCGAGGCCGTTGAGCGCATTTTGCCACACGTTCCTCAGGTGGCAGTCTTCGATACCGCGTTTCACTCGCAATTACCTATGGCTGCGCTAGTGTACCCGGGTCCCTATGAATGGTTTGAGGAGGGCATCCATCGCTACGGTTTTCATGGCATCAGTCATCAATACTGTGCCGACCGCGCAGCTCAGATCCTGGGACGAGACCTGGCCTCCCTGCGGCTGATTACCTGTCATATAGGCAATGGTTGTTCACTAGCCGCCATTAGCGGCGGTCGTAGTATAGATACCACCATGGGCTTTACGCCGTTGGAGGGTTTGATGATGGGGAGCCGCTCGGGTACAGTTGACCCGGGCATCCTCATCTACCTGATGCGGCAAAAGGGCTACTCCCCCGACCAATTCGATACTTTACTCAATAAGCAGTCAGGTCTCAAAGGGATTTCTGGCGTATCCAGTGATATGCGCGAGGTGTTGTCTGCTATTCGTGAGGGTAACGAGCGGGCCAGGCTGGCTTTTGATATGTATATACATCGTCTGCGCTCTTTTATGGGTGCCATGCTGGCAACGCTCGGGGGGGTGGACGCCATTGTCTTCGCTGGTGGCGTAGGTGAACATGCGCCCAGTGTGCGCTGGGGTGCTTGTAAAGCCTTTGGATTTCTCGGCCTTAAACTCGATGCAGCAAAAAACGCTCAATCCCCTGCCGATCAAGATATCGCCACTGCCGATTCTACCGTGCGTGTCCTGATCGTTCAAACGCAGGAGGATTGGTCAATTGCTAAGGAATGTTGGAAAATAGCCTCTTCGAAGCTGCCTGGTTAAGGTTGATTTTCTCTCTCCCTTGGTCTGCGTCTTGTCAAGAGAACGCCCACGATGCCAAGGACGAGGAGGGTAAAGCCTGCTTCTTGCCGTCCCAGGGGCGTACCCAGGTCGAGTAATGGCAATGATGGTTGGGTCGAGGTGTTTTTTGATGGGTTTTGATTTGAGGAACCCTTGATGCGCGTTGGTGTCAGAGCCGCGTTCGCGGTACCAGAAGTTGGCGAAGGAATGGGTGTTCGTACAGCAGTTCCGTGCTGGTCAGCGGAGGCCGCTTTTTGGGCAGTAGCAGTAGCTGCACTGCTCGTAGATGTGATACCGGGTCGGACCAGGGACGGTCTTTGCCCTGATGATGATGCCGCGGGAGCGTTACTTCCCGTAGAAGCGCTCTCACCATGTGGAAGCATGGGTAGGAGGCCCGACAGGAGAAAGACAAGCCCTATTACGGCGGCAATAGTGCTTGCTACACGTAATGACCTCTGGACATAGTATGCCCCCAATCGTCGCCGGACCACCGGATTTGCCCCTGCTGTCTGTTCTCCCTGGCGTTCTGGTGGTTCTTGTAAGTAGGTAAATCCCTCTGACAGGGCAAATGATCGAGGCAAAGCAGGCTCTGGCAATGCTTGCAGGAAAGCTACCGTCTGTTTCAGGCCTGCTAATGCGCTTTGACACTGCTGGCAGGTTTCCAGGTGGGCATTGCAAACTGCCAGTTCTTGTTCTGAAAGTTGCTTATCTATAAAAGCTGAAAGCTGTGTAGTTGACAGGTGTCGATCATCGTGTTTAGGCACGCCAGTACTCCAGTTGGTTTCAATCTGTATTAGTAGGTAGACGGTAATTACGCGGTAAAAGTTCCCTGTACTGGTACAGATAATTGCGAAGACGCGCTCGCCCGCGGGCGATACGTGAGCGTACAGTCCCTAGTGTTGCTTGTGTTGTTGTCGCAATTTCCTCGTATGAAAGCCCCTGTATATCGCATAAAACGACTGCAATACGCTGGTCGAGGGGAAGTTCTTGCAAACCGCGCTGAATGAGTTCCTGTAATTCCTGGCTGAGTAAATATTCTTCAGGATTTTTTCCCTGTCCCGTCTCCACTAATGCACCTATGTCGCTGGCTGAATGTGGCTCATCTTCGTCGGTAAGTACCTCAAGCGACTCGACCGGGTGACGTTGTGTCCTGCGCCAGTGATCACAGACCAGGTTGGAGGCAATGCGAAGTAGCCAGCCGCGAAATGAGGAACCGCCCCGGAAGGAAGAAATGCCACGAAAGGCAGCTATGAATGCATCCTGCGTAATATCGGCTGCCACATCGGCATCGCCCAGCATACGCAAGACGGCCCCATAGGTCATTTGCTGGTAGTGCAATACCAGCTGATTAAAGGCGTTGACATCACCACGCTGACTGCGGGCGATGAGTTGTTCTTCATCGTCTCGCATAAGCTTTGCCATTTGGCACCCTCACTACTTCTTGTTTCGTTTGAGCCAGTGTAACATATTTTAAGAGAGTCGGCTATCTCACATAACAAAACGCTTCGACACTACAACTTTTCCCACGTAGATCAAATGGGCTTCTCAAAAGTCACATTGCTCAGCTAAGACTAGCCGCCTGCGGCGGCAAAAGAAGGAGAGAAAGAGCGTGGCGCGGCGGGAGCCCGCCGCGCCACGCTCTTTCTCTCCTTCGGGGTGGGGTGGGGAACACATACGACGACTTTTGAAAGAAAAAGACTCACGTTGACATGGAAGAACTTAGAGGTTTATAATTACCTTTACATAAAACCTTATAGCTTGTTGTATTGAAAGTTGCCTGCTTCAAAGTGGAGGCAGCAGATGCTCGAGATAACCTATCCTGCCGAGTACCGGTTGCAATCAATGAAACATGCACTTTCCCTGGAAGGAACTCTCTATGACTATTACCACAGGTGGCCTTGAAGACATCGTTGCAACTAATTCGTACATCTGCGACCTCGATGGTAAACTTGGCAAACTGACATACTTTGGCGTTGACATTCACGACCTGGCCCGTTACTCAACTTTTGAAGAAACTGCTTATCTTCTCTGGCATGGTGTCTTGCCGACACGCGCACAACTCGAAGAAGTAAAGGGCCAGATGCAATCTCACCGGGAACTTCCGAGCCAGCTAATCCAGTTAATGCACTTATTGCCTACAACGACCTCTTCTATGGATGTGCTGCGTACCGCTGTATCTGCCCTCTCCGCCTTTGACCCCAACCCCAATGACAGGTCCCCTCAAGCAAACTATGACCGTGCAGTGCGTCTAACCGCAATGATGACGACGATTGTTGTTAATTGGGAACATATACGTAATGGAAGGAAGCCGGTTGCCCCGCTGCCTGATGAGAGTCATGCGACAAACTTCCTCTACATGTTAAAAGGCCAGAAACCTGATGCTCAAATCGCTCGTGACCTGGACGTCTGCTTCATTTTGCATGCAGACCATGAGCTAAATGCCTCCACCTTTGCCGCTCGTGTATCAGCGGGGACGTTAGCCAATATGTATGCAGCCATTACAACGGCTATCGGTACGCTTTCTGGACCACTACACGGCGGAGCCAACGAGCAGGTGATGCGTATGATCAAGCGCGTGGGCGATGTGGATAATGCTGAACCGTATATCCGTAATGCGTTGGAACATAAAGAGCGCGTCATGGGCTTTGGCCATCGTGTCTATCGTACCGAGGATCCACGCGCTACTCACCTGCGCGCCATGTCCGAGGACCTGGGCAAGCGTACTGGCGACAGCCGGTGGTATGAAATATCGCGCGTCATTGAAGAATATATGAAAGAACACAAGGGCCTCAACTGCAACGTAGATTTCTATTCGGCTTCGGTCTACTACATGATGGGCTTTCCCATTGAACTGGATACGCCCGTTTTTGCTTGTAGTCGTATCTCTGGCTGGACGGCTCATGTGCTTGAGCAGTACTCTAATAACCGCCTGATTCGTCCCCGTGCCGAGTATGTCGGCCCCAAAGTGACAGAGTATGTCCCAATCGATCAACGTGGGTAAGAAAGCTACATTAACCTCTTGATATCCCCTTGTATCTCTGCATAGCTTTGATATCTGGCTGCGTTGTCCTCAGTGAGGGCACGCGCGAGAATGGTCTCGAGCGCGGGCGAAACGGCTGGATTCAGGAGCCGTACTGGTGGAAAGGCGGGATAATGCGGTGGAGCATGGTTGGTCAGAGCATAGTGCATACAGGCGGCAAGCGTATAGATGCAGGTACGCTGGTCATAGGGTTTATCTTGTATGGGCAGGTACGGCGAGATAGCCAGTTTGCGCGTGGTGCGATGTCTGCTAACCGCATTGTATACCTCAGGCGATGAAGGTGGAGAAGGCACCTGGAATCCTGTCAGCATAGCTCGTCCACGTGTCTTCTCAATGAGAATGTTGGCGGGACAAATGTCGTAGTGACGCAGGGGCGGCTGCTGTTGCTCTAATGATATCAAAATATTCAGGAGCGCATTCATGTAACTCAGCACTTCACGCTCTGGTAGAGGCCGCAGCAGTTTTTGCATGCGTTCTTCCAGGCTTTCACCATCAACATACGCAAACACAAGATAGTAATGCTTCCCCTCGGCAAAACGATCAAGTACGCGCGGTATTAGCGGGTGCCGCAAGCAAGTGAGCGCTTCGGTTGCTTTCTCATAGTACACCAACTCCTTAGCGCGACGAGCGAGGGGAAGATCGCTACACTCCCAGCGTTTCAGCACAAACTGCGTATCATTTGCCTGGGTGTCGCTGGCAACGGCTACCGTTATCTTCGTCTCCTCGCTATTCTTCAAGACACGTTTGATAACATAGCGCCCCTGGCGTGCGCTTATCCCCGATAAAGGGCTGTGTAAGGCGATACCGGGCGGGATAGTGAGCCGGCCGCAGATAGAGCAACAGCGCTGGCCAAAGCGCAGAGGAGCATCACAGTAGAAGCAGTGGCGATCATCCCTCTCTGCTCCGCAGTCGCTACAGCGCTGCGCACCTGTACGATTCTGGTGCCCGCACTCGCCACAGAGGTAGCGTTGTTGAGCCAGTTGTACCGCTTCGGTGTACTTTTCGGCAAACTCGAGGATATTCGAGTAACGCTGTCGATGATCTTTGGCCAACCCACGCAGTATGACATTGGCGACCTCTATCGGAATGCGCCGGTTCCAGCGTTGTGGAGAAGATGGCTGCTCTCTGAAGTGCGCGTTCCACATCTCTTCTACACGTTTGTAGGTAAAAGGAGTACGACCGGTAAGCAGTTCATAGCAGCTAATGGCGAGGGCATACTGATCGGAGTCACGCCGTGGATTGCCCTGCCATTGTTCAGGCGGCATGTAGGCTGCTGTCCCCGTCACTTCACCAAGCGAAGCGTGGGTTTGCATACCCAGATAGAACGTCGTGCCAAAATCTGACAGGAGGAGCTGCCCCTTGCGCCCAATGAGCAGGTTTCCTGGCTTGACATCCTGGTGTATCAGGCCGTTTGCGTGTACGAAGCTCAGTGCCCCGGCCGCTTGCTGGAGATATGGCACAAGCTCTTCAGCAAATGCAGCTCGTCTG
>Ga0137366_10005174_pt1 | contig 10243 bp, 6 predicted proteins | sample SagtaG_8_FD_104938 | JGI IMG/M metagenome (GOLD analysis project Ga0137366, IMG submission 104938) | Vadose zone soil microbial communities from Sagehorn Ranch, Mendocino, California, USA - Sage1_L_60_16 metaG | ecosystem: Environmental > Terrestrial > Soil > Vadose zone | place: USA: California... | reverse complement strand
CCTCCGCCCAAATGCTCTCGGTGTGCTGCGCAGCATGAAAAAGAGAGCCAACCACGAAGGTTATGAGCGCGACGACGATCGGGAACGCCAGACCGGCATAGATGTTCCCCGTTCGAGCCACCAGGCTCGTGGCGATGATGGGAAGAAACCCACCGAACCAGCCATTGCCGAAGTGATAAGGAAGCGAAAGCGAAGTGTACCGGATTTTTGCAGGGAAGGCTTCGACCAGAAATGCTGCGATCGGACCATACACCATCGTCACGAACACGACCTGGACGAAGACCAGCGCTGTAAGCGCGACAGCATTCACCGGACTCGAGTAAAACTTCATCGCGTGATAGATCGGCACGTATAGGATCGCGGCGAGGAGATTGCCGGCCATCATGATCTTCTTGCGACCAATCCTGTCCGAGAGACTCCCGAAGTACACGAATAATGGTGCGCCGAGCACGAGCGCGATCGCGACGCACACATAGGATGTGACGAGCGGCACCTTCAAAACGGTTTGCAGGAAGAGCAGCGCGTAGAACTGTCCGGTGTACCAAACGACAGCCTGTCCGGCCGCTGCTCCGAACAACACCGTGAAGAAAATCTTCCACCGCGACCAGGTTCCGAAGCTCTCCGTGATCGGAGCGCGCGATGTTTTCCCGGATTCTTTCAGCATCGAGAAGAGCGGTGACTCCCGAAGCCGGATCCTGATGTAGTAGGAGATCGCCACGAGGAATAGCGACAGGATGAACGGGATGCGCCAGCCCCACGTCTTGAACGCGTCCTCGCCGACCGCGGCTCGAACGATGAGAATTACTGCCAGCGACAGAAAAAGCCCCAACGTTGCCGTCGTCTGGATAAAGCTCGTGTAGTAGCCGCGACGACCATCCGGAGCATGCTCGGCGACGTAGACAGCGGCACCGCCGTACTCCCCGCCGAGCGCCAGTCCCTGAAGCAGGCGAAGGACCACAAGCGTGATCGGAGCGGCAATGCCGATCCGGGTGTACCCCGGAAGGAAGCCTATCGCTGCGGTCGAGCCTCCCATGATGAGAAGCGTGGCGAGAAAGGCGAACTTCCGGCCAATCAGGTCTCCAATCCGACCAAACACGAGCGCGCCAAAGGGCCGCACGGCGAATCCAACCGCGAAGGTTGCCAGCGTCTTGAGAAAGCTTGCCGTCGGATTTCCGCCCGGGAAGAACTGGGTCGCAATGATTGCCGCGAGACTCCCGAAGATGTAGAAGTCGTACCACTCGATCATCGTGCCGACTGATGATGCGGTGATGACCTTCCAGATTCCGCGGGTTTCGACCGCTGCGAAAGTAGTGGGCCCACCAGAAAAACTGGGATTGAGGCGGCCAGAAGTCATTACGAAAAACCCTCGGATTTCAGTTTTAGTTCGTCACAGAATCCAGCCGCGTCTTCGATATGAGTCGGTGGCGAAGGTTTCATACAGCCAGGATCGAAACGCGCGGAACCGGTCCTCTGCAATGCTCCCCGGATACAAGCCGGATTCTCGGATCGCCGCCGGAACGCACACGACTTTGAAGCCGACCGCCTCGAAGGTAGCACAGGCTCGTCTAGTGTGCATCGGCGAGGTGACGACCGCCACCGTTGTCCAACCGTCCTTGCGGGCGATGGTCTTCATCCTCAGTGCTTCCGTGCGTGTCGTAAAAATAGAATCGACGAAAACTATCGGCGCAGTTGGCGCCGTGAGCGCAATCACGTTCTTCAAGTCCGCCGAATCAGATACCGACTTACCAGCATACGCTCGTCGCTCTCGCGATACGAGCAGAACTGGAGCAAGGCCTCGCCGGGTCAGAACCAGGCCGCTGAGCAGCCGGTCGAGAGTCTCACTGCGCATCATTCCGTCAGCCGTAATTCCACTCGACAGCACAGCGATCGCATCGACGCGCTGTGGAATCGGGTCACGTCTGATCAGCGGTCGCGCTAGTGCCGAGACGAGCGGGGTATAGGCGATCAGAATGCACAAGAGCGCTATGATGCCGGCCGCAATCCATAACAAGGGCCGCACGCGCGTGACTCCGAGCACTCCGCCAACGATGGCCGCGGGGATGTAGAGAGTGAGCTCGGGTCGCCGAAGAAGCTGCTGGACACCCAGGACATGCGCAGCAACAGCGCAGAGTGTGCCGAGGATCGCTCCGCCGATGGCGTCGCGAGCAATGCTTCTCAGCTCACTCGCTTCCCGCACCGCGTTACCGCGGAGAGCTCGCTACTGCTTCTTGGAGCGCTGGTGCGGATTCGCCTGAGCAGCCGAGATCCGCTCGGCCGCAGTCTTGAGAGCTTCCTGAATGGCGACAGACTGCTCGGCGACGACCTGCTGTGCGGTGTTTACAGCACCCGAGGCAACCTGCATGGCAGCAGCCTTGATCTGCGGGTCGGAGGCGATTTTCAGCGCCAACGCCTGAACTGCGGCCGCAAGATCATCAAGTGCCTTCTGCAGCTCCGGTGACGGCTTTAGCGAAACCGTATCGCTGACCGAGGGAGCGGGCTTGGTGGCCGGTACTTTGGTCGGTTGCTGCGAGCGCGCTGCGGACGTCGCCGCGAGTCCAACTACCAGTACCAGCAAAAGTGCAATGCGTTTCATCGTAGAGAGCAGAAGTTAGTTGACAAACCTGGTGAAGCGCCCGATGCCATACCCCACAATAGCCAGAAGGGTCTCCAGACGGAATATTCAAGTGTCGGGCCAACGTTTTCTTTCGGGGTAGCGCCGATGCTCGAGTATGTCGCAGAGTTGCGCGAGGCGATCGAAGTAGCGACGCCGGTCCTTCGGGATATGAGCGAGGAGCGGTCGCGAGCCCGGCCCGCACCGGGAAAGTGGTGTCCTCGGGAGGTAATTGGACATCTGATCGATTCAGCATCCAACAACCATCAGCGTTTCGTGCGGGCACAATTTCAGGAGGATCTGGTTTTTCCAGGTTACGAACAGGACGCCTGGGTTTCCGTCCAGCGATACCGTGACGCGCCCTGGGAAGAGTTGATCGCGCTATGGCGTAATTTCAATCTCCACATCGCGCGCGTCATGGAAGCAGTCCCCAAGGACGATCGTATTCGCTTGCGGGCACAACATAATCTCGACGAGCTTGCGTGGCGGCAAATTCCTCGCGAAGAGCCAGCGACACTGGACTACTTCATGAGCGATTACGTCGCGCATCTGAAGCACCACCTGGCGCAAGTGGGGATCAGAATCAGCTAGTTCACCCAGTCTGCAATGAAGACGTTGGTCTCGTGTGGATTGGCGTCGTGACGGTTCGATGCCCACACCAGTTTCTTCCCATCCAGGCTGAACATCGGGAAGCCGTCGAATGTCGGCGCGGTCGTGATCTGCTCCAACCCTGATCCATCGGGATTGATAAGAAAGAGATCGAAGTTCCCGAGCTTGGGATCGGTGTGGTGATTCGAGGAGAAGATGATTTTCCTGCCATCAGCCGTCCACGATGGGCCGAAGCTTGCCGCACCGAGATGCGTTATCTGACGTTGGTCACCGCCGTCGGAGTTCATGATCCAAAGGTCCATCTTGTTGGGTCGCACCAGTCGCTGGGCGAGAAGATCCTTGTACGTGGCGATCTCCGTCGGCGTTTGAGGGTGATACGCGCGGTAGACTATCCGTTTTCCATCCGGGGACCACCACGGGCCTCCGTCGTATCCCAGCTGGTGCGTCAGCTGCTTCAGGCCGGAACCGTCGACATTCATCACGTAAATGTCCAGGTCACCGTCCTTTAGGGATGTGAACACGACCTTGTTTCCATCTGGTGAGATCACACCTTCGGCGGTGTAAACCCCAAAGCGCGTCAGGCGACGAAGTCGAGAGCCATCCGGGCGAGCTGTGTAAAGGTCGAACGGATCGAGCCTCCAGACGTAACCCTTCGATGCATCAGGACGGGGCGGACAGTCCCTCTCGAGGGCCTCGCTCGACGCGAACAGGATGCGCCTGTCGCCGTCCATGAAGTACCCGCATGTCGTCTTGCCCACCCCACTCGAGACTTTGCGTACGTTAGATCCGTCGATTCCCATCACGTACTGCTGATCGCAGGTTCTTCCGTCGCGCGTGCTCTGAAAGATCAGCCACTTGCCATTGTGGCTGAAATAAGCCTCTGCGTTCTCACCTCCGTTCGTGAGCTGGCGGATATTTCGAAGATGATTTTCGCCTGCCTCTGCAGCGACCGATATCGGCGCGGGCAGAGTCTGTGCGCGCGATGTGCAGGCAGCTCCAAGCAAAGCGGCGCAAATGAGCCTGAGCCTCAACCTTTCCCCCATGTTTGCAAGAATTTTACAACAGCATGACACGTCGCCAATCGCAACTACGCCAGGCCCAGTGAGAAGATAGCCGGGCGACTATTAAAGGTCGCGCTGTTGGCTCAATTCCAACCATTTGACCCGTTCCGCGGTCTAAGGTTGGAACGCACCGGTGGCTCGCTCGACGAGTCCGACCGCCGAGACAAGCTTTCACCCGTTAGGAAATTCCTATGCGACGTCGCCGGTCCATTGCAGTCCTCGGTCTCGCTCCAGTTCTTCTTCTCTTCTGGCTTTCTTCTCGAAGCTTCTCCCAGCAGACCACTCGATCCCAGAACGATCCGCGTCCGGTAGCACAGGCCGCGCTAAGGCAGGGCGAAATCAGGATCGACGGTCTGCTCGACGAAACTGCCTGGTCCGCGGCAACCCCAATTACCGAGCTCACCCAATCGAGTCCGGACGAAGGCAAGCCCTCGAGTCAAAAGACAGAGCTCAGGATTCTCTATGATGCGAGCGCGATTTACATCGGCGCGCGGATGTTCGACTCTCTTGGGGCCAAGGGCGTACACTCGGCGCTTGCGCGCCGCGACCAGGTCATGACCGGCAACAATAATCTGACTTCCGATAAGATCGCGCTTGTGTTCGACACGTTTCGCGACAAGAACAGTCGAACCTGGTTCGAGCTAAACCCGGCGGGTGTAAAAGGAGATCATCAAAACGGTGACGCATCGTATGACCCCGTCTGGGAAGGCGCCACGAGGATCGACTCGCTGGGCTGGACGGCGGAGTTTCGAATTCCCCTTTCGCAGCTTCGCTTTTCTCGAGCGCGGGAACAGACATGGGGAATGCAGGTGTGGCGGACGATCGATCGTCGCAACGAACAGGACATGTGGGCCTTCTGGCGCAACAACGAATACGGCGGACCAGCCTACTTTGGCACTCTCGAAGGCATCAGGGTCAACTCGCAGCCTCGCCAAGTGGAGATCGTCCCGTACGTGACAACGCGGAGCAAACTCGAACGCGCTCAGCCCGGCGATCCGTTTCACTCCAACACCGAGATGACGTACCGCGCCGGCGGCGACCTCAAGGTGAACCTCACCTCGAACCTCACGCTCGATGCAACCGTCAATCCCGATTTCGGGCAGGTAGAAGTAGATCCCGCGGTGGTGAACCTCTCAGTCTTCGAGACGACCTTCAGCGAGAAGCGGCCGTTTTTCGTCTCGAACTCGCAGTACTTCTCGACTGGAGGCTTCAGCTGCTACTTCTGCAGCAACGTCTCCAGCTTGAATTTCATCTATACGAGACGCATTGGGCGATCACCGCAGCTGGCCGGACTTCTCTCGGGCCGATCGGATTTCATCGATGCGGCCGATGCAACCACCATCCTGGGCGCCGGCAAGATCACAGGGCGCACCAGCAACGGAATTTCAGTTGGGGTGATGGACGCTCTCACGAACCGGGAGAGCGCGCGCTTTCGTCCCGTTGGCAGCACCGCCGACTCAACGCTCGAAGTCGAGCCGCTCTCCAATTACTTCATTGGCCGGCTGCGCAAAGATTTCCGGGCCGGTTCTACGCGCATTGGCGCCATCACCACGATGGTGAATCGTGATCTGACGAACCCCGATCAAGTCGCGCGTCTGAGGTCTAACGCCCAGGCATTCGGTCTCGATCTCGATCATCACTGGGCCGGCCGCGCCTACTCGTTCAACGTGCAGAGCGCGCTCACACATATCGGAGGCGACACGGCCGCAATCCGGAGCGCGCAGTTCTCGAGCGCCCGTTACTACCAGCGAACTGGTCGCACCGAAACGACGGACGGGCTATTCTCGACCGAGTTCGATCCGAATCGCCACAATCTGTACGGCTACGGATTCTATGCCCGACTCGCCAAGGAAACTGGCAACTGGCTGTGGGAGACGACACAGAATTGGCGCAGTCCGGGATTCGAGGCGAATGACATGGGTGTCCTCGGCAGAGCCGATTACAAATGGATGCTTGCCAACGTCGTCCGCCAGTGGACCACGCCCGGATTCTGGTACCGATCTGTCTGGACCAGTCTCGGGGCGCAGCAGCAAATCAACTACGATGGCGACCGTAACGACATCGATTACCACGCTTACTGGCAGGCGACGTTCAAGAACTACATGAACTTCAGCTTTTTCGGACTTCGCCATCCGAGCTATTACGACGAACGCCTGACACGAGGCGGGCCAACCGTCATCCACTACGGCTACAACTTGTACTCCGCTTTCTTCGCAACCGATTCGCGTTCCCGTGTCGTCGGTCAAATGCAGGTGCAATACAGCACGCCGGTAGACAATAGTGAGGGCGGCCGACTGTCATATTATCCCACAGTCACCTTGAAGCCTTCCTCTCGGGTGCTGGTGAGCCTGTCTCCGTCGTTCGACCACGATCGTACGGCGCAACAGTTCGTGACCTCTGTCGCTGATCCAACCGCGCCCGCCGGTTTCGCCGGCACTCGCTACGTTTTCGGCCGTGTCGAGCAGAAGACCCTCTCGATGGACACGCGCACCAACGTGACCTTCACTCCGAACCTCACCCTGGAGCTTTTCGCGCAACCATTTCTCGCGAGCGGGAAATACACGAGCTTCAAGGAGTTTGCTGAAGTCAAGTCTCGGCGAATGAATTGGTTCGGGCGTGACAACGGCAGCACCGTGACCACGAACAGAGATTCGCAGACCGGCGCCGTCACCGGTTACACGATTGACCCAGATGGTGCCGGCCCAGGTTCGGCCTTCACATTCGCCAATCCAGACTTCAACCTGCGTTCGCTCCGGGGGACTGGAGTGCTGCGCTGGGAGTATCGTCCCGGCTCGACCCTTTATTTCGTGTGGACGCAGGAGCGTCAGGGGTTCGATCAATTCGGGGACTTTAACTTCAGCAGGGATCGCTCCGCACTGTTTCGCGATCGGCCCACGAATATTTTCCAGATCAAGGGGACTTACTGGATCGGAAGATAGTCACAAGCGGGAAGCAGGAAGCGGGAGGCGGGAAGCGAGAAGCGAGAAACACGAGAGCGTCAGCGATGCGCAGATTACTCCGGCGTTTCTGACACTCTGCCACGAGTAGCCGATGCAGTTTTAGCGACTGCGGTCTTGGCCGAGCTCGATGACTTGGTCGAAGCCCTACGGCTTCTGACAATGCGGCGAGAACGACCCTTGTAGACGCCGCGCACCCAGCGGGCGCGGGTGCCGCGAACGTCGATATGGGCGAATGGGCCGCTGCGCCCGGAGTATGCGTAAAGCCCCGTACCTCCGACTAACTCTGGATAGCGCGCCTCCACTCTCTCCACCGCATCGAGGATCATCTTCACATCAGCGAAGTTGACTCGACCGTCTCCATTGAGGTCCGACATTTTGCCGCTGCCTTCCTGGTCGATGAAGACGTCGGCGGCGTCGCCGAACTGGTGTCGGCTGTCGCGCGCGCTTCCCTCGCCGCGAACGGCAAAGTTGTGCGCGGGCGTCCGGAACCCGGACCGAATGCGCATGCCCTCGGCGTTTATGCCGTGATCATTGAGATCCTCGATCACCAGCTCGAGCTTGTCGAGCAGGGGCTCTCTAAGCACGACGTACTTCGGCCAGACATCTTTCTGGTCGTGGGAGACGAAATCCCGGAGGCGGAAATGCTCAGACACCCGGGTGTCTTCGTTCTCGGATGTCACTTCGATGAAGCCGTCTGGATTCTTGTAGGCTTCCGATCTGAGTCGCCCCTTCTCCTGTGGCCAGTATCCCAACCGATAGCCGTTCAGCCAGGCGCGCACCTTTTGACCGAACGAGCGCATGGTGAAAACTGTTTCGGCGCTACTACCCGACCCGCCCTGCAGTGAGGCTGCAGCGACCGCGGTTCCAGGCAGCGACGCCAGCGATATCCAGTCTTCCGGAAGGACGAACCGGGCGAAGACCTTACCGCTAAGCCCACTGCCCTTTTCACCCGATGGGGAGTAGAGAGGTTTTGTGGGAGCCGCGGGTGCGCTGTCACTCGTCACGGATCCGCCTGAAGCCGAGGCTCCGGTGGGGAGAGAATCAGCATGGTTCGCCACCGCATTCGAGCTCGTCCGACCGGCGTGCGAATAGAGCTGCAACGCCCTGGCAGGGGCCGGCAGGATGATTGCCGCAAGGGTGAGAAAGGTCGTTACGGCTGAGCTGAATCTGAAGCGAACACGGGTCATTGAGGCTCCTCTTCGGTAGCTCGACTGACGTAACGCCGCTTGAGGGCGGCGTGTTAGTCTCGGGGCTTTGCGTCGCCACCTTTCGGTGGCTTTGCCGGCTTTCGGAGGCGCCCGTACTGGTCAGCTGGGCGCTAACAATAAAAGACTGCCGGGACAGCCGGAATGTAACTGCAGAGGTGGAACTCACCGGCGATGTTACTTTAAGCGCGTGCTGTTATCGCTTGCGCCACGCGTAGTTAGCACAGCCGTTTAATCTAAATCCTCTGGTGCTGGCTGAGCGTCGGAGAGAACTTCCCAGGCGGCTTCTACACCCAAAATCCGCGGCTGTAAACGGATGTTGTCGCCGCGGCTCGGATACCTCAGCCGGACTATTTGCTGCTCGCCGCTCTCAGAGAAACCGGCTTCGCTATCGGCTCCCGAGGTCCGATTTGGATAACGTACTCGCCCGTGACGTCGGTGCCCCTAACCGCGCCCTTCAAGACCTGCTCGCCGGGCTTGGAGCCTAGCTTCCAGGTAAGCGCCGCTCTCCCGCGGGAATCGCTGACCGCTCTGGTTGGCGATACCGTACCCGACTTGACTGAGAAATTCACGCGCGCCTCCGGCACTGGATTGCCGTAGACATCCGTCACCAACGCGTAAAGCCGCTTGCTCTTGACCGACTCATGCGGCCGCTTCTCGCCCGGAACGTCGTCAAAGGCCAGGTTTGCCGCAGCCGCCGGCATGGCCCGAGCTGAGACCTTGAGAAGCTTCTTTACCCCCTCGACATGTACAGCGAGCGAGTATGCGCCCGCCGAATGGCCCATCGTCCACCGGATCCGAGCAAGCCCAAGCGAATCGGTGGTCAAGCTCGTGTCGGAAAGAGTCCCGCCAGAGGGGGAAAGAGTGAGAGTCGCTCCCGCAACTCCGCTCCCATTGGAGTCCGCTACCCGAAAGACGAGGGCTTTGGGAAGCTGCGAACCTGCCGCTGCGTGCTGGTTGTCACCCGCAGTGGCGAGGATCGAGGCGGCAGCGCCGGCTAACGCTGTTGCGGAAATGGTTACTGGCGGGATGCCCAGGCCCGCCCCCACGCCTACTTGGGCTCTAACCCGCTGCGTCCCCGTCCTCTTTGCCAGCGTCCAGCGAGCGCTTGCGACCCCAAGCGAGTCGGTGCGCCCCGAGGCGACTTCAACCGATCCGCCGTCGACAGCCGTCCAGCGAACAGGAACATCAGGTAGCGCTCGCCCGGTAGAATCCGTAACGCGAATGGCGACCGAATCGGGAAGCTGCTCCCCGGCGGGCCCGCTCAGTCGCTCGGCCAGCGCAGTCACACGCGTGTTGCTTGGAACCGGATCGGCCTCGGCGACGATCGCGAGAGCGCTGTCGACGTTCTCGACGCTGGCGAAGAGCGTTTGCCGTCCCGGATCGGCGCCCAGCGTCCAGTTGGCGCGTGCGCGTCCATCCGCGTCTGTGATCGCGCTCGCTGGATCTACCGCGCCCTCTCCATCGGCGAGGCGGAATGTCACTCTCTTACCGGTCGCCGGCGCCCCTCGACGATTCGTCGCGCGAACCACCACCGCCTGGGGCAAGGTCCTTCCCGCGAGTGCTCGTTGGCTTATGCCTGCTACGAGGGCAATCGCAGAGGCTGGCGTTACTACCGACACGCTGCTTCTGCCGGCGACGTCGTCGACCTTCGCGCCGATTACCGTTCGGCCAGCTGAACGCCCAGTGAGTGTCCCGGAGCTATCGAGTGTCGCGACGCTGTTGTCGTCAATGTGCCACGTCGCTTCGAGCCCGCTGATCGGAAAACCGCGGGAGTCCAGGGCGCGCGCACGAAGT
>Ga0137366_10005173_pt1 | contig 10244 bp, 9 predicted proteins | sample SagtaG_8_FD_104938 | JGI IMG/M metagenome (GOLD analysis project Ga0137366, IMG submission 104938) | Vadose zone soil microbial communities from Sagehorn Ranch, Mendocino, California, USA - Sage1_L_60_16 metaG | ecosystem: Environmental > Terrestrial > Soil > Vadose zone | place: USA: California... | reverse complement strand
CGCGATAGGAGTCGCTGTCGATCAGGGCCATGACGCCCTTTCCCTGCGACGCATAGACGCCCGTTGCGAGGTTGTTGAGGTTCGTCACGAAGCCATTGACGGGCGCCCGCACTTCAGTGCGCTCGAGATTGAGCGCCGCAACGTCGCGTGCGGCGGTCGCCTGCTTATGGTTGGCGGCCGCCGATTCGAACTGTCGCCGCGCGTTGTCGAGATTCTCGGCGGTAATGCTGAATCCCGGGGTCAGTTTGGACCGCCGCTCGAGCTGCTCCCGCAGCATTTGCCACTGAGCGTATTGCACGGCGAGGGAGGCCTCGGCATTGGCCAGGGCCAGGCGATAACGGTCCTGCTCGATCTTGAACAGGATGTCGCCTTTTCTCACGAATTGATTATTGCGCACGCTCACATCGGTGACATACCCGGACACGTCGGGCGCAACGGTGACGACGTCGGCGCGGATGCGGGCGTCCCGGGTCCAGGGTGAGTAGAGATAATATGTCGCCATCTCGTAGCCGAAAAATGCGGCAGCAGACACGACGATGAGGGTGAGGAATACGCGAACCGCCTTATACATCGCACTTTCCTTTTTCACATGGATGTGGAGGCAAGTCCGCCCGCGCAAAACCAGCAGGCGAACAGCGACGCCCGCGCCAGCGCGGGATGCCAAAAGAGTCGATAGAAGCCCGCCTTGGTGAGCAGGACGTCGAGGACCATGAAGATCACCAGCGAGCCGAACAGCCAGACTGCGATCCCCGGTACGAAGGCGCCGAGAACGTCGACTTCAGTGAACATCCGGGACCTCCCGCAACAGCAGTGATGCTTTGAGCAGGCTCGATCGGAGGACCTCGCAGCCGGCGAGCGCGGCGACGAGCGCCTCGCCTTCGCGCTCGTCGGCGGCGACGCGGGCAAGAGCGAGCGCCCGACGGCGCAGCGCGCGCGCGTCCCAGGCGGTCTTGAGGATGCGCCAGCGGGACGGATGCAGAAAGCCCGCCGAGGCATCTGCGAGCAGGCGTGAAATTCCCGAGATCATCGCGGCGGGGAGCCGGCCGGTCGCGATGGCCGTCCTCAGCTCGTCGACCGCGCGGGAGACCGACAGAGCAGCGATGGCGCCGGCGATGCAGGCGCGCGCTGCCGCCGGTTCATTCTTGAGGCGGGCGATCGTCCCGGCAAGCAGTTCGTACAGAGCGCGTTCATGATCCCGGACCGTGGGCCGCGCGGCGCCGCATAGGCGGCTGAGCCGGACCAGCAACTGGCGGCGAAACCGGTTACCTATCTGCCGCGGCGTGTCTGGAAAGAAGACGGCAAATAGCAGCAGCACGAAACCCATTCCTGTGAGAATGGCAATCGAGGTGTTGAGGAACGCAGAGAGATCGTAATTCATGACATTGTCGATATTGGACCCGACCGTGAAATAGGTGACGGGAAAGAGACCGAGAGGCTGGCGCGCAATGATGACGCCGCACGCCAGCAGCAGGGGCGCGAGCGCCACCGACATGGAGACGAAATCGGTCGCCATCGGCAGCAGCCCGAACACGGTCCCGAATACCGGAATGAACGCAAGGAGCAGGGTTGCGACCAGAGCGAGACTTACTTTGGCCGGCTGCTCCATGCTCCCCAGCAAGCTGCACATGTTGGCAGCGATGGTCACCGCAATCGCGCCGCTTGGCCACCCGGTGGCGATCCAGAATGCCGAAACAATCGCAACGGCGAGGGCGGAGCGTATTCCGGTCAGGGCTGCGGCCACGGGATCCGACCAGAAGCCGCGGCCGATGTCGCCGGCGGCGGTTGTACCTTGGTCGAAGGCTGCGGCAGTCGCGCGAAGGCGAACCACCGCTTCGGCGAGAGCACGCGCATCCACCGCGTCAACGATGCGGGATACGGCTTCGCCGTTTCCGTGCGGCGTGTCCGGCACCGCACGGATCAGATCCGCGATTTGCGGCACATCAGCAGCGAGTCGCGCGCCCGTTCGGCGGGCCATAGTCTCGGCGACGGCGCTAACGTGCAGGGCCGCGCCCGCCAGCTGGCCCAGCGTGCCGTTACGGACGCGGGCCTCGGGGCTTTCAAAATAAACGGACGCGCGCGTTGTCTCGACCGCAGCGAACTCGGCGAGGAATTGCCGGCGCTCACTGGCGAGATCCTGCCAATCGAGGCGCGTGATGGCCGCGGCAAGGCGTTCGGCGCGGAGACGCAGCGCGTGAGCCAGGGCGACGAGCTTCGGCATCAGGTCGCGCGGAAACACTAGGCGGCTCACGAGCGACGCGCAGACAATTCCGAGAATAATCTCGGTGAATCGCGCCAACAGGATCGGGAAGGCTTGGTCAGGGTTCACAGCGGCCGGGATGCCGACGACAGCAACCGAGAAGCCGGCGAGCAGAAATCCATACGAGGCGAAGTTGCGCAGGGCGCCCGCAGCGAAAGTGCACAACCCGATCCACAGCGCTACGGCAGCGAGGAAGAGTTCCCCGGATTGGGCCAGTCCGAACACTAGCGCTATCGACACCAGCACCCCCGCGATCGTGCCAAGAACGCGGTAAAAGCCTTTGGCAAGCACGAGGCCGCTGTCAGGTTGGGAAACGATGAACACCGTCAGCAGCGACCATCTTGGTTGGTCGAGCCCGAGCCAGAACGCGAGGAATAAGGCAAGGAGGCCGGCCAAGAAGGTTTTCAGCGCGAAAACGACGGAGACGACGGCGGGATTGTCCGCCCAGCGAACCAGTGCCGCTTGCGCGGACCGCGGGGACGTGCCTGGGAGGGGCGTCGAAACACTTGCTGCCATCATAGCTCGGTTCGGTCGCTTGCGATGTTCGCCGGATTAGAGAGTGTTCATACACATGCGATCAGCGTCGTCCTCCGTGGTCCCAGAGGAGGGGCGGCCGGTCCTCGGGGGGACGGACCGGCCGCCGGCGAGCCCGGCGGGGGGAGGAAGCGGGGGAGCACGCCGGGATGCCAAGCACGTGCGCAAGCCGCCTGTCTGCGTGAGGCAATTCGTATACGAGACGGCGCGCCGGCGCGAGTGAAGCAGTGCAAATACCAGCAAATCGTGACGAATGACCCGCGGAGACAGGGGTAAACTGGATCTCTCGCGTGACTTCAGCAGTGCCGTGCCAGAGGAGATGTCGGCACTGAAATATTGAGGTTCACCGATCCGTGTCGCCGATCGCCGGGAATTTGCTGCCGCCCTGACTTCTTTGTGATCATTTGCACCCTCTTGCGCCTCTTAAGTCGAAGATATGCGTGAAGTCGCCTAACTTGAGATCAGACAACGCGGCTTTTTCGCACGCAGGATGCCGCGGCTGACTCTGGAGGCGCCCATGGTCCGCGAGCAGATGATCAATTTCTTGCAGGCGACTGTGATCTTCCTGCTGATCACCAACGGTTTCACCATAGCAGCGGCAGTATGCGCGATCCGCCTGCTGGCCGGCGCGCCGTTGGAAAAACGGCAGGCGGCCGGGGCGATCGAGCGCGGGCTCCGAAGCTGATGTTCCTCTCCCAAAGTTCACCGGAGGCGCGGCGCCATGACCCGGACTGCACGATCCTCATTGCATGGGCGCGTGTTGGGCCTGGCACGGGAATGCTGGCGCGACCTGACCAGGGATTGGCTCGGTTCCTATCGCCCGGAACGGCACTACATGCGCGGGCCCGGTCCCAAATGGCGTGAAACGCACGCTCGTGATGGTTGAGGCGCCATAGTGCAGCTCGGCCGCGCCCACGAAAGAATCGAAGAGAAGGTCATGTCGAAGGTGCTGGTTCTCTACTACTCTTCCTACGGACATATCGAGGCGATGGCGAATGCCGTGGCCGAAGGGGCGCGGCAAGCCGGTGCCCACGTCGACATCAAGCGCGTACCCGAGCTGGTGCCCGAGGAGATCGCGCGCAAGTCGCACTACAAGCTCGATCAGGCGGCGCCGATCGCGAAGGTCGCTGACCTCGCTGCCTATGACGCCATCGCCATCGGTGCGGGAACCCGGTTTGGACGGCTGTCGTCGCAAATGGCCAATTTCCTCGACCAGGCCGGTGGACTGTGGGCGCGCGGCGCATTGCACGGCAAAGTCGGCGGCGCGTTCACCTCGACTGCCACGCAACATGGCGGGCAGGAGATGACGCTGTTCTCGATCATCACCAATCTCCTGCACTTCGGCATGGTCGTTGTCGGCCTTGACTACGGCCATGTCGGGCAGATGACCCTTGACGCGATTACCGGCGGCTCACCCTACGGTGCCACCACGATCGCCGGCGGCGATGGCTCGCGCCTGCCCACCGCGAACGAGCTCGAGGGCGCGCGCTATCAGGGTCGCAAGATTGCGGAGACCGCAAACAAGCTGCACGGCTGATGCTCGATCTGTCGCGGCCGCGCTCCGCTCTCGCGTCCCAGGGACAAGACTACTTCGGACGCAATGAACTACCCGGCCGACCGGCAATATCCGGACGCCCAGCGTACAAGCATGTAATCTGAAGCGGTGTGCAGGGGTCGGCGTTCAGGTCTTCGGGATTCATCTCATGTCGCCATTTACATTTCAGAAACTTTCCGTCTGGGATGTCGGCTATGGCCTCGCATTGGCGTCGGTGTCGGTCATGGCCTATAAAGCGTCATCTGTCATCACCCCGCTGTTTCTTCATGCACCGGCGGATGCCGTTAACAAATTGTGGACGATGATTTCCGCAGTGTTCGTGTTCCGAGATACCCGTGTAAACAGCCTGTCGGCCGGAACGTCGCGGCTGCTCGCGACTTTTGTCAGCTTCCTGTTGTGTCTCATTTATCTGTCTTGCTTTCCCGCTCATCCACTGGGGATGATGGCAGTGATCGCCATGGGCACCCCGATCATGATGTTGCTGGAGCGTCGTTCCGACATCGGTTTGACGGCAATCACGACCGCTGTCGTCATGATCGTTGCCACAAGCAAACCTGAGATTGCCTGGCAGCAGCCGTGCTTGCGGCTGATGGATACAATAACCGGAGTCATGGTCGGTATCGCGTTCAAATGGCTCGCATCGTTTCTGTTCTACCGCTTTACCGGCGAAGAGGGGCGATGATCGTGTTCGCCCCAATTGGCCTAACCGAGCTCAGCTGGTCCATTTAAACCTGCTGGTCCTCTGCAGAACGCGTGGTTGATCGCCGGCCGGATGTTTCAGCGATGAAAAGGCGGCAATGATGGACCAGATGTTGATTGTCTTCGGCGTGCTGGCCGGCGCCGTCGGCCTGTTTGCCTGGGGACGCCTACGCGCCGACGTCGTGGCGATTCTCGTTGTATTGGCGCTGATGGTGACCCGGGTGCTCACGCCGCAAGAGGCGCTGGCCGGTTTTGGCAATCCGGTGGTGATATTGATCGCCGCCATCTTCATCGTCGGCGAAGCGCTGGTGAATACCGGGGTCGCGCACCAACTGGGCGAGGCGGTACTGAAGGCAGGCGGCGCCAACGAGACCAGGTTGATCGTGCTCATCATGTTGCTGGCGGGGGGATCGGCGCATTCATGAGTTCCTCGGCGATCGTCGCCATGTTCATCCCGGTGGTGCTGACGATCGCGAGCAAGACCGGTGGGAACCGCAAGCACATGCTCATGCCGCTGTCCGTCGCCGGGTTGATCAGCGGTATGATGACGCTGATCGCATCCTCGCCTAATATGATCGTCGAGAACACGTTGCGTGCGCGCGGCCTTGCTCCGTTCAACTTTTTCAGTTGGACCCCTTTCGGTTTTGCCGTACTAGCCGCCGCCATCGCGTTCATGCTGGTGGGGCGCCGGTTTCTGGGCAAACAACCGCCCGCTGGGGACGCCCGGGCGACGTCACCGAGCGCTTACAATCTGGTCGACTCCTATGGACTATCGGATCGCTGGCATCGATTGCGCGTTCCCGCCGACTCGCCCCTGATCGATCGGTCGGTCGCTCGGATACAGCATACTTTCGACCGCTTCGGCGTTGTTCTCGTAGGTTTCGAGAAACATCCGCACGGCAAAACGCGATTCCTGCCCGCCCTTCCGGAGACGGTATTTGAGTCCAACGACGCCATCTTTGTGGTCGCCGGCAAACACCAAGTGCAAGAGCTCGTGGATGCTCAACGACTTGTGGAACTGTGCAGACTGAACGAACGGCACCGCGGCGAGGCGCTGCAGGAAGTCGGCGTTGCGGAAGTCATGCTGGCGCCGGAGTCGAGACTGATCGGCAAGACCTTGAGCGAACTCGAATTTTGCTCGCGCCACCGTGTAACTGTGCTGGCCATCCGCCATCGGGGTGAGTCGCTGACGACGAACTTCGTCAATCAGGCGCTGGATTTTGGCGACACGCTGCTGGTGGGGGGCGACTGGGCAGACATCCGACGGCTGTGCGGGGGCGACCGCCAGGACTTTGTCATGCTGACCTTGCCGGCGGAATACGACGAGCTGCTGCCTGCCCGCCAGCGGGCACCCATCGCGATAGGTATTCTCGTGGCCATGATCGTCGTGATGGCGTTCGAGCTTCTCCCGAATTCCGTCACGGCGCTGCTGACCGCCTTGGCGATGATCGCCAGCGGCTGCGTCGGGCTGGACGCCATCTATCGCATTATCAGTTGGAAGACGGTTGTGCTGATCGCCGGTATGCTGCCGCTGGCGACGGCGTTGACGAAGACGGGAGCAACGGTGCTCATGGCGAAGGGATTGGTCATGGCGTTGGGATCGTTAGGACCGTTCGCGATGCTGGCGGCCTTGTTCCTGGTCACCGCCCTGGTGGGACTGTTCATTTCCAACTCGGCAACCGCGGTATTGATCGCGCCGGTTGCCATCGATGCCGCCCAGCAGTTACACGTGTCGCCACACGCGTTCGCGATGACGGTGGCGATCGCCTGCTGTGCCGCCTACGTGACGCCCGTATCCTCTCCGGTGAATATGCTGGTGATGGAACCCGGCGGTTACGCGTTCGGCGATTACGTCAAGGTAGGTCTACCGCTTCTGTTGCTGACGATGCTTGTTACCGTCGCGCTGGTCGCAGTGATCTATCCCCTTTAGGCCACTTAGCATGGGCTCAAGAGATGTCCTACGGAACGACCATGTCAAAGAAGGAAACGCGGGCCGCCGGGAATGCCGGCCTCAAACAGGGCCAATACAGCGACGGCAGTCCACTCGATGAGGTTCACTATCTCGAGTGCAAGCTCATCCTGAAGCCCGACCGTTTTACGGCCGCTAAAGTCTTCTTCGACTATGGCAAGCTGGTGGCGCGCACGGCCAAGGAGTTCGGTATCGGCTTCATCACCAAGGGCGTGGTTCTTAAGCCCAAGATCCGGGAAGTGCTCTTCCTGGATACCGCGGACTTCCGGCTCTACAACCACGCGTTCATCTTGCGACGGCGCATTACCTACGAGGACGGCTTCCCGACCGGCGAACCGGAAATTGTTTTCAAGTTTCGGCACCCAGATATGCAGAGGGCCGCCGAGCTGGACGTGCGGCCAAATATCGCCGGTAGCTACCGGATCAAGTTCAAGGCGGAGGCCCTGCCGCTGAAAGATCAGGTGGGGGGATACCGATTGCTGTTCTCTCACAACGTGCAGTTTCCCCTGAGCCAGACGGCTGAGGGTGACCGCACATCGATGAGAACCCTGGTGCGTGCGTTCCCAGCCTTGGCGGCACTGAAGATCTCTGGCACTGGCAGGGTCGAATTGGTGAATCAGACTATCGTCGAGGAGGTGCTTCAGGACCTCGGCGTACTGGACTTCGGCAAGGGGGTCACCGCCGATTCAAACATCGCCATCTGGCGTGAGCGGGGCACTCACCATCCGTTGTGCGGCGAGTTCGCGTTCCAGGCCAAGTTCAAGCAGCAGGATGAACTCCACGAGAAGGCGATGGACCGCTGTCGGCAGTTCTTCATCGCGCTGCAGCGGTCTGGGCGCGACTGGCTCTCCCTCGGCACGACCAAGACCGGGCTCGTCTACCGACTCAAAGACAACCCGCCCCAGAGCCATGAGTGACATCTATCTCGCTTGCGGCTTGCGCGGATTGCGGTGATGGATGCTGACTGTCATCACGACACTCCTCCGCGAGCGACCGCAATGCTTGCATGATCTTGCTTGCTTCTATTTGGACAGTCATGCACCGGTCCGCCAGAAGGTACGCGCGGGCTCCGCGCAGATGAAACGGAGACGCTCTCGAGGTAGCGGTCCACAGAATTATCGTGTAATTCTCAGCCGGATACGGCAAGCTCGCGTCATTTCCCGTCCGGGAGCGCTCCGATGTCTGTCGTCCTGCCGCCGAAGGGCCGCGATCTCAGGCTTGACTTCTTCCGAGGCATCGCCAACTGGTGGATCTTCCTCGACCACATACCCAACAACATCGTGAACTGGATCACGCCGCGGAATTACGGCTTCAGTGATGCGGCCGAGCTCTTCATATTCATTTCCGGCTACACTGCCGCGTTCGTCTACGCTCGGATCATGCTCGAACGCGGCTTTCTTATCGGAACCTCGCGGATAGGTCGGCGCGTATGGCAGATCTATGTCGCGCACGTTCTATTGTTCGTGATCTATGTCGCGGAGATCGGATGGCTCGCCACCCGGTACGACAATCCCGTACTCGCTGAGGAGTTCAATGTTTTCGGCTTCATACGGGACCCCTTTACCACGCTTTACGAGGGGCTAATCCTGAAATTTAAGCCCGTCAATATGGACGTGCTTCCGCTCTACATCGTGCTGATGGGGTGTTTCGCGCCGGTATTGTGGATGATGCTGCGCCGCCTCAACCTGGTGCTCGCGATTTCGCTGCTGCTGTACTTTACGGCGCGTCTTTTCGAGTGGAACCTGCCGTCCTACCCGGCCGGTGCTTGGTATTTCAATCCGTTCTGCTGGCAGCTCCTGTTCGTGTTCGGTGCATGGTTCGCACTGGGCGGGGCGGGTGAAGCGATGCCGCTAATCCGCTGGAGGTGGCTACCCGTATTGGGCGGCGCCTATCTGCTGTTCGCCCTCGTGATGACCATGGCCGGCCGTTTTCCCGAACTAAGAGAGCTGCTGCCGGGTTGGCTATACGACGCGTTCAATCCCAACGACAAAACCAATCTTGCCCCCTATCGCTTCCTGCATTTCGTCGTGATTGCCTTCCTCGTCGTCAGGTTCGTGCCCCGCGATTGGCGCGCGCTGGAACGGCCGGTATTCTGGCCGTTGATCGTGTCCGGGCAGCAGTCGCTCGAAGTGTTTTGCGTCGGAATCTTCCTCTCGTCCCTGGCGCATTTCATTCTTGTCGAGGTGTCGAATGAAATCTGGATGCAGGTGCTCGTAAGCCTCGCAGGGATTGCGGTGATGACCGGCGTTGCCGCCTACCGGTCCTGGTCGAAGAAGATCGAGAAGACGAAGCCCGGCCCCGCGCGGGCATCCGCCTAAACACCTTTGATCGGAGCGATCCTTAGCGTTATGGGGGGCCGGTTCATACTATTGAAATTGATGTCGCGGCCAAACAGCCGCGCGTCGCGACAGTGCACCGAACAGGCTTGGCAACGCTCCGAGGGCCTCACCAGTTCCGGTGTCACCGTCGAAGATGGCGGTGCTCGGGTTTACGCGCAGCGTTGATGGCGAGGAGGTCCATGCCACACGATTGTACAATCCGGCTCCCCCGTGGGGTAAGGCCTAAGGCCTAACTCTAAGAGACCGCTTGGACCAATGGATCGCAAGAGCTACTGGTCGTTATTCAGATTCGGGTTCTAGCCTGCTCGCTCGATTGCCCTGGCGCCCGCGGCCTTTTGCCCAAGCTTCGCCCTGCGTGGGCGGGGACGAATTATCTCTGATGATATTCAATTATCAGAGCCAACCATTGATGCCGCAGGGTCGCAAGATTGCGGAGACCGCAAACAAGCTGCACGGCTGATGCCCAATCCGATGAGGCTCCTTGTTGGCCGCGCCCTGGTCGGGAGTGAGATTTTGACAGTAGGACGTGCGTTCTGTGCTCGCAACTTGCATGAGCGAGCCAAGTCGATCGCTGACGCTTGCGCTGCTTTGCGGAGTTTAACAACGTTTTATTGGCGACCGCGATGACTGCGGGCTAGGTAATTGCTGCGCACATTCGGGCAGCGGCTGTGCTGGATCCTGGGCGTAATCCCATGGCAATTGTGAGCGGCTGCTATGGCGGAATCGGCGTCATTGGCGCCGTCAGGTCTTCTAGTTCCATTGGCGTTTCCGTCCCTGCAACATGACCCTAAGAAATCCAAGGCAAGCGCTGTCACGCAGAATCAACGCGATCTCGACAAGCAGCTCAATATTTGCCGCGGCTGTTAGTCGGCTTCGACCTCACCCACGCCT
>Ga0137366_10005172_pt1 | contig 10244 bp, 21 predicted proteins | sample SagtaG_8_FD_104938 | JGI IMG/M metagenome (GOLD analysis project Ga0137366, IMG submission 104938) | Vadose zone soil microbial communities from Sagehorn Ranch, Mendocino, California, USA - Sage1_L_60_16 metaG | ecosystem: Environmental > Terrestrial > Soil > Vadose zone | place: USA... | reverse complement strand
CTGGCATGGTCGCGTCTCACGACCGGCGCCTGAGGCTGATCGCATCGAACGGTCGGTCGCGCTCGGCCCTGGATTTTCTGGAAGGTCCGAGGCAAGGCAACGACATCATTGCGGTCGGTGAATTTGAACACGTTACGATGCTGGAGATGCTGAGGCAATACAAACGCGAACCGTCAAAGTTTTTTTGTGAGCATATCCCGTCAGGCCCGCTCGACCGCGTTTCTATCATGGTCAAGACTTTCCTGCGCGATGGGTACATGAAGGAATGCGTACGGCGGATTCGCAAGTCGCTTCCCGAATGCAAAATTATTCTGGTCGATGATGGGCGAAGCCACCGGGATAAGATTGCACTCTATGCAGAGCTTCAGGACCAGGGGCACAAGGTCATCTGGCTTCCGTTCGACTCAGGCTTTGGCGCGAAGGCGAACGCGGCAATTCCCGCAATGGACCGGCCCTATGTGCTCATCGCAAGCGACGACTTCGATTTTCATCCGGAGGAAGTTCGAGCCGGCATTTTGAGAATGCTGAACGTGCTCGACGCTGAACCGGCATATTCTGTGGCCAGCGGGCGCGTCAACGGCAACCCTTATGAAGGCTTGTTTGAATTCCCATCGACCGGAACTGTGAGAGAGCGGCGTGGCTATCGCGGAACCTACATGACGCCCCAGGGCATCACGTACCATCCTTGCGATATCACGGTTAATTACTCACTCATACGAACGGCCGTTTTTCACAAACACGGAATCAGGTGGGATGGCGGCGAGGTCAAGATCGGCGGCGGTGAGCACGGCGCCTTCTTCCTCGATCTATTCAATGCGGGGATTAAGACCGTGTATGTTCCAGGCGCCAACATAAACGAACTTCCTAAAACCCCGTACCTCCAGCATCCCTCATACGCGGAAAAGCGCGGGCGCGCCCGTCAGCCTGGCAGGCCGTGTTTCAGGAAGCGCGGCGTTTTGCGGTACGAACTTTTTGATGGAGGAGTGGAAGTATGTTGACAGCAAAGAAAACGACCTGCTGCGAAAAGCATGGTACGGAATTGATCTGGGCTGACTGCGGCAACTGCGTTGAGGGTTTTACAGGTCACGAATGCGGAGAGGATTGCTGTTGCTGTCTGGACCCAGAGGATAACGTGACATGCGACATTTGCGACGGTGCTGGCGGGTTCTTCCTCTGCCCCATATGTTCGCCCAACGCCGAATTTTAAAGGAGGCAGATGAAAATATTAGTAGCAATTCTGGCGTGTCACAAGAGAGAAGCTCAGACCGACATTCAGCGCGCGACCTGGATGAGTCGAGGACCTTGGGAATCGAACGTTGCGGTCCGCATCTTTCGCGGGCGCCCTCATGACGGAATCTGCGCGATCAATCACGGCAACGACCTCTGGCTTAACTGTGATGACTCTTACGAGGGTATGTGCGCCAAGGCTCGGATGGTTTACACCTACGGCTATCTGAATTGCTTTGATTTTGTGTTTACCCTGGGAGACGATGGCTGGGTTCACATCCCGCGCCTGGTTGCCTATTGCCAGGAGATCTGGAATCACGGCAACCCGGCCTATGACTATGTCGGTCACCTTCGAGGCGGTGACAATGAATTCAGCGACGATTACGCGAGCGGAGGAGCCGGTACCCTTTTCTCAGCCCGTGCCATCAAAGTTTTGAACCTTGCCCCCGACACGAACGATCCTGCGGAGGATAGGTGGGCAGGCAATACTCTGAGGGCAGCGGGCATACTCTTACATTCGGAGCGGAGGCGCTTTTGCCTTCCGGCTGAGTACTTTGACCGTCAGCCCTGGGAACCCATCTGCATTGAGACTATGCGCGTTCATCGAGGCGTGCTGGTTCCTATGCGGAAGATCCACGAGGAGTTCTATGACGCAGTTGTTGTCTCTTAAAGCAGGCAAAAATCTCATGGACAAAACCCCGCTCATCGTTCTGCTTGGCCGACTCTTTGGCCCGAACTTTCTCATCGCAATTAATGTGGTGCTGGTGGGAATCTATTGGCAAAGCGGTCCGACAGGTATCTCACCATCGCTGGCTGACGGTCACTGGAAGGAGATTGCGGTCAGCGCCCTGGGCGTGATCGGGGTGATCGGCAGCTGGACCATGAGACTCTTACACAAAAAGTTCAGCGAGTTTGAAGAGAACCTCAAAACGCAAAATAATAAACAAGACCTCAGGCACGCTCAGAACACGAAGGCCCTGGTGCAGATCATTACAGCAATGAAAACGGGAGAGACAGACAAGCTCGACGTCGGTCAACTCTTTGACCCTGGCCTCATGTAAATACACCCAGGGGAAACAGCTTGCGCAAGAGAGCGGCGAGTGTTATTTTTCCTGCCACGGGAGGCAATGTGGAAAAGCAGCCCTCAGTCCTGACACTCAAGATCGAGCGACAACTTGGGGACAACGAACTCGTGGAGATCCTGAACGCGGCGTTTCGCCCTGAAATGGAAATTCTACAATCTCTCCATCTCATCAATCGCAAGCTGGACCGGCTCTTAGAGAATCAGGTTACCGAACACGACCTGGCGGAACTGACCTACAAGGCAATCCGTGTGGCAGCACACATGACGGCCCTGGTCGACCGCCTTCAACAATTAACGAAGTAAAACCGCCCATCTCCCAAGGAGGAGTTTAATGTCACCGAATCCAACAGTAGGAGCCCTGACTGCGGCATTCGCGCAGATCGATGCTGAAACAACAAGAGCGGGTGTGGCCGCAACCGCGGTACAAACCCGTCTTCAATCTTTGCTGGACAAGATTGCCAATGCGGCAACCGATGAGGAATTGCAGCCCTTGCTTACAGAGGCCCAGGCCGAAGTGGCAAAGCTCACTCCTCTCGCGGATGCACTGACCGCAATGGGAACCGACCCGGCCAACCCGGTACCTGTGCCGGTCCCTGAACCCGCACCGGCGCCAACCGCCGACCAGGCGCCTCCTGAGGGCGGACCTACGGTGGTCGAGTAATCGGTCACAACCGAAAGGGCGCCTTCGGGCGCCCTTTTAAATTGGAGATCCCATGATTGGCGTCGTGAGAGTTAAACCGGGCGTGAAGTTCGACATCATTGCGCCCGCAGGTTTTCGCATCCTCTCAGCTTTTGACCAGGTCGCGGCCCGGCTCGGTCAGGACATAACCATAACCAGCGGTACGGACGGAGACCATAGCGGCCCTGAGGACCCGCACAAAAAGGGCGAGGCGTATGACGCCCGCAGCAAAGACAAAACCCTCGAGGAACGAAACACAATCCTATCGACCATGAGGGAAATTCTCGGAACTCTCTTTTTTATTTTCCTCGAAAATCCAGGCACCGACCAGGAGCATTTTCATGCTCAGCGGCGCAAAGGAACCATTTACCCACCGGAGGGCGTATGAACGTAGTGTGGTATTACTTTGGCGTCGTTGTTTTCATGATCCTCAGCGCGGGCGCATCTATCCGCAGCAACTCTAACGGCTTGCCTATAAGCCTCAGCGGGTTAAAAACCTGGTTTAAATTTCAATTGTTTTACGTCGTCATGCGTCTCGTGATCGCCCTGATCATCTTTGTGGTTTGGTATTACAACCAGGGGACCTTGCCTGTTATAAGACCTGACAGCGCAATCCTCGCGGGCTTGGGCATGGACGCCTTTTCTGATAAGGTGTTCGCGGTCACCGGGCTTCAGGTGCAAATCCCTAAAATCATTCCGCCTGACCTGCCTAACCCTTAGAAAAACAGGCACCCTGGGGCGTTACCATAGTTACGTTGACTCCTGACGCCCCTGGGCGTAACTTGATACTCATGACGGCGGGCAATAGGAGGCCCGCAATAATGAGCGAATCAAATTCAACCTTAGTCAGCCACGTTGACACCAGCCTGGTAACCCGCGTAGAGCTTGCCAAGGTCATCACCCCCGATGCGACGGAAACCTTCAAGCCGGTCCCCCACCTTGAGTTGATAGAGACAATCGAAGCGCAATTACTCAAGCGCGATATCAGGATCATCAAAGAACAATTTGCCCTGCGTCATGACGGCAGCAGATTGTTCGGCACGTTCGACCTGACCCTCAACGGCATCGAAGGCGCCTGCGCGTCAATGGGTTTCCGAACCTCGAACGACCGCAGCATGAGCATCCAGGTAGTTGCGGGAATGCGCGTTTTCGTTTGTGACAACTTGGCCCTGCGCGGCGAACTGATCGCCCTGAAGCGCAAGCACACCAGCGGCCTGATTCTTGAGGCTGAGGTCGGCGTCGCCATCGAGCGGTACGTTGAGCATTATGCAACCCTCAAGGGCGAGGTCGCTATCCTGAAAGAACGCGCCCTGGATGACAACGGCGCGAAGGCTCTAATCCACGACGTGTTCATGGCGGGCGCCATGCCCTTTAAGTTCTACCAGGCCGTGACTCAGGAATATTTCAACCCTCGCCACGTTGAGTTTGAGCCACGGACAGTGTGGTCGTTGCACAACGCTTTCACCGAAGTGCAGAAGCTCATGCCTCTCAACCGCAGAATCGAATCCACACAGGAAATCGGAAAACTTTTACTCAAATAAAAACCCGAGGCCGCGCTCTTACGGGCGCGGCCCTGAAGAAATTATCAAATTACCAAATTCGGTAATTGATAGTTGACAACCCGAGGCCCGCGCGCAACTCACCGGCGCGGCCCTTACACCCGGAGGCAACTATGGTGAAATTTAAAGCGAATCGGCATGACATGTTAATTATTCGGGATATCGTGACGCGGGCGCTGCGGGAGTTCCCACACGGAAGATTCAAAGCAATTGACACAGAAATGGATTTATTCGCGGTACATCTGAACGGGTGTCCGCTGGATCTGCAGAAGATGCTAGATGCGCCCCTGGTGGATCTCGCGCATGACCTTTTTGGAATCCAGCGCTATCTTGATCGCGACACGGGCAAATTGACAGAATTCTTTGTCCCGCGTTATTCGCTCCGAGGCTAAGCGGCGCGCACCAGACGATACGCGCGCAGCATTCTTAGCACCTGAACGCGAATTGACATCTGCGGAGAGTCGTTATGAGGCGCATCGCAAGGCGCCCCACAACGCACGCAACGGAAGGCGCGCTTTGCGTTAGCCCAGGCGGGCACGTAATCGTAAGAGTCAGGCTCGACGGCGGGAATAGGCAAATGACCTTTCTCACCGTCAGTCGCGAGATTGCAGTGATTTTTGTTGGTCATGAATAAAAGAGTACCATAGCAAGTCAACTAGACGCCCTGGGATACAGCATTCCTCTGGGCGATCTACAGCAAAACGGGGAGAGAATAGGACAATGGATAACATGTTTTCATGCTCAGAATGCACGACACAGCGCGAGGTCACAATGAAAGTCGCGGTCACAGGTCAACCCGCACGCCTCAAGTGTGACAAGTGCGCAAAGATCACGGTACACAATCCTGTCTCAACCATGCGGCTCAAAAAGGGTAGGAGCAAAAAGCCCTACACACAATGCGCCCGCTATAGTGTGAACCGCGAGGTCCTGATTCATCTGCAACGGCGCGGCGCGGAATACGGCGGCATCAACCGGGCGTTACAGATGAGTATGGAATTACTGCATCGGTTCCCTGAGTCAAAGCATTCAAAGGGTCAGGGCCTGCCTAGGCTCTCGGGCGAAATGATTGGCTACACCTTCAAGGTTCCAGCGCGCACGGTCGATCAGATTAACGAATTCAGGAAACAATCTGGCTTCGAACGCGTCGCGGCGATCATCCACGCCGGTTCTATGCTCATGGAAGCCGGTCACTGATGGCGCTGGACACTTGTCTTCAATCTTCCGCCGAAGATGTATGCCGTCGAAGGGCCTCGCGGAGAAATCGTGATGACGATGGCGCTGGCAGATGGAAGCGCGCTGTACAACCCTGAATTGTTGGCATCGAAATGGAAGGGTTGGCCACCGTGAAAAGCTGTTTAGTTTGGCCCGCATGTTAGACTTCCCCCGGCTTGTGTTTCCTCTTGAGGAGATCCCCAAAATGAAAAGTTTGATTGCTTCGCTCGTATTGCTATCAGCCGTCGCGTTCGCTCAAACCCCGCCCCCGAATGCAGGACCAGGCAAACACCAGGTCGCGCTGACCTGCACGCCTTCAACCTCAACTGTCAGCGGTTACAACTTTTACCGCAGCACAACCTCAGGCAGCGGTTTCGTAAAACTGAATTCAGGGCTGGCGACCGGCTGTCAATTCACCGATACGACCGTCCTCGCTGGCTCTACGTACTTTTTTGTCGGCACAGCTGTTGACGCCTCTGGGAATGAGTCGTCATTTTCAAATCAGATCACCACGGTAATTCCCGCGACGCCTCCAAGCCCCAGCGGCGTAAAAGTGAACCCTGGGAATACACAGACCATCTTGACTTGGAACGCGGCAACCGGCGCGGCGTTCTATAACATCTACCGGCAAGATGCTGGGAGCACCGTTGCTCCGACGAAGCTCGGGTTTGTGACGGCGCCCGTGGTCACTTACACAGACACCACGGTCGTTGTAGGCAAGACCTATCAGTATTTCGTGACAACCGTGACGACCGCTGGGAGTGAGTCGATCTTGAGCGCGCCTGCTCTTCAATTGCCCGCGCCACCGACCGGCTTGACGGCAGTGGTAATCTAGCTCACAGAACGGGCAAGCCTCTGACGAGGGCGAACCCAGGCAGCAAAGGGCGCTGTAGCGGTAGAAAAAAGGCTCCGGGCTGGGAAACCGGGAGCCTTTTTTCATTTTGACAGCGCTTGACCGCGCGAGATATGCTGTCGGCTCACAATTAGAGCGGCGACAAACCCTGTCTGTCTCTCGATCAGAAACGCCCGTCCCTGCTGGGTTCGGGCGTTTTTGTTTGTCTTGACATGATGCACCTAAGCGACTAAGGTGTCTGCCTGACAGGGGAACGCCGACGTTTCTGAGAAGGCATCTCAGGGCGACCAGCCACAGCGTTAATCCTGGAAATAAAAATCAAAACCTTTGCATGGATAGCAAAGACAATTCTCGCGCGCGCCCACGGCCCTCCCTTCCTAACACCGCGCGCGCTGAGGGGGGCGTGAGGCGGACCGGGCGAATTCAATCCTGGTCCGCCCCGACGCTGAAAACTGTTTATGCCTGGCACGCTTATACCTATTGCCCATCATGCCGTCGCGGCAAATCGAGGAAGACTTGTTTCTGTAGAGCGTGCTATTACTCACTCCCCCAACCGATGCGGAACAAATTATTCGGCGGACCGCTCGAGGGTCTTGAGTGGGAGGAGGCTTATTGGAATGCCCTGGGCAAGCTCAGGGAGATCGGAGTAGCAAAATGAAAGACGTACCAATCGGAGCAACTGTACAGCACACGCTCACGCCGTTCAAAGGCGTCGTCGTGTGCCGTGCGGAATGGCTGAATGGATGTATCAGGCTGGCCGTGCAATCACCTGACCTCCACGAAGGCAAACCTGTCGAGCCAACTTGGTTAGACGAACACGAGGTCGAAATGATCTCTCAACCTAAGCACTGTGTACATGAAATCGACCCAGGCGTTCTGAAACCACTATCGGCACGGCAAATCAGCGATGGCGAGAAAGCCCCAGGCGGTCCGCGCGCGGATCCCAAGCCGAGAGGAATCAGACCTTGACCCGGCGCCAAGACCTCACCCTTCGCATTGTGGTCTTTGTGCTTTTGACGGCTGGAATTATCTACCTGGCAGCAATCGGCTTTCACGCCCCGCTGCCGCATCACTAGGAGGAGTATGCGTCACATAGTCCACGTGTTAATTCTTGCTTGTCTCATGCTCTGGTCGGCGGTCCTCATCATGCTAAACATGCATCCGGCGCATGGGAATGAGATCACCCTAAGCTGTGCCGCTTTATTGATCGTCGTCGCAATGTTTTCAGTGAGGGCGAAACGTGAACACTTGCTGCGGCGTTACGGATATCTGGGATGACCTGGACGCTGACAATCCCGAAGCCGTCGCCAAGCCTGAACCAATTTCATCACAAACACTGGCGTATCGTGCATAAGGCAAAGCAGGAGTGGCTCATGCTGGTACGCACGGCTCCGGGCTTCAGCAAGATTGCAGAGGCGACCGGGCGGCGCAGGGTCTTATTGACCAGGCACGCCCGTAACCCTCTCGACCAAGATAACCTCGCGGGCGGCGCGAAGTGCATCATTGATGCCCTTAAACACTGGCACATCCTGAAAGATGACTCGGACGAATTCGCGGAACTGATTTACAAAAATGCCGCGACGGCGCCTCCAGAATTGGGGTATACCACCCTGGAAATTTCTGACCTGAAACCCTTTACAAAAACGCTTGAGGTCGGCACAAATGGCAAAGGGGAAGTGGTTCTTGTTCATCCTCACATCGATCAAAACGCAGAGGGCGGGTATATCGTATTCAGTCCGGCTCAGGCCCGGCACCTCGCAGCACTGCTCATCACACTGGCCGACAGAGCTATAGGCGAACGGGAATAAAATTTGACATCCCCAGAGGAAACAATTCTATGGAAGTAAAACGTTTAGAAACTGAGTGGCTCTCTTATCGTGCTGAGGTCATCCCGAACGATGCGCCCCCGGTTCAACTGGCGGAATGCCAGCGCGCGTTCTACGGCGGTGCGCTCTCTCTTTTTAAGGTGGTCATGACTATGCTCGACCCAGGCGCCGAGCCGACCGAAGCTGACCTCCAGAAAATGACGGAACTTCAAAATGAACTGATGGCCTACGGGCTTTCGCAGGGCGCGTTCAAGAGTGGCGGTCGCGGATGAACGCCCAGGGTAAATCTCTCAAATCTCTCAAATCTCAGCATTATGACTACTTGGTGAAGGCCGCATACATGCTCATAGGGCTTGAAGGTGACAGCTTGACGACTTCAATCGCTGGCGCGATATACACCGCACAGGATCAGACCTTGAGTGGCCTGGGGTAGAACGAAAACTCGGCAAGGCTCCGGGATCTACCCCGGCAATCGTTCAACCGATCAGGAGGCGCGCATGAGCAATTACGCTTTGCAATATGTGATGACCCTGGGAACACGCATTACGCGCCGACAACATCATTTCCTTATGGTGCTTGCTTACCATCATCAAGCAATGCGGACAACCTACTGGCCCACGCGAAAGAGCCTCGCTGAATACGCCCGCACAGATGAGTCAGAAATAAAGCGAATGATTCGAGAATGCAAACTGCTCGGCATCCTCGATACAGAGCCAGGCGATGGCCGTGGCAACCGGACAGATTATAAATTTTTAGAGTTAGAAACGGGGGCAGGTTCACCCCCCTTTAAGATCGAAAAGGGGGGGCTAAAGGGGGGGCTAAAGGGGGGCAAAAACGGCACCCCCAATAAGGTACTACCTAATACCTATTACAAAGTCACAGGCGATGATGGGTTAGGTTCTGATTCTGACCTTGAGGGCGATGTGAGGGAAAAGGGTATACCAGTATCATCATCTGTCATCTTTGACGATGATACTGGAGAACTTTCTCGTATCATCAGAGCCTTCGAATCGAACCCTGTCACCAAAGGGAAAACTTCTGCCGCTGACAAAGCGATGGCTCGACGGCTCCTTCTTAAATACAGCGTTGAAGAAATCGAGCTTGGCATCCTGCTAGGTAGCGCGCGAAAAGCTCAAAGCGCATCAACGAATGTCTCTGAGGATACTCTGGGGGCGTCATCTGACATTTCCGGCCAGATTAAAAGCCTGAGTTACTTTGTCGACGTCATCCATGAGGTTGCTGGAATTAAAACAAATTACAACTCTGACTACGTAAGATATCTACAGCACGTCCTTGCACGTTTAGGGGCAAAGAAAGAGCCTCAAAGCGAAAGCGTTGTTGGATGAATTCTACTTGCTCGTTGATTGACACCTAGAGGAAACATGAAAGAAAACACGAAAGAGGTAAAGTTGAAAGCTAAAGAGCGTGCGGTTTTAGTGACGACAGAATTTCGCGGAGTGTTTTTCGGGTACATGACAGAGCCGCCCGTGGATGGCTCTATAACGATCAAACGCGCACAGAACTGCGTGTACTGGTCCGCCGACGTAAAGGGCTTCATGGGTTTGGCTGCTACTGGTCCATCAAAATCCTGCAAGATTGGCCCAGCCGTCCCGAGCATCACCCTAAACAAAGTCACCGCAGTGGTCGAAGTAACATCTGAGGCTGCGGAGAGATGGATGAAGTCCCCATGGCGCTAATCTTCGGTTCTGGCGAAAATATGTCCGGGTCCGGGTCCGGGTCCGGGTCCGGGTACGGGTCCGGGTACGGGTACGGGTCCGGGTACGGGGACGGGTACGGGTACGGG
>Ga0137366_10005171_pt1 | contig 10245 bp, 10 predicted proteins | sample SagtaG_8_FD_104938 | JGI IMG/M metagenome (GOLD analysis project Ga0137366, IMG submission 104938) | Vadose zone soil microbial communities from Sagehorn Ranch, Mendocino, California, USA - Sage1_L_60_16 metaG | ecosystem: Environmental > Terrestrial > Soil > Vadose zone | place: USA... | reverse complement strand
TGGTGGGCACGGGGAAGTACTCTGACAACGACACCATGGCCCAGGCGATCGACGCGTCCGGGGCCGAGATCGTCACCGTGGCGGTCCGGCGCGTGGATCTGGACCGCACGAAAGAGGAAGGTGTCCTGTATCACCTCGACGCGAAGCGATACTTCCTGCTCGCGAACACCGCGGGGTGCTACACCGCCGAGGACGCCGTCCGCTATGCACGCCTCGCCCGGGAGGCGGGGTTCAACGAGTTCATCAAGCTCGAGGTGATCGGCGACCAGGAGACGCTGCTCCCGGATGTCCAGGGCCTGCTGGTCGCGGCACGCGCGCTGGTCGCGGAGGGCTTCAAGGTCCTCGCCTACACCAACGAGGATCTGGTGACCGCCCTGCGTCTGGAAGACGCGGGCTGCGCCGCCGTTATGCCGCTCGCCTCGCCCATCGGGAGCGGGCTCGGTCTCTTGAACCCGGTCGGCGTGCGCACGATCAAGCGACGGCTCAAGGTCCCCGTGGTGGTCGACGCCGGCGTCGGTACCGCATCGGACGCGTGTCTCACCATGGAGCAGGGCGTCGACGGAATCTTGATGAACACGGCGATCGCCGCGGCCCGCGATCCCGTGGCGATGGCGCGCGCCATGCGACTTGCAGTCGAGGCCGGGCGCACGGCGTATCTCGCCGGCCGCATGCCCAAGCGCGAGGTGGCGGTGCCGTCCTCGCCGCTGGAAGGGATGCTGGATTAAGGACGCCACGGCCGCCCGGCGCGCCGCACTGCAGATGCTCGACGCAGTGCGGGCGGGTGCGACCCTCCAGGGCGCCCGCGATGGACCGCTCGCGAACCTGATCGAGCGCGACCGCCGCCTCGCCTACGAGCTGGCGGCCGGCGTGCTGCGGCGCCGCGCCGAGCTCGATCGGCTGCTCGAGCTCGCAACCGTCGATCCTCGCCTCCACGACGTCCTCCGGCTCGGGGCCTACCAGCTGCGCGCGCTGGCGCGGGTACCGCCGTACGCCGCGGTGTCGACCAGCGTGGAGCTGGCGCGGACGCTCGCCGGCGAGAAGGCGGCTCGGTATGTGAATCAAACGCTGCGCCGGCTGGCACGGGATGCGGGATGCGGGATGCGGGATGCGGGAGAGACGCATCCGCGGTGGCTCATCGAGCGGTGGCGGCGCCGATTTGGCCACGCCGAAACCGAGCGCTTGATGGCCTGGAACGACTCTCGGGCACCGCTTACCCTGCAGGCCGCTCGCTGGGATGCTGCGACGCTCCGGACCCGGCTCACGGAGGCTGGTTTCGGGGTACGAGAAGCGCCGTTCGGCGCGGGGGTGGTCGTCGAAACGGGGGCAACGCATCCCGCATCCCGCATCCCGCCTCCCGCGCAGTTACCGGGATACGCGGAAGGGGGTTTCGTTGTCCAAGATCCCGCCCACGCCCTGGTCTGCCGCTTCGCCGCGATCCGGCCCGGCACGGTCGTGTACGACGCCTGCGCCGCTCCCGGGGGCAAGGCGGTCGCGCTGGAGCGCGGGGGCGCGCGCGTCATGGCCGGCGACGCGCGGCGCGAGCGCGTCGGCCGGCTCGTCGAGACGGCGCGGCGCGCGGGAGTGGCGATTCGGGTCGCGGTCGCCGATCTTCTGGCGGCCCCGTTCCGGTCGGAGGCGCTCGCGGCGGTGCTCGTGGACGCCCCCTGCTCCGCCACCGGCACGATGGCCCGGCACCCGGATGCCCGGTGGCGCGTAGCGCCCCGGACCATCGCGCGCGCCGCGGAGCGCCAGCGCTCGTTGCTCGCCGCCGCGGCGACGCTGGTGCGATCGGGCGGATTGCTCGTCTATGCAACGTGCTCACTCGAGCCGGAGGAGAACAGCGACATCGTGACCGACTTCCTGGCGCACCACCCCCAGTTCACCCGTGTGCCGGCAACGGGCGCGGTCTCCGCCGCCCTGCTCACGCCCGCCGGCGACTTCCAGTCGCTGCCGCAACGCCACGGGATGGACGGCGCGTACGCGGCGCGGCTCGCCCGAGTGCGCTGATGCGGTTCCGCCGGCACATCCCGCCGGTCCGGGAATGGAGGCTCCCGACCCTCGACCGGCTCAGCGCACGCCGCTGGGGGCTCGCGCTGCTCGGCGCCTTGCTCGGCGGCTACCTGACGGCGTACCTGCTCCTGTTCCCCGCGCCGCTCCTGCACGGACACGGCGTGGTGCCCCGCGTATTGGGGCTGTCGCTCCAGGAGGCGTCGGACCAGCTCCGCAAGGCGGGTCTGCAAGTGCAAGATGGAGGCGGCGAGCCGCACCCCACCGCGCCCCAGGGCACGGTCGTGTGGCAGGACCCGCCGCCCGGCGTGAGCGCGCCGGCAGGGCTGCGAGTCACCCTGGTGTCGAGCGAGGGGCCGCCCAAGATTCCGGTACCGGATGTGGCGGGGCTGAACGGTGAGCTGGCGGGCCGGCTGATCGCGGCGGCGGGCCTCACCGTGGCGCAGGTGGAGTCGGTACAGGCCGCCGCGGCCCCCGGCGTCGTGATGCTCACCCGCCCCGCCGCTACGTCGGTGCTCAGCCCCGGGGCACCCGTGACCGTGGTGGTGAGCCGGGGCGCCCCGACCATCGCCGTCCCCGACCTGCTCGGGATGTCCCAGGCGGACGCGCGCACCCGGCTCGAGCTCGACGGGCTCGACCTGGGCACCGTGACCCGACGCCGGACGAGCGACGCGAACCCCGGGACGGTCGTTGGGCAGAAGCCGGCGGCGGGCACCCTGGCCGCACCCGGTACAGTGGTGGACATCGTCGTGGCCCGGAGCCCATGATGACCAACGGGGAGGGGGGAGGGACTCGCATCGCGCCCAGCGTCCTGTCGGCGGATCTGACCCGGCTCGCCGAGCAGGTCAAGCAGGTGCTGGCCGGGGGCGCCGACTGGCTGCACGTGGACGTGATGGACGGGCGTTTCGTACCGAACCTCACGTTCGGAGCGAACATGATCACCGCCCTGCGGGCACTCACCGACAAGCCGATCGATGCGCACCTCATGGTGGTCGAGCCTGAGCGCTACCTCGAGTCGTTCGCGGCCGCCGGCGCGTCCGTCTTCACATTCCACCCGGAGGCGACGGTACACGTGCAGCGACTGCTCGCCGCGGCGCGAGGCCAGGGCATGCTCGCGGGGCTCGCGCTAAACCCCGGGTCCCCGCTCGAGCTCGCGGAAGAAGTCGTCGCCGACTTGGACCTGCTGCTCATCATGACCGTGAACCCCGGGTTCGGCGGGCAAACGTACCTTCCCGCCTCGAACGACAAGATCCGCCGGGCGCGCGACCTGCTCACGGCGCATGGCTCACGCGCGTTCCTCGAGGTGGATGGCGGGATCACTTCCCACACCATAGCGACGGCCCACGCGGCGGGGGCGGACACGTTCGTGGCGGGAAACGCGATCTTCACGAGCGGCGACCCCGCCCGTGAAGTGCGAGACCTCCGGCGGCGCTGCCTGGTGACCGTATGACGCCACCGCGGCAATGGACCGTCGCGATCGGCGTGGTGATGGCGCTGGTGTTCGGCACCGCACTGGTCATCAAGATCCGGCCGCAGATCGATCTGCTGGGCGTGGGCTCCGCCGCGCCCGGGTTTCACGCGACAGACCTGCGGACCGGGCACGCCACCACCCTCGCCGACTATCGCGGCAAGGTCGTGCTGCTCAACGTGTGGGCGACCTGGTGCCAGCCATGCCGCGTCGAGATGCCGTCCATGGAACGGCTCTACCGCCGCCTCGGGGACGGGGAGGGCGGCGACTTCCGGGTCGTGGCGGTGAGCATCGACGAGGAGGGCGATTCCGTGGTCGGGGCGTTCACGCGTGAGCTGGGGCTCAGCTTCGACATCCTGCACGACCAGACCGGGGCCATCAAGCAGACCTACCAGGCGACCGGAGTGCCTGAAAGCTGGGTGATCAATCGCGAGGGGGTGATCGTCAAGAAAGTGATCGGCGCCTCGGAGTGGGACGGTCCCGTGAACGAAACCCTGATCCGACGGCTGCTCGATGACCGTCCGCGCTAGCCTGGGGCAGCTGTTCGTTCGCAACTGGCCGATCAAGCTGGCCGCGGTGTTCTTCGCCATCATGCTGTACGTGGCGGTCGCGGCCCAGCAGCCCCTGACGCAGACCTTCGCCATGCGACTCGCCGTGGGCATCCCGCCCGGCCGGACGGTTCGGCAGCAACCCGCGGGCGTGGCGGTAGTGATCGCCGGGAAGGGCAGCGAAATCCTCAAGCTGCGCTCCTTCCCGCGCGTGATTCGCAAGGTCATTCCCGACACATTCTCCGCCTCGCTGTGGCGGATCCAGCTCCAAGCCGCCGACGTGGAGCTGCCGAAGGGGATCGATGTGCAGGTCGCCGATATCCGGCCGCGCGATGTCGAGATCCTGCTCGACTCCGTGTCGCACAAGGACGTCCGGATCGTGCCGCGGGTGAAGGTCGAAGCCGAGTCGGGTTATGTCCTTCGCGGGCTGTCGATCACGCCCAGCCTGGCCCGCGTGGTGGGACCGGAAAAGAGCCTCGCCAAGCTCGACTCCGTGACGACGCTGCCGACGGTGATTTCCAGTGTGAGCGGTCCGTTCTTCCAGACCGTCCCGATCGACACCACCTCCCTGGGCGTCGTGCGGATCTCACCCAAGGCGGTGCGGATGGCGGGCGAAGTGACGGCGATCATCGAGCGCTCGATCGGCGGCGTCCCCATTACGACGGCGGCCTCGGGCTTCACCGGGTTCCTGCTTGTCCCCGAACGGGTGTCGGTGACCGTGCGCGGCCCGGCGTCCCGCGTGAACACGCTCACACGAGACAGCGTGCGCGTCGTGGCGCACCTGGTCGGCAAGGCGGGGCCGGGCGGCTACGCCAGGCTCACCGTCAGCGGGCCGCCGGGCCTCGTCGCGCGCGCCGTGCCCGATTCCGTGTCTCTCAAGCGGAAGACCGGACGTGGCTGACGTCGTTCTGGGTATCGAGACCTCCTGCGACGAGACATCGGCCGCCGTCCTCGTGGGCGAGCGCCGGCGCCCGGAGCTCGCCGGTCTCGTCATCCTCTCGCAGGACGTGCATCAGGTGTTCGGCGGTGTGGTGCCGGAGCTCGCAAGCCGGGCACACCTGTCCGCCCTGCCGGCGGTGGTGGACCGCGCGCTCGCCGAGGCGGGCCTCGCCTGGAGCGCGGTGGACGCGGTGGCGGTGACGCAGGGGCCGGGCCTCGTCGGCGCACTACTGGTGGGTGTGGTGTATGCCAAGGCCCTGGCCTACGCGGGGGGCCGCGAGCTGATCGGCGTGCATCACATGGAGGGCCACCTGTTCGCGCCCGCACTGGAGGATCCGGAGCTCGCGCCGCCCTTCGTCGCGCTGCTCGTGTCGGGCGGACACACGCTGTTGCTCGATGTCCCCGCCTGGGGCCGCTACCGCCTGCTCGGCACGACCCGCGACGATGCCGCCGGCGAGGCGTTCGACAAGGTGGCCGCGCTGCTCGGCCTGAGCTATCCCGGCGGTCCTGCGATCGAGCGGCTCGCGCCCCAGGGCGATCCCCGTCGATTCTCGTTTCCCCGCCCGATGCGGGACGAGGGCTACGAGTTCTCGTTCTCCGGCCTGAAGACCGCGGTGCTGCGCGCCGTGCGGGCGAGCGACGATCTCGAACGCGACCGGCCGCATCTCGCTCGCGCCTTCCAGGACGCCGTGCTCGACGTGCTCGTGACCAAACTGGAGCGCGCGGTCCGGGCCACCGGCTATCGCACAGCCGTGCTGGGTGGCGGCGTGGCGTGCAACCGCACCCTCGCGGAGCTCGCGGCGCAGCGGCTGTCGGGGCTGGCGCGCGTGGCGGTCGCGAGCCCACGCCTGAACACCGATAACGCCGCCATGATCGCGCGCGCCGGGTGGTACCGCCTTGGCCTGGGCGAGCGCAGCGACTGGACGTTGGATGCTCAGGCCGACCTTGCGCTCCCGGGACTCGAGCCCGCGGAGAATCCGCACTCCACAATCCGCAATCCGCAATCCCGATGACCGTCTACCCCCTCACCTTCCAGCTCGGCCCACTCACCATCACCGGGTACGGGCTCATGATGATGGTCGCTTTCCTCATGGCCGGCTGGGCGATCCAGGTCGACCTGCGGCGCCGCGCTATGAACGAGGACTACGCCGCCGATATCGTGTTCGCGGCCGTGGTCGGGGGGATCGTCGGGGCGAAAATCTGGTACGTGCTGCTCACCGGGGAGTGGGACGCGCTGTTTCGGCGCGGCGGCTTCGTGTGGTACGGCGGGTTCTTGGGGGGCGTGGCCGCGGTGCTCGGGCTCGGCTGGTGGCGGCGCGTGCCCGGGCGCTGGTCCATGGAGCTCACCGCCGCCCCGTTGGCGCTCGGCTACGCGCTCGGGCGCGTCGGCTGCTTCCTCGTGAACGACGACTACGGCATCCCGTCCACGCTTCCCTGGGCCCTGAAGTTTCCCGAGGGGCTGCCGCCCACCACGGTGGCGAACCTGACGCAGATGCACGTGCGATTCCCCCCTGGGGCGGATCCCGCGCAGCTGGTCGCCGTCCACCCCACGCAGATCTACGAGACGGCGCTGATGATGCTCGCGTTCGCGTGGCTGTGGCGCCTGCGCGACCGCCCGCACGCCGTCGGCTGGCGGTTCGGCGTCTATCTCGTGCTGGCGGGCACCGAGCGATTGCTGGTGGAATTCGTGCGCGCGAAGGACGACCGGGTGCTGGGACCGTTCACGCTGGCGCAGCTGACGAGCGCCCTCGTGATCATCGCGGGTGTGTGGGTGATCGCGCGGCTGCGCGCGCCCGAGGCCGCCCCGGTCGCGCCGGCCGCGCTCACGGGAACGACGGCCGCCGACGATCTGGCTCGGCGCCACTGAACCGGTTGCGCTGGAGCCATACCACCGCGACGAGCAGCAGCACGATCAGGAGGAACTGGAGCGCCAGCGACTGCACGGTGGGATAGATCCCGAGCACCGGGATGCGCGGCGCCCACTCGACCACGCTCGTCCCCAACACCCCTGACTCCTGGAGGTCGGCGATCCCCTTCCCAGCGAAGACAAAGGCCATGTAGTAGAGCATCGCGCTCGTCACCGCGAAAAACGGCTTGAGCGGCACCTTCATCCCGAAACGGTTGATACCGATGTAAACGACCACGAGCGCCACCGCCCCGAGGAGAATGCCCGCAGTGACCGGCCCGGCCGCCGAGCCGCCGCCGCTGGCCGATCCCGCCGACGTCAACAGCGCCTTGTAGAACAGGATCGTTTCGAAGCCCTCGCGATACACGGCGAGGAACGCCACCGAGGCGAGCGCGAACCCCGAGCCGGTCGAGAGCGCGTCTTCCATCCGACCCTTTACGAACGCGTTCCACTTCGCCACTTCGATCTTCGACAGCAGCCAGTAGCTCACCGAGAAGAGCACCGCGGTGGCGAGCAGCATGGTGACACCTTCGAGCGCTTCGCGCTGACCGGGCGTGATCTCGAACAGCAGCTCGACCACGGCGGCCGTGACGACGCTCGCGCCCACCGCAGCCAAGGCGCCCTGCGCCACGTGACGCCTGCGCTCGACCGCGCCGGCCTTGGCGAGGAACGCCATCAGCGCCGCGACGATCAGGATCGCCTCGAACCCCTCGCGCAGGAGCAGCACGAACGACTGCATCAGGAGGTTCGCACCCGAGCTGCGGTCGGCGACCAACCGCTCGGCGCGCTCCAGTCCCGCCAGCAGCCGGGCGTGAATCGCATCGAGCTCGTCCGGTCCCGCACCGGCTCCGGCCCGGACCCGCAGGCTCACGAACGCGTCCTCGAGCTCGCTCGCGAGCGCGGCATTCCTGGCGCGGACATCCGTTTCGACACGCTCGAAGGTGAGGTACGCATCGAACGCGACCTTGTCGGAGCGGAGCGCCACTGCCGAGTCCAACTGGCGCCGCACCGTTGAGAACGTTGCGGCGGCGGGCGAGGCCTCGTGGCGCTGCCGCTCGGCGGTTGGCATGACGCGGAGGAACGCGACGAGGCTCGCGCCCTGTCCCGGATCGAGCAGGCGGGCAAACGCCGGCATCGGCGTCCCCGGTCGGCCCTGCGTGATGAGCCGGGTGAGCTCCTGGTCGGTGAAGCGGCCGAGCACGGCGAGATCGGCGAGCGCCGGCGGCGGCACGGAAAGCGCCTTCGCGAGCGGACCATCGCCTCCCCCGGTGGCACCATGGCACGACGCGCATTGCGCGGCGTACAGCCCCTCGCCTTGGCGCACCAGCGCGTCGTCGGCGCGCAGCGTCGCGACATAGCTCGCCACCGCCCACCGGTCCTCGGGGGAGAGCGTCTCCTCGAACTGCGGCATGGCCGTGCCGGCGACGCCGATCGTGAGCTTCCGGTAGACGTCCAAGGGGGACACGGTGCTCATGGCCCCGCGGTCGGCGAGGCTCGCGGGCGCCGGTCCCTCGAGCCCGCGCGCCTTGGGCCCGTCGCCCTGGCCCGTGGGGCCGTGACACTGCACGCACTGCTCCCGAAACACCGCCGCGCCCCGGACCAGCGACGGCGGGCGCAGCGGATACGGATCGAGCGCGCCCCCCGCGGCGGCGGCGATCCGCTGGATCAGCGTTCCCGCCCGCTGGAACACAGAGTCGGGCGGAGCCACGCGATCGATCAACGCCTCCAGGGCCGCGAGGTCGGAGTCCGCCACGGCCCGAACGGCGGTGGGAAGGGACCCCACGTCCAAGCGCGCCTGCTCCAGGAACTGTCTCGCCTCCGAGACCTCTTCGGGGACCGTGACCCGGCCGCCGCGCGGTACCACGCCGATCGCGTACTCCTTAGCGGCGAGCGAGGCGGCCGCCACGAGGCGCCGGGAAACCGACAACGAATCGGTCGCCTGGCCTGCCGCGCGGACTGCCACGCAGGCGCTCAACAGCAAGCCAAAGAGGGGTTTACAGTAGATGGGAATGATTCTCAATAAGAGGAGTTCAAATACTAGAGTAAAATAGTCGGGAATTCAAGCCGCCGGGATCACCCCCGCTCGAGCACTGCGACAGCAACGGCCGCGAGGTGGGTATGCGAGAGAGACAGGAGGACGCGCTCCACTCCCAGCACCTTGGCCCGGGCCGCCGCAAAACCGCTGAGGTGGACATCGGGGCGGCCGTCGGGCGCGCGGATGACCTCGATCTCCCGCCAGCCGATTCCCCGGGCCACCTCGCTTCCCTGCAGCGCCTTGTAGACCGCCTCCTTGGCGGCAAGCCGTACCGCCACGTGGGTGGCGGGGTCCGGGCGACTCTCGCAGTAGGCACGCTCGTTCGGCGTGAGTAGGCGCTCGAAGACGCGCGATCCCTTGTCGGCGATGATGGCGGCAACGCGGGACACTTCTACCAGATCGACACCGACTCCGATCGCGGTCACGGCCCGCCGCTCAGAAGCCGAGGAGCGCCGCGAGCCATGCGGGAGCAGGGAGGTAGCCGCCCAGCACCAGCCCGAGCCATACCAGCCCCACGGCGAGCGGCGTCCACAGCGCCACCAGCGGGAAGAGCGGCGGCCGCCAGCCGGCAACCGCGTCGATTTCGTCGGCCCAGCGGCGCTCCTCGTCGGCGACCTGCGTCTCGAGCGCGAGCCACGCCGCCTCGAGCCGGCGCGCCGCGGTGCGCAGCGCCTCCTGCCACTCGGCGTGCGCCGCCTTGTCGAGGACGTTGGCCTCGCGCACGCGCGCGGCGACCGCGTCGAGTGCATCGAGGGCGGCGACGAGCGTTTCGCCGCCCGCGGCCAACCGGGCGGCGATCGCTCGCTTCTCGGACCCGGCCAGCAAACGACGGCGGCGCCGCCGCCGCGGCATCCGCACCCGGCGCGCGGCCCGCTCGATCTCCGCGTCGAGCGCGGCAGTCACGCGCTCGCCCGCCCGGCGCACCGCGCCTTCCCACGCGGCGAGCCAGGCCCGCCGGCTCACCGCATCGAGCACACGGTCGCGATCGTCGCGAGCGGCGGCGGCCCGCGCTTCACCGCCCAGCTCCATCACGCGCGTCGCGAGCTCCTCGCGGATGTCGTCGAGCGGTACCCAGGGCTCTTCCAGGCGGCGGGGCACGAGCACCCGGCCGAGCGGCGGCGCGAGCTCGGGGACGCGTAGCGGCATGGGGATCTTCACCGACGCGCTCATCGGGCGAGGAGGGCGGCCCGGCCCGTTCGGGCCTCGTACTGCGCGACGAAGTACGGCAGCGACTCGGGCAGAAAGCGGTCCCGAGCGAGGCCCGTGGCGGCGATCGCGTGCTCGATCTCGGACGGCTCGCCTTCGACCTCGAGCAACACGTCCATCGCCGGATACCACTCGA
>Ga0137366_10005166_pt1 | contig 10253 bp, 8 predicted proteins | sample SagtaG_8_FD_104938 | JGI IMG/M metagenome (GOLD analysis project Ga0137366, IMG submission 104938) | Vadose zone soil microbial communities from Sagehorn Ranch, Mendocino, California, USA - Sage1_L_60_16 metaG | ecosystem: Environmental > Terrestrial > Soil > Vadose zone | place: USA: California... | reverse complement strand
TCCTTGCGGAAGTAGTTGCGCTTGATCAAGTTCTGTGAGCCGGTGAAGCCAATCTGCCCATCGATGACGACGATCTTGCGGTGGTTGCGCAGGTCAATGCGCGTGTATTGGGCACCGAAAAAGTGGAGTGGTAGCGTCAGGTGGTGTTCGATACCGGCCGATGTGAGACGAGCCTGCATCTCCTTGAATTTGGGATATTTGCGCGAGCCCAGATGATCCATCAGCACACGCACTTTGACGCCACGACTCACGGCGCGCTCCATAGCGGCGAAGACGCACTCGGTCTCTTCATCGCGGCTCGTGGCAAAGTATTCGACGTGAACGAACTGCTGGGCCTGGTCGATGTCTTCGGCGAGGCGGGCAAAGACACTGTTGAAGTCGGAGAGCAGTTCGACGGCATTGCCAGCAAAGGCGGGCAAATCGCCCAGGTTCGTACAACGCTGATTGCTTTTGGGCCCTCCACTACACCTACTACCACAGGTCCAGAGGTGATGTGTTTCACAAGGCCAGGATAAAATGGCTTGCCCTTGTGCACTCCAAATTCCCCTTGTTCTAATTTAATAAGCAGCTACGAGCTGCGTAAGCTGGCGGCTTGCCTTCTTCATCTCCAGTCGAACGCGTCCAAGATTACTGGCCGAATGAGTAGTAACAACCAGGATAAGGTCGCCTACCTCTGCAAGTTGCATTGTCCCGCTATGCGTTTCAACGATTACATGATGCATTGAGCTATTGTTAAGCTGTTCCGTGAAATTGGCAATCGAGCCAAAGATGGCTGCCGACATTGCACCCAACATTTCTTCATCCTCGCTATGCAGCGCTCCTGCCACGATCAAACCGTCCTTGCCGATGAGTATTGCGCCGGAGATCTCATCAAGTTCGGTCAATCGTTGTAGAATAGTTTCCACCTTCGACTCCTTTGCTGCTACTTGCTCTGACTTTTTGCTTTTTTAGCAATGGTGAGAGCTTTGTTATAAGCCTCCATCGCCTGTAAATATTCCCCTTGCCTCATGTAGGCGTCACCGAGTACGCGATAGCCAGCAGAGTACTTGGGTGTTAGTTTCAGTAAAGCCCGCACATTACTGATGACCTCTCCAAGTAATTCGGGTGCATTACGTATGATGATACGGTATTCCTGCATGGCGTCATCGTATGCACCAGCAAGTTGGGAGTGATATCCTCGAAGTAGATGCTCTTTGTTGCTTAAGTTGCCATCCTGGGCTCTGCTGCCTGCGCCGCGCTCTGTGCTACGTCCTCTTCCCATCATCAATGATATCTCTGACCGGGCTCCTGACGATTGCATTGCTTGTAGTCTGATAGCAGGCCTTTTCATGGTGGTTTCCAACTCATTTTCGAGCAATGCATCGGCACGATAGGCCGGTATAAGCGGTGTAACTTGAGAGATGTTCGCAGCTGGACTGGCTACTGGCTCGATGATCTGTTGTAGCACTGCTTCAACGTGATCGGATTCCGGCGCAGGGGTTACCAATGGAGTAACGGTTTCAGAACTAGCTGGCTGCTCATTAGCTAAATTTGTGAGTATTTCAGAACCCTGGTTTGGTGTGTTTCCCCACCATGATTCTGGCTCGCCTGATTGGATAGGTCCAGAAGGTGTAGTAAGTGGTGGGATCAGTTCCGCAGGAACGGCGGATTCAACCGGCTTTATGGAAGTGACTGGGTGTGCTGGGTCAGTAGGAGCTTCTGGTATAGAAAGTTGTGATATAACATTGTCTAGTTCAGCTAAAGCGGGTGAGAATGATGGCTCTTGTGAAAGAGTCGAGAGTGTCCCGGGCTGCAGTGGCAAGAAGCCCTGCGAATGCAGATCTTTTTCGAGATGCTCTAATGTTGCCATATGCTCTTGACCGGTTTCAGAGAGTGTTTGGTCAAGCTGATCTGCCCATGCTTGGAATGTGAGGGGTTGCTGCGATTCGAGAGCACCTGGCGCCGTTACAGGTTCTGGATCACGTTCAATAGTTTCAGCTCCGAGTGATTTCAGCCATTCTGGCCATTCCATTTCAAAATCGTTATCTTCTGATGAGAAAGAGGAAGTTGGTGCATCCTCCTGTACTGGTGGAGTGGGGACTGCGCTAAAATCTTCTTCCCATAACTTTGAGGGAGCGGGTTCTGGTTCAATGTGAGGTTGAGGAAGAGATGCACTTTCAAGTGATTCCTGGACGCTTGATGACTGGGTCGAGGAGGTAGGTATTGTCCCACCTGGTTGCCGATCTATTTGAGTGAGCATATTAAGCCAGGCGGGCGGCGACGGAAGGTCGTCTTCGCGGGACGCTGTTGACCAGGGTTGTATAGTTTCGGCGGATGCCATTACGCTCAGATTCTCATTTGTTTTTTCTGTTTCTGCTGTGGATATCTTAAACAGTTCTGCCTGGAACCAGGGTTGTTGTTCAAGTATGGCCGGATCAAACTCATCATCGATTTCTGTGGATATTTTCCAGGCTTCAGGGCCAGTTCCGATTGGGTTCGAACTTCCCTCATCAATAGTAGCCCATGATTCAACATGTTGATTGTTGTTCGTAATTTCTGACCAGGAAGCGAGGGTCGAAGCCTCTTGCAAGGTTTCTGGAGCATTTTGCGGGACTTGCATAGTATCAAGTTCGCTCCAGCTTTCCAGATTGCCCCATCCATATGGCCTGTCAGAAGATTCTGCTGAATTCTGAGAACCATTTGTCTCGACAGCTGCATTCATCGCAGTCTGTATTTGAGTTACCTGCTTCTCGTCTGAGACATCGGGCAGGACAATGGGCTCTTTCCTCAACAATTCAAGAAATAGGTCGTTGGGCTGACTTGCTAGCAAGTCGCTGAAGAGTTCCTGGGCCATTACCAGTTCCGGGTCCAGCGTTTCAGCTCGTTGGAGCAGTTCTTTTGCACGTTCCAGGTTGGAATTTGAAGTGATATGTGCTAGGAGTAATAATGCTTTCAAGCAGGTTGGAATTTCCTTAAGAATCTGTTTTGCAAGTTGTTCAGCTTTATCATAGGTACCCTCACGCCAGTAGGTCTCAAGCAATCCTGTTTGCGCATCGAGGCGCTCAGGACTAGTGCTCAAGACAGCTTTCCACTCCTGCTCTGCTTGAGTTAGAAGATCACCTCGCATGTAAAGACGTGCCAGGCCTGCACGTGAAAACATGAACTCTTGTTGCCCAACTTTTGCACTCAGTTGGTTAAATTCCTGGCGAATCTGACTATTGCCTCGACTTAGCTCGTATGCTTGCTGGTAGCAATCAAGTGCGGTGTCAATGTCTGACATGCGTTCACTAGTAAGTGCACGATCACAATAGGCGATGACGTTCTCTGGATCGTTAGCTAATATCCAATCGAAGGTTTGTTGCGCCTCTTCCAGTTGGCCCTGTGCAAGGTATACTTCGCCCAGGAGACGTTGAGCCTCAAGTGCATCTGGAAAAAATGAGAGAATGTGTCGACAGTTGGCCATTGCATCATTGATGCGGCCGGAACTGATAGCATCCTCTGTATTCTGCAAGTATTCGCGAAGCATTGTGTGCGTCATAAAGTTTGATCTCCTGTTCCGCCTCAGCTTGTATCTTTACCCAAATGAGTTTTTCGTCGGCGAGGTGTATTTCAGTCCAAGCCCCTGAGCAGCTTCCCTAAAAGCTTCTCCAGCATGGGTTCGCAAGGTCCTATCAGTGCCAGGCGACGCCATTGAGGAGCAAAGCAGGATTGCGCTACTCGCTGTATATCCTGTGGGGTGACAGCTTGAATATATACTAGTATTTCATCAATATCAAGTAATTTCCCTCGCAGGCTTTCCTGGCTGCCAAGCCACGAGGCCACCTGATGCGTGCCTTCCAACCCTAATACCATGCTACCCTGAACATATGCTTTAATGCGATTAAGCTCGTCTACTGGCACCGGGTCTACACACATGCGAGTAAGCTCATGCAATATTGCGCGTATAGCTGGTTCGACCTGTGACGGGTCTACTCCCGCATTCACTACAAAATTACCTGTCTCTGCGTAACTATTGAAATAGCTGCCAATATCGTAGGCGAGTCCCTGCTCTTCACGGATTGTCTGGAAGAGCCGTGAACTCATCCCATCCCCTAGAATTGCATTAATAAGCATAAGTGTATAATAGTCAGGAGATGAATAGGCTATGCCTAGCATTCCGAGACAAAGATTGATTTGTTCCGTTTCCTTTTCGATTAGCAGAACTGGGGATGTATTCATTGGGGGCAAGCACTCTGTCCACGATGGATGCTCATGTGATTCCCACTCACCAAAGAGGCGTTTAACTGCCTCGGTAATTTCCGGCGGATCGATATTCCCTGCTACGCTAATAATCAATGAATTTGGTCGATAATATTCATGTAGATAATCTAACATCTGCTGGCGCTGAATTTTTGCAACCGTCTCAATATTACCAGCATCATCGCGGCCCAAAGGCAGCCTGGGCCACATAGCTTCATCGATTAGCAAACCGACCCATTCTTGAGGATCATCATGAGTAGAACTGAGTTCCTCAATAATGACGCTGCGCTCTTTCTCGATCTCAACGGGGTCGAAGAGTGGATGGCGTATCATATCGGCCAGAACATCCATCACCACTGGTAAATGTTCGCCTGGAACATGAGCGGTATAGCTGGTCAATTCTTTTCCAGTGCTTCCGTTAAATACCCCGCCAACACCTTCAATTGTCTCCGAAATAAGTCTGGCGCTAGGATACTTCTGCGAGCCTTTAAAAAGCATATGCTCGATAAAATGTGATATTCCCGCGATAGCGTTCGATTCATAGCGCGAACCGACAGTAAAAAAGAATGAAATGCTTGCAGAGCGCATACCCGGCATTGGAGCCATGAGTAAGCGTAGTCCGTTCGATAGCGTCGTTCGCTCGTATTGCATTGAAAATAGTTTCTTCTTCCTAAGCCAATAACCCTGTGCACCCAGTCGCTTGCAAAGCGCGTCACTATTATAGACGTTTTCAGTGTGTATGGCAACGGGAAGGTGGGACGGCCATAGCCATTTTGGGTGTAATACGTGAGCTTAAACAAAATCTAAAAACGAGGAGGCCGTGCTTATCCTGAGATGAGCACGGCCTCCAGTATAACGTCTCTTGTTTAGAAGAGTCCAATATCATTAGCCAGATCTCCCAGACCACCTAGTGGCCCATCTCCTTCGCGGTGGTCATATCCCCTGTCTCTTTCGAAGCCGCGCTCGACCTCATGAAGCAATATTTCTCCGCCAATGACTGCTGCTGCGCCGCCGAGCGCACCCATAGCCATATTTCCGCCAGGCCCTTGCATAAAGCCTCCCAGGCCTCCTTGCTGGCCCTGCATTGGTACATTAGCTGGTGTTGGCACAATGCCTGTCAGACTCGTGCGGCAACTGGGACAATTGGAGGTGCCGATAGGTGACATTGCCATACATATGGGACAGCGAAGTACCATTGGCTGCTGTTGGTAGCCCATCTGTCCATACTGTTGAGGATATTGCGTATTATATTGAGGAAGCTGCTGAGGATACTGCGCATAGGGTGGTGAGGATTGCGAGGGCTGCGTATTGCCGATTTGCGGAGGTGCGCCAGTATTTTGTGCAATGGGGCTACCACATCCAGCACAGAAATTCACACCAGGATTATTCTGCCGCCCGCAATTTGCGCAAAGAGCGAAGGCCGGTGTTGCTGAGGCTGGAGGGGTAGCCGATGCCTGCATGCTCTGACCACAATTCGTACAAAAAGCCAATCCCACAGGAATCTCTGCACGGCAGGCGATGCAGGTATGGGTTAGTGGTTGAGAAGGTGCTGGCGTAGCTGTCGCAACCACTGTCTGCGCACTGAGCGAAGAGCCACAATGCATGCAGAAAGCTGCCCCAGGCTTCACGGCTCCGTTACAACGGGGACAAACCTTTGTTGAGGCAGACTGACTTTCCGTGCTTCCAGTTGGTTGAACAGGTGTTCCGCACTCTGGGCAAAACTTTTTGCCGGTCACATCATTACCGCAAGATGTACAGGATGCCATGGGTTAAATTCTCCTTATATAAATGTGAATGGCACTCTCACGTAGCTTGCAGTGTAACATAGTTTGACAATTTCGTCGAGGTGCGGAAAAATTGCAAATTAAGCGGGCATGTTCATTCACCAGACGGTAATACGCCAAGAGAATCCCACCCGGACTTCCGCCTATTTAAGCATCACTCTAGGTGATTCAGACACATTCTCTGAGCGAGGCGCTGCTGCTGATGCCACGTAATTTCATGAGCGCTACCACTTCGAGCTGGCGCACACGTTCGCGAGAAATGCCTAACTCTTTGCCGACTTCCAGTAGAGTGCGACTGCGCCCATCACCAATTCCATAACGAAGCGTAATGACTGAGCGTTCGCGGGGAGTGAGCAAGGCCAGTGCTCGATGGAGTTCTTCTCCAAGCAAATGTTGTGAAGCGGTTTCGGCAGGGGCAGGCGCCGCGCTATCTTCAAGCGTGTCCGCTAAAGAATAGCGGGCATCATCGTCTACAGGCGCGTCCAGGGATACGGGCTGCTCGATGATGCCGAGCAGATCAACGACTTCGTTTACGTCGATATTGCATGCCTCGGCTATTTGCTCTGGCAAGGGATCAAGTCCATTTTCTTGTGATAATTGAGCCGCGACGCGGCGTACTTTTCGTAGACGCGTCGCAACGTGTTCAGGCAAATGAATGAGGCGTGATTGTTCGCCTGCTGCACGACTGACCGCCTGTCGAATCCACCAGGTAGCATAGGTGCCAAAATGACAACCACGACGATAATCAAATTTCTCCGCTGCTCGCATCAAGCCCAGGTTCCCTTCTTGAATAAGGTCTATAAGGGGAACGCCCGTACTTGTATAACGGCGGGCGATGGCGATCACCAGGCGGAGATTCGATTCGATCAACTTACGACGTGCCAATTCATCCCCGGTGGCAGCCCTTTGCGCCAGGTCAACTTCTTCTGCGTGCGTTAATAGTCCCAGTCCACGAATATCACGCAGATAGCTCTGAAAAGCATCTTCAGAACCCAGTGCATGGCGAACCGTTGTTGGACGAGTGCGCCGTGATTGTACTGGCAAATCCTCCAGTGCATCTGTGTCGTTGCCTTCCTCTACTTCATCGGCATCATCTAATAACTCTTCGACTACTTCATCCATTGGTGGATCCGTAATGCCCAGAGGTTCTGTATCGCGTTTTGTCGGCGTCTTGGCCAATAATGAATCAAGCCCCATTTCAAAGTCAGGCCTGGTAGTAGAGGGAAATGCTACCGGTTGAGCAGAAATGGACAGCAATGGAGTGTACATATCACTCATTGGATCAACAATTGCCATAATTCCACGCTCCCTTCGGAAATCTACCGGCAAAATCAGCTGCCGGACTCCTCAGTGCGGCCTCGTGGTCAGCGCTCGCAAGGTCAAGACACGCTGGCGCTGAACGTATGCATATCCTAGCCATTTTCTCTTCTTCTCTAATTGTATAGAGTAGATGAGGCCATAGCATCGGGTAATTACCCTAGATCAAATCAGGTTCTAACCGTATCTTCCTGCTAGTTTCAAGGATTTATTAGTAATACGAAGTTGTATGATTAACAGTTTTATTAGGATTCGAACCCTACTGTAAACCAGGTACTCGGTCTCTTGGGATTGGAGTTCCTTAAAAGATACGACAATCCCAGGAGTTGCTTCTACAAGTAATACGGTCAAGCGCACCTAAACGTTACGTTTGCTTTTTTCTATAGAGGGCAAATCAGGGTTGATCAGGATTTTCCTCATCGAAAGGATCTTGGACGCCGTGCCCACGATCATAAAAGAGTTGCGTGGGATCACCCAGATGACGCTCGTAATCGGGGCGCTTCTCCCACTCCTTTTGCTTAGCTTCATCAGCGCTCATGACTAATTGCACCCGGTCGTTTTCGGCAGAATCGATAGCGCTGTACGGAATGTAGCGGTCTGTGTGGAAAAAGTAACCCTTGTGTACGAGAAAGGAATCTTCGTAGACCTTCGCAATGTGGCCTAACTCATGTCCGTCGGAGGTATAGACATGCATCGATGGATGAATATTTTGTGCGCTCCAAGCAGGCATTACGTATCCTCCCTTTCTGTTACCCGTTATAATGAGTTTCACGTCTCATTATGGCTAAAAGTTTACAGCCTATATGTTGCGGAGTCAAACATATACTGGTGAGTATGCTGTATTATGCACGTTAACCAGGTAAAATGTCTAGCTAATTCATCATGGCGATCATCTGGCGGATTGCTTTGATTTGTTGCCGAACATCGCTAGTATCTTCATCCTTGGGAGCGTGTTCTATGTATGCAGTGAGGTCCCGTAAGGCTCTAGCATAGTTCTTGAGATGGAAGTGAACAATACCACGATCTCTTCGTTCAAGAGGAGCATTGGGAACCAGTAGCAAAATACGATCACAAATAGACAGCGCCCGCACATAATCTTCCTGGTTGATGTATATATTCTTGAGATTGGCAAGCATACGTATGAGGATCTGCCTCTGGCTTACCGGCTCTAACCAATGAGGGTCGAAATGAGCTTTGTGTCTGAACAACCGGTATATGCGTTCGCGACAATCCTCTTCGCTGAGTAGGCGTCCTTTTTCAAATGGATCGATATAGATGTTGACGTTTGGTAAACGACAACGGACGACAAAGTGAAAAGGGAGGCCGATTCCCTCGATCTGCAAACCAATACGCCTGCCAACCTCCATATAGAGAAGTGAGAGCGTGATGGGTATGCCTCTATGATTCTCTAACACGTCGTTGAGGAAACTATTAGATGGGTTATAGTAATCTTCTTGGTTGCCCTGGAAATGTTCTTGCTCAAAGAGCACCAGGTTCATAGCGTCGATTACTTTCAATATGTCAATATCATTTGGAAGTTGTGTGAGTGTGCCGGATTCCGATTCAAGTTCATCTAAGTCAAGCACTTTTCGGACTCTTGCTGCTAGCCGGTCAAGCTGTTTTATATAACATTCAATATCCAATTGTGGATATTCTTCGAGGGCAATAAGAAATGCTGCCCGAGCAAGGTTTATGGAGGCATCTTCCCCTGCAACGAGATCTATGAATGCTTTACGTGCACGTTCTTGTGGTGTGTCGTCAAGAGAATCTTCTGGCATAGAGCCCTTTTTCTGACCTACCATAGGCAATCACAATGAATAGCTGCTCTCAAATACAAGCGCAAGTGTAAATAAGCCGATGGAGAATTTTCCTAGGCTATTGTATCTGATAATTTGTTAAGAGTCGAGCGTTGGTGCAAGCAAATTAGCTTGACAAATGTACTCTTGCCTTGCCCTGTCCAGCTTTGACTCGTTGCTTTAATATCTGACCGCCTGCGTACACGATGATTTCGTACCATTCGCGCTGAGGTCGATAACCATGGAACTGCTCATCGATCTCCATAATAGCAAGGTCGCCATTTACACGGCAACTGATCGAAATCTGAGCAAAATTCCCATTCTGATAGGCGGGTGTTGCTCCATCATCCTCATATAAAGTGTAGTTTGCCAGTTCATCTCCTATCATGTAGCATGTGAAAGTAAGTGGATCAGTTGGGCGTAGATCTGTATATTGCATTACAGGCCCAGTGGGAATAATACTGTTCCCGCGCACGAGCAATGGCCAACGCTCTAATGGGGCGGGAATTTCACTCCAACCTTCACCTGGGTACTCATTACCTTCCCAGTAATCAAGCCAGGTACCGGCCGGTAGATAGACACTTTTACTGGTAGTGCCCTGTTCAAAAACAGGAGCAGAGAGTAGAGAATCGCCTACCAGATACTCATAGTCCGCGTCACAAGCCTGCTCATCCTGAGGAAAGTGGTAATAGAGCGGGCGCATAATCGGTGTTCCGTTTGTGGCTGCCTCATGGAAGAGTGTGTAAAGATAGGGCATGAGGTGATAACGAAGTTCAATGGCATTGCGATAGGCACTTTCATAGGGTTCACCAAACGCCCAGGGTTCCTGGTCTGGTTGACCTAGTGAATTGTGATTGCGGCAAAACGGCATCAGAGCGGCAAGTTGAGCAAAACGCACCAGAAGCTCACCATTGCTGGCTTCCCAGAAACCACCGATGTCCATACCGACAAAAGGAACACCGCTCATGCCAATATTCAAGCACATTGGTATGGCCATCGAAACATGTTCCCATTGGCTTGTATTGTCACCTGTCCATATAGCGGCATAGCGCTGTATGCCAGCAGTGCCGGAACGTGTCAATACGAATGGGCGCCTGCCAGGTTGTAATCGTCGTAGCCCCTCGTAAGTTGCCCTTGC
>Ga0137366_10005164_pt1 | contig 10255 bp, 7 predicted proteins | sample SagtaG_8_FD_104938 | JGI IMG/M metagenome (GOLD analysis project Ga0137366, IMG submission 104938) | Vadose zone soil microbial communities from Sagehorn Ranch, Mendocino, California, USA - Sage1_L_60_16 metaG | ecosystem: Environmental > Terrestrial > Soil > Vadose zone | place: USA: California... | reverse complement strand
GCGCCAATATTGTCAGGACCCAGCAAGCGCCCGTCTGGATCCCCCTGAACGGGAAGTCCTATTTTGTTCTGACCTGCCCGGAGTGTCTGCGTTCCTTCTCCCTGCCAGCGCCTCACGCGGGTGATGCCAGCGAAGGGGAGCGGACTGCACGCTGTGAGTTCTGCGAAGGCTCGTTTGGCTATGTGCTCGACGGCAAGGTCGTCCGCCATGTAAAGGTCGCGGAATGAACTTGAGAGTGCATGGCCTCAGCGCACAATCAAATGGTCCGCACGTAATTGCATACGAACGTGTGCGAAACGGCGCGTTCTACGCCGACTTTCGCCGCGACAAGCGGCTCTACCCCGAGGTTTACCACTGTCTTATTCAGCGCGAAGGCTCGACTCAAATCCTGATTTGGAGCCAGCACCGTTCGCTGGAACAAGCTATTGTTTCTGCACGGGAAGAATTGAAACGTCTCGCTGGCGCGGACTTGGTCCAGCCGCAAGGCCAATCTTAGACTGTGACCCCACAAAGATGAGCAGGGTCGCAGCTCACAAAAGCGCTAAAGAGCTTTGAAGCGTTCCAGCGGCGCAATTGCCGTCACGGTAGTTCCGTGGTTCAGTGCAGACGACAGCTCCAAATGGCCACCGAGCTGCTGCATTCGCTCACTCATCCCGCGAAGCCCTATTCCAAAGGAGCGTTCCCACCCTGCTTGCTCTAAAAGCTCGGGGGATATGCCCTTGCCCTGGTCCTGCACTTCCAGAACGGCAGTGGAGTCGCGCACAAAGAGGCGAATCTGTGCCGTGGAACTGGCGGCATGCCGATGCACATTGGTAAGCGCCTCCTGCAGTATTCGAAACATTGCCAGTTCCAGGTCGCGCGGCAAGCGCGGGAAATTGGAATCACACTGAAACTTAACTTCGATGTGGCTGCGCGCGGCAAAACCATCGAGGTACCACTGGGCTGCGGACGAGAGCCCGGACTCTTCCAAAAGCGGCGGATGCAGCAAATACGAAAGTGTGCGCACCTCTTTGATCGACTCATCGATCAGGCGAATTGACTCCGCCAGATGCTCATCGGCGGGATCTCGCTTGGCCAACATTTCGATTTTCATTTTCAGCGCCGCCAGATATTGACCCAGGCTGTCGTGCAGGTCCCGGCCAATGCGGCGACGCTCTTCATCCTGCGTACGTAGAAGATGTAAGGACAACTCGCGGAGCGACCGCTCCGAGTCGGCCAGGCGCTTCTCAATTTTCTTGCGTTCGGTGAAGTCGCGTGTGACTTTACCGAACCCGATCAGTTCGCCGTTCGGTCCGTGAATGGCAGTGAGTGTGACATTTGCCCAAAAGCGGGAGCCGTCTTTGCGCACGCGCCAACCCTCATGTTCCACCCAGCCGTGCTCGGTTGCGAGCTTTAGCAGTTGCTCCGGCTTTCCTCTGCGACGGTCCTCTTCCGTGTAAAACAGCGAAAAATGACGGCCGATAATTTCAGACGCCCGATATCCCTTGATGTGTTCGCCACCTACGTTCCAACTGGCGATGTTGCCATGCGTATCGAGCATGAAAATGGCGTAGTCCTGCACTGCATCGACCAGCAGGCGGAACTGGTCGGCACTTTCGACGGTGGTGTTCTCTGGCATAGCCACGGCACTACGAACCAAGCTCACCACAATTTACCAGCCAACGCGTGACAGACAAAGGGCGTTAGATGACGAATCCCGCTCTCTCGTTCAACTTGTGCCTTCAGTATCCGGTGTAGTACTGAAAGTGCATGGGATCGCGCGCTTTTCCCTGCCACTCGCCGCCCGCGTGAACCCCAATTGCCGGAAGATGGAAACGACTCCGAGGTCCATATTCCCCGCACTCCCCCTGTAGGTTCGACTCAGGATTGAAATCGATGGCGATTCCCCATGAATGCGTCGACAGTTCGGTTCCGTTGCGTTGCGGGCGAAACGAAAAGCACCCCCCAGAGCTGGTAATCTTCGACCGCAATCCACCTTCGTGTATGGCCAGGAACACCGCTTCGAACCTGCCCCGCAGCAGCTTGTGGCAGGTCAGGCGCTCCACCTGCCGCGAACGGTCCCCAGGAGAGCGCAATGGGAAACAGGAGAGGAATCGTAGCCAGTTGGTCAATCTGCCAGATCGGGTCAAGGGTGTGATCTTCGCCTACGTAGGCGAAAATGTCGCCAAACGTTGCGATGACCTGCTCCAGGCCGTGCGGCGGCGCAACCGGCACACGAGCGCCTTCGTCCAAGAGTTGGGACCATTGGCTCCTCCTTTAGCGGTCGAGAATTATGGAGAATTTGCGGAGTCTGGTTGTGTGGTGTCCAGCGCACCACCCATGGGACCCGTGGGACAGGCGGCTCGCCTGTCCCCAAAGTCGGGGTCCAGGTTTCATGCACGGCTTCGCCCGGACGGGACGCCTGTCCCACGTGAGCCGCGAAACGTTATAATCGCGGGTTCCAAACAGCTTCTCGAGGAAAACTTTGGCCTATAACGACCTTCGCGAATGGATTGCCGCGCTCGAACGCGCCGGCGAACTGAAGCGCATTAAAACCGAAATGGATCCGGTGCTGGAGATCGCGGAAATCACCGACCGCGTTTCCAAGAGCCGCGACGTCAAAGGCAACTGCGGCGGACCTGCGCTGCTGTTTGAAAAGCCGAAAGGCAGCAGCGTTCCCGTACTCATCAACCAGTTCGGCTCCGAGCGCCGCATGAGGATGGCGCTTGAAGTGGACTCGCTGGACCATGTCGCCGATCGAATACGTCAGTTCATGGACGTGAAGTCTCCGCAAGGATTTCTCGACAAAGTGAAAATGCTGCCCATGCTTGCCGAGATGGGCAAGTTCTTTCCGAAAACGGTTTCAACCGGGCCCTGCAAAGAAGTGATTCGTAAGGACAATTTCAGCCTCAACCACTTCCCCGTTCTACAGTGCTGGCCGAAAGATGGTGGCCGCTTCATTACTCTTCCCTGCGTGGTCACGCGCGACCCGAAAACCGGCAAGCGCAATGTTGGCATGTATCGCATGCAGATCTATGACGAACGAACCACCGGCATGCACTGGCAGCGGCAAAAAGTCGCCGCGGAACACTACCGGGAAATGCTGCGGCGCGGCGCGGCAGATCCCCCCCCCCACCCTGTCGCACCGAACGCGACAAGGGTGGGGCACCCTCAGACTTATTCATCCGTCGACATCATGGCTCGCACCTCTGGAGGTTCTCTCATTCCTGAAGGCGATCTGCCTAAAGGAAAGATGGACGTTGCTGTTGTGATCGGGACCGATCCTTCGCTTACATTCTCGGCAATTGTGCCTGCACCTCCGGACGTTGAGGAATATCTGATCGCGGGATTCCTGCGACAGAAGCCAGTGGAACTCGTGAAGTGCGAGACGGTTGATCTCGAAGTCCCGGCGTCATCGGAAATTGTGCTTGAGGGTTACGTCAATCTTGACGAACTCCGGACCGAAGGTCCGTTTGGCGATCACACCGGCTTCTACTCGCTGGAAGATCTGTATCCCGTGTTTCATCTGACGTGCGTCACTCATCGCAACAATCCGATCTATGCCGCGACCATTGTTGGCAAGCCGCCGCAGGAAGACGCGTACATGGGCAAAGCCGTCGAGCGCATCTTCCTTCCGCTCATGCGACTAACGATTCCCGAGCTCGTGGACATCAACCTGCCCATTGAAGGCGTGTTTCACAATTTAATGATCGTCTCGATCCGCAAGTCTTATCCGGGACAAGCGCGCAAGGTGATGAACGCGATTTGGTCCCTAGGCCAGGCGATGTTCACAAAATGCATCATTGTTGTGGACGAAGACGTTGACGTGCAGGACATCGGCGCAGTCACCTTGCGCACCCTGAACAACATCGATCCCGAGCGCGACATCCAGTTCACCCTCGGCCCTGTCGATTCTCTCGATCACGCCTCGCGATTGCCTGATTTCGGATCGAAGATGGGTATCGACGCCACCCGCAAATGGTCGAGCGAAGGATTTTCGCGTCCCTGGCCGGACGAGATCGTCATGGACTCGCAGACCAGAACCCTGGTCGACAGCAAGTGGAAGGCACTCGCAAAAGAACTCGGGATCGAGTGAAGACAGAAAACGCAGGGAAGCGCGTCGCGCGTTTTTCTACCCTAATTTCAGAGTAGCATTTTGGCCTGGGTGATTGTGCCAAGATTTGTCGCTCTATATTTCCCGCATCATCAGATGTTTAGCGAGAAATGCACCATTTTCGGGCATTGACCGGAATTCGACAGCGACCCGAATGGATGGGCGGGGCGCCCGTCGCTCCACGGCTCTGAATGTGACGAAGTGTTGACGGGCCCTCGGAGGCGTCATCTTTGATTCGCTGTTAATGTTCTTGGGAGAGATTTGGGCCGCTGGGTTCGCCAGCCGCCCGGGGGAGTTCGCGAATGAAACCACGTTGTGTCATCACAGGCATGGGGGTTGTAAGTCCGAACGGCACCGGCACAACCGCGTTCAGCGAAGGTGCGCTTGCCGGCCGCAGTGGAATTCGCAGAATTTCCAGTTTCGATGCATCAGAGATTACCGTTCAGATCGCCGGCGAAGTAGCCGACTTCGATGAACTTGCATGGGTCGAAAGGAAAGAACGTAAGCACGTTTCGCGGGTACTGCCGCTTGCGCTGTGTGCGGCAACGGAAGCGCTGACCAGCGCAGGTGTGGACGCGGCTTCTCTGCCCCTCGAGGACCGGCGCAGATTTGGCGTAATTATCGGCAGCGGCGGCGGATCGTCGGTCTTCACTGAAGAACAGTACCGGCTGTTCTTTCACCAGCAATACAGCAAGATGAGCCTGTTTTGTGTCCCCACCGGAGTGATGGGGTCTCTCGCCAGCGATTTAAGCGTGCGCTTTGGACTCAAAGGCCCGAGCCACGTGATCACCACCGGCTGCACCTCGTCCACCGACGCGATGGCCTACTCGATGCGGCAGATCGATTCAGGACGGCTGGATTGGGTACTGACCGGAGGCGCCGATGCGCCAATCTCACTGGGAACCGTAAAGGGCTTCATCCTGATGAAGATACTGACCGAGCGCTGGAATTCAACGCCGGAACAAGGTTCGCGTCCTTTCTCGGTCGATCGCGATGGTTTTGTGGTGGCAGAGGGCGCATGGATGTTTGTACTGGAGAATTACGAGCACGCCAAAGCGCGCGGCGCAAACATTCTGGCGGAGGTCTGTGGCTACGGCTCGACCTGCGAAGCATTCCATCGTGTTCGCCTGATGGAGTGTGGAGAAGAACCGGCGCGAGCGATCGGACTGGCGATGAAGAATGCGGGCATCGCACCGGAGAACGTCGACTACGTGAACTTGCACGGAACATCGACCCAACTGAATGATCGAATCGAAACCCGTGCGCTCAAGCTTGCGCTGGGAGAAGATCGGGCACGGCAGGTTCCAATGTCGGCGCTGAAGTCGCAGATTGGACATCCGCAGGGCGCATGCGGTGCTGCGGGAATGGCAGCGACCCTCGTGGCGATGAAGAGCGGGCAGATCCCACCCACGCTGAACCTTCAGAATCCTGATCCGGAGTGCGATCTCGACTACGTACCCGAGGCAGGAAGAAAGAAGAAGATTGAGCATGCCGTGTGCAACTGCATCGCATTCGGATCGAAGAACTCGGCGCTGGTGCTGAGGAACGGCTCGGCACTGTAGAGAGCAGTTACAATGTGGGTCAATTGCCGCGCACTTGCGATAGTCCTCCATAGTACCGTGGTAACCAGACGGGAACCTTAAGAGAGTTACTCCAGACACCCCCTTGGTAATCTCGTCGTCAGCGAGTTTTCTCTGGCGCGGCGCAAACCCTGCTGCCGATGCAAAGAACTTTTCCGAGAGGCAGCAATGAGACACGACGACGAGATTTTAGGCCTGCTGCCAAAGTTAACCATTGGCGCTGACGCCCACTTTGGCTTGTGGTTAATTCTTCTCGAGCTGCTGTTTTGGATTGTGGTAGTCGCTTTGACCCTAGCTCTGTTGCGATTCCGGCCCATGCAGCTGGTGAGAGTGGAAGAAACCCTGGCCCGCATCAGTCGGTATCCACGCATGTGGATGATGTCGTTGTGCCTTGCTGTTGTTGTGATACGCGTAGGATTGCTCCCATGGGTGCCGGTGCCATTTCCCTCTGTGCACGACGAGTTCAGCTTTCTCGTGGGAGCAGATACCTTTGCTCATGCGCGGGTCACGAATCCTCCTCACCCGATGGGCGTGCATTTTGAATCGTTCCACATCAACATCCGCCCAACCTATCAATCCATGTACCCGCCTGCGCAGGCGCTGGCGCTGGCTGTCGGGCAAGAACTCACCGGTATCCCGTGGATCGCAGTCGTCCTGAGTACCGGGTTAATGTGCGCCGCTATTTATTGGATGCTGCTGGGATGGCTGCCTGCTCCATGGGCTTGGCTGGGTGGCGCATTCGCAGTAGTTCGATTTGGCATTTTTTCTTATTGGATCAATACATACTTTGGCGGGTGCGTTGCAGCAATTGGGGGAGCCCTGGTGTTGGGTGCGTTACCGCGCTTGCGCACACACCTAAGTACGCGAGTTCTCGTCGTGCTTGCGGTCGGACTGCTGATTCTGGCTGGCAGCCGTCCTCTCGAAGGCTTCGTATTCAGCCTTCCCATTGTGATAGCAGCTGTTTCTCTTATTGTAAAAAAGAAGGCTTGGCGAGGCATGGCCAAACGACTGTTACCCGCAGTCGCGCTCCTCCTGGCGGGCATGGCAGGCCAGTTCTACTACGACTGGCGCGGCACCGGCCACCCGCTGCTTATGCCCTACGTCCTGAACTACAGGACTTACCATATCAGCAGACCTTTTCTGTTCCTCAAGCCAAACCCCATTCCGCAATACACTCACCCGGCGATGAGAACCTTTTACGTGTTCCACGAGTATCCCGATGTAGTTCGGCTCCGATTGTCCATAGCGGATGCTCTGGAATACATGCTCCGGCTCAAAGGTGCGGTGTTCTACAACTTCTATATTTGGCCCTTCTTGCTCCTCGTCGCGCCTACGACATACAGGATGTGTCGCGACCGGGAGTTTCGCATCGTCCTAATCGCGGTCTGTTCTTTGGTTTTGGTGCTCGCCGTTGAGATGTGGCCCTCAGAGGCTCATTACGCTTCTCCTGGAGCAGGTGCGGCGATTCTGCTGGTCCTATACAGCCTGCGATATTTCCGGAATTCACACGCTCGTTACGGCCCATGGGCAACCAGGGCAATGGCAATCGTGATGGCGATATGGATGCTCTCGCCGGTAGCGGAACGCCTCCGTAACCCGCTGTCTGTCCCAGACACCGAGGTCTGGCCTCAGACTGCTGCGGACAAACTGGCTGCCAAGCGTGAAAGGTTCTTTTTCCCTCTAGCCCTTAGCCGCGAGCGAATCAAATCGGACTTGGAAGGCCGGACGGGAAAACATCTGGTTATTGTCCATCACCAATACCATGAAGTACCGAGCATCGACTGGGTTTATAACGCAGCCGATATCGACAGCTCCAAGGTCGTCTGGGCTCGTGATATGGGCTTCCTGAAGAACCGGGAGCTGATAGCCTATTATCCAGACAGGCAGGTGTGGTATGTGGATCGGGGAGACCCAGTCGCGCGACTCGTGCCGTATGATAAAGCTATCACTCCCTGGAGGCTGGCATTACAGAAATTCGAGTCGCCTTCGGAGTGGCAGAACATCGGGCGGAACCAGAACTCTCCCGGAGCCGCACCGCGCACCAAACCTTTGACCCGCTTTTCAAATTTCGAAACCCTCTCCTTTCCACATTTCCAATACGCGAGACTGATCAGCGCCGGCGGAAATAGATCCAAGTAGAATCTTATGAATCACTCTAGAACCGCCATCATAATCGGAGCCGGTCCCGCAGGATTAACTGCAGCCTACGAACTGCTGACACGCACGGATATTAAGCCTGTCGTGATCGAAATGAGCGACCACCTCGGGGGGATATCGAGGACTGTTAACTACAAAGGCAACCGAATCGATATAGGGGGGCACAGGTTCTTTTCTAAGAGCGACCGTGTCATGGAATGGTGGGCGCAGCACCTGAAGTTCGAGGAGACGTCGTCTCCGAGGGTGCGCATCAGCTATCAGGGAAAATCCCGCGACGTTACGACTGCAGACCAGTCGGCTCCCTCGGATCAGGATTGCGTAATGCTGGTGCGGGAACGCAAGTCCCGCATCTATTTCCTGCGCCAGTTCTTCGATTATCCGATTTCGCTCACGGCGGATACTCTGCGCAAACTGGGTTTCTTTCGAACCATCGCCATCGGACTCAGCTACATGCGCCGGGAGCTATTTCCGCTGAAAGAACAGAAGAACCTGGAGCAGTTCTTCATCAACCGTTTTGGCGAGAAGCTTTATCGCACTTTCTTCAAGTCCTATACAGAGAAGGTGTGGGGAGTTCCCTGTTCGCAAATTGATGCGGAGTGGGGCGCGCAGCGGATTAAGGAACTCTCCGTCTGGAAGACCGTCAAGCATTTCATCACCAAGCAGCTGCGAGGAAATTCCGCGGACGTTTCGCAGAAGCAGACGGAGACGTCGCTGATTGAGAAGTTCCTATATCCCAAGTACGGCCCGGGGCAGATGTGGGAAGAGGTTGCCCGGAAGGTGCGACAGCTGGGCGGAACGATCGTGATGGAGCAATCGGTGGAACAGATTCATACGTCCGTTGGGCGGGCGGTTGCGGTGACTGCTAAAGACAAGGATGGCACGCTCCAGCGGTACGAAGGCGACTACGTCTTCTCCACCATGCCTGTGCAGCAACTGATCCGCTCTCTGCAGGCTGCCGTGCCAGCGAATGTACGCGAGGTCAGCGAGGGATTGATGTACCGCGATTTCATCACGGTGGGCCTGCTGCTGAAAGATTTGAAGATTAAGGACGAGGCGGCCGAGGGCAAGAAGCTGGTTCGTGACAACTGGATTTACATTCAGGAACCCGACGTCTTTGCCGGACGGCTCCAGATCTTCAATAACTGGAGTCCATGGATGGTCAGCGACCCGGAGAAGGCCTGGGTAGGAGTGGAGTACTTCTGCAACGAAGGCGATGCGTTATGGACGCGAAGCGACGAGTCGATGCAGGCCCTCGCTGTCGAGGAACTGGCCAAGATCGATATCATTGACGAACGCGCGGTGCTGGATTCAGTTGTACTACGGATGCCGAAGGCGTATCCGGCATATTTCGGGACGTATAAGCGGTTCGGAGAGATACGGGAATTCCTGGACAGGTTTGAGAACCTCTTTCTGGTTGGTCGGAACGGGATGCACCGCTACAACAATCAGGACCACTCCATGCTGACGGCCATGACCGCGGTGGACAATATTCTGGCTGGGCAGGCGGACAAGTCGAACCTCTGGGAACTCAACACGGAAACGGAGTACCACGAAGAGCGTTCGGTCACTAAAGACTCAAAGACCGCAGCGGCACGGGCATAGCGCACAACCCTGAAGGCTCAGGTAAAATGGCATTCAGCGGCTTCCTCCGGCGGTTTGTCTTCTGTGATTCCTGCAAAGGTTCCTTGCAAGCCAGCGTGAACGAGGCGTTCCGTAGCTGGGGATGACATTCTCACGCGCGTCCTAAAGTGACACAATCTGTCAATGGCGATGACAAAATGCGACAGGAAGCACAAAACTTGCGCTACGAGGACATCCGCTGCCCGCACTCCAAGTACATGAAAACAAGAGGCAGGGCGGCTGCTTGAATGAAGACTTTGGTAATTAGCGGAGTGGCCAACCAAGTGCGATGATAACCGCCAGTTGGGTCGCTGATACCGAGGATTCAAAACAGATTTCAGAAACAAAGTTCAACACTCAAAGAGGACAAACGAAAATGCGTAAACAGAAGGGTTTTTCACTTATCGAGTTGCTGATCGTGGTCGCGATCATTCTGATCATCGCGGCAATCGCGATCCCGAACCTGCTGCGCGCCAAGATCAGTGCCAACGAATCGTCGGCCGTCGGCTCCGTTCGCAACATTATCACTGCTGAAACTTCGTTCAACGCAAGCTACCCGCAGGTTGGTTTCCCGGCTACGCTTGTCCTGCTTGGGCCTGGTACCGGTCAGCTGGCTTGCCCGGCTGGTGGTCCTGACCCGTCAGCGGGCGCCTGCTTGCTTGATTCTGCTCTGGCCGGTTCAGCACTGAGCACCAAGAGTGGATATCAGTTCGCGGCTGTCGGATACAATCCGGACACGAACGGTGCGAACACCTCGTTTACGGCTGGTGCTATACCGGCAAGCTACAACAAGACCGGCGTGCGC
>Ga0137366_10005163_pt1 | contig 10255 bp, 8 predicted proteins | sample SagtaG_8_FD_104938 | JGI IMG/M metagenome (GOLD analysis project Ga0137366, IMG submission 104938) | Vadose zone soil microbial communities from Sagehorn Ranch, Mendocino, California, USA - Sage1_L_60_16 metaG | ecosystem: Environmental > Terrestrial > Soil > Vadose zone | place: USA: California... | reverse complement strand
GGTGATCTCGCCGCTCATTCCGTCGATCGCGGCTGTGCGCAATACGGTGTCAGCGCGCGTCTCCGCCTGGGCCACGGTCGTCAGGTTGCGATCGTCCACCTGTTGCAGCCTGTCGTACACTGCTTGAATCCCGGCCCAATCGAACCGCTCGCCGAACACCGCGTTGCCGAAGACCTGGGCGCGGTTCGACGGCGGCGTATCGTCTGCGTAACGTCCGGCGTGAAGCGCGTGGTCCGCTGCGCCCGTCTGGGTTCCGTAGGCGTAATCCGTTGCTTCGGACGAGAGCGGTTCGGTCAGGAACGCGAACTCGCCGCGCACGAAGACTACATCCGGGACTGTGGCAAGGAGCCGTCGCACGGCGGTCAGGCCCGAATCGCCGGGATGGACGGTGAAAGCTGGATACTGGTTCGCCGCGGCGGCGCTGCTACCGGCAGAGGAAAACTCGAGCCCTGCTCGCGAGAAGAGGAACTGCAGAATGCCGAAGACGTTGCGCTCGCCCGCGGCCCATGTGTACTGCCGCCGCGCGACCCATTGCTCGAGCAGCGACCAGGCGTCGCGGGCTTCGAGGACGAGCGTCGCCTCGCCCTTGACGGAGCGCCGCTCGATGCTCTCGACCCAGTAGGCCGGGCCATCAGAGACCTGCGTGCCGCTGGCCGTCAGGTAGCCCGTGCTCACGCGCATCTCCGTTCCGGCTTTGATCTGCGGCGGCAGGGTGGCGTAGCGCCCGCCATCGTTTCGCAATACGATGCGGCAGCGGCCCCCGAATGGCCGGTCGTCCATCGCCGCCTCGACTACGTCGGCCGTTACGTCCAGCAGAGGCGCCGTAAGGCTGGCCGTCCAGACTCCCGAAGGAGTGGTTATCCAAGCGGCCGTGGCGCTGAACGCGATTGCCTCGCCGAAGTCGCTCGTCAGGTCGAACGGCACGGGCTCGCGCCAGAGGTTAGAGGCGAAATCGGCAGTCGCCGGCGAGTAGCTGTGGTAGGGCCGGTTGTAAGCCGCGCTGCCGGTGTACTTCTCCACGAACGTCAGGCGATAGGTGTCCGGCGGAGAGAGGAAGGGAGCGCGAAAGCTGACGTTTGAGCCGGCGCTGGCGCGGGTCACCTCGCGTAGCGGCGACCACGTATTCGAGGCCTGCGAGAAGCCATCGCCGAAGATGGACGTCCAGGCGAAGGCGTCGCCGGCCGCGTTCGTGCCGCAGACAACGGCGTTCCAGTCGCCCTGGTAGTAGCAGGCGAGGCCCGATATGGAGGCAGCGCTATTCGTCCACGCAGCGGGCGCGCCCCACGAGCCGCTCGTGCGCTTCACCGAGAAGACCGTCGCGCCTAGGGAGTAGATCAGGAGCGCATCGCCGTTCGCCTTGACATCCGCGGCGAGCCAGCCGACGGCGCCGGACGCCGTGCCGACAGTCACGGCCGCGCCGAGTGTCGAGCCGTTGTCCATGCTCTCGCGTACCTTGAGGATGGTCCCAACGGGGTCGACGAAGAACAGCAGCGCGCGCGAGCCGTCGGCGCAGAGCGCGACGCCGGCGTTCGCTGCCGCCTCGAGGTCCGTCCACGAGGCGAAGTTGCTGCTCGGGCCCGGGTTCGCCACGCGCTGATAGTAGAGGCGACCGCCTGCGACGCGCGATCGCAGAAGCGAGCCGTCGCCCGGAATGGCTGCCACGTGATAGCTGTCCGGCTCGCTGCCGGAGTACAGGCGCGAGAACGCCAGTCTCCGGATGCCGCCGATGCGGTCTGAGATTGTGACCTTCAGGTACGGGACGGCCGAGCTACCTCGTTGAGCCGCGAGGAGCCCGGCGGATAGTGTGCGCATCGTGACTCCCAGCCTAGGGCAATCAGCATGCGATTTCTAAGAGGCAAATAGCACTCACCGCGATCTGGACGCGCGTCCCCTCCTGCACGGTGTCACGCGCATGGCAGGAGGGCGCGCTCCGTGGTCGTCATTCAGGTCGAGCCGCGAAATCGGCGGGGCTCGCCAGATGCGGCCTAGTGGGCGTGCAGGGTGATCTGCCCTCCCTCCAGCGTCGTCCCGAAGACTGCGAACGTGCAGCCCGGCACCGTGCTGGTGATCGTGAAGCGGGCGCTATCATTGGGATTGCCCTGGCCGGCGTCGTCGAACCCAATCGTCAATGCGGTCGCCGGCCCGCCGTTGCAAGTGCCGGTGCCGGTGCCCCGGTATCGCCCGCCCGAGTTCGCGTCATTCGCGTTGTTCAGCGTGCAGGTGGCTGAGGTCAGCGTCTGGAGCTTGAACTCCGCCTGGTCGCCGTAGTGAACGATCAGCTGGTTCGGCTGGTCAAACGGAGCGTCGCACTGAAGCACGGCTCCGAAGTTCACCTTATTGTTGGGGTCATTTATGACGCTCGGTGGCTCGGTGAACCAGCCGCCTGTCGTCACGTAATCGGGGACCGCCACCGCGTTAGCCGGCGCCGGCGCTCTCAGAGAGATGAACGCAAGCGCGCAGGCAAGCAGCAATAAGGGAAAATACCGCAACAAGTCGCCCCTCCGGTAAGGTTGCTATCAAGGCAGGTTGGCTGGCCGGAATTATAGCCCGCGCAGAGCTGGTTTCTCTACGCCGCCGGCATTTCAGAACCGTAACAACAGCGCGCTCGCGTTTCGGCCTCCGCTCGCCCGGGTTCTGTGGAAGGACGCGAGGAGCTGTCCCTACTCATCCTCAAAGGGGGGATTCCGGCCCTAGCTCTCGCCGCGCCCGCGTCCTGCCGCTCCGCCAGATTCCTTCGCGAAGAGGCGTGGTTCCGCGCTCAACCGGTGTCGCCGCTCAGAATGAACATAAGCGCCGCTGGGCCGGGGGTCTGGTGGTGTCCCCCAGTTCTTCTCACTTCGGGCGAGCGCCAGCGAGCCCGCACCGAGCCCACGAATTGCGAGACGTTGTTTATTCGCGGCGGCCGGTTTTCTGAGAACCGCGCCCAAGTATCAGTCGTATAACGCGCGTCAAGCATTTACCCCACGAGAGGAGGTCCTCATGCGCAATGCTTATCTGACCACGCTCGGAGTGCTCGCCGCCGTGCTCACGGTCGCCGCTCTCGGAACGCTCGTCCTCCCCGGAGTGGCCGGCTCGGTCACCGCGGACAATGACCACGGTGGACCACAGTTCGAGGCCCGCCTGCACGGCAGCGAGGAGGTGCCGCCGGTCAGCACCAACACCAGCGGCAAGGCCGAGTTCGAGTTCAACCGCGGAAAGACGGAATTGCACTTCGATCTCTCCGTCGAGAACGGCCAGCGCGTCCAGCAAGCCCACATCCACTGCGCGCCTGAGGGCCAGAACGGGCCGATCATCATCTTCCTGGGCGGGTTCCACGACAAGGGCTGGGATGTGGACGGCAACTGGATCGGGGATGCGACGGCGACGGACGCCAACATCACGAACACGGCCTGCGGCTCCACCCTCGCGGAGATCGCCGATGCGATGGCCCAGGGGCGGACCTATGCAAACGTTCACACCGTTGCCCATCCGGCGGGTGAGATCCGCGGCCAGATCCACTCAGACGGCGACAACGGCGACGGCAACGGCCACCACGAGGACGATTAAGGCCGCGCCACGAACGATAATCGAATAAATGCGAGGCGACCGCCGTGTTTTCTACGCGGCGGTCGCCTTCACACGGAATGGCCGCCCGCTATAATCAGGGCTCAATGAGCCAACCATCGGTCGTCGCCCAAGGGTACGACGCCGTCTACGAGGTGATGCCGCGCAGCCCTACCTTCCTCAGCCTCTGGAAGGAGCACGCAGCGGGCCAGGACTATCCCGATGCCTTCTCTCACATTAGCTTCATCACGCTTGAGGACCTCCGGCACTTGGCCGGCGCACTGCGGCTCTCCGAGGGGTCGACGTTCGCGGACCTCGCCTGCGGGATGGGCGGGCCGGGACTATGGGTCGCGCGGGAAACGGGCGCTCGGCTTGTGGGTGTTGACTTCTCCAGAGTAGCGGTCGCACGGGCGGCCGAGCGGGCAGAGGCCACAGGGCTGAACTCGGTTGCGTGGTTTCAGTCCGGCAGCTTCGCGGAGACCGGCCTGAAGACCGCGTCGATGGATGCTGCGATGAGCGTCGACGCCCTACAGTACGCCCCCGACAAGCGCGCCGCGATCCGCGAGTTCGCCCGCCTCGTGCGACCCGGTGGCAGGCTGGCCTTCTTCGCGTTCGAGCTGGACCCGGAACGCAGCCGCGACCTTCCGATTATCGGCGAGGACCCCGTGGACGACTACCGCCCGCTCCTAAAGGAGGCGAGCTTTCGAGTGCTCACCTACGAACAGACTCCGCACTGGCACCAGCGGCTTCTCGCGGCCTACGGCGGGGTTATCGAGGCCCAACAGGCACTGCGCCGGGAGATGGGTGAAGTTGCAACAGCGGCGATGCTGAGCGAGATGACGGTGACGCTGCAGCGGGACATCTATCGCGGACGAGTCTTCGCCCTAGCCGAGCGGGGATAGATCTAGGGCGGCCCCGTGACCGCCGTCTGGTCCGAACGGCGCCGCCGGCGCGTACAAACGGCGCGCGGACGGCGTTGCCGCCTACGCGAGGTCGCACTCTTGCGCCGGCACTTGACAATAACTCGCGGCCAGCGCAAACTCTGCTTCATCGAACGAGTCATACCCTAGTCAGGGCTATCGAAGGGGAGAAAAAGATGCCATCAACACTGTTGACGGTGACCGTATTCGCAGCCGGCGCGGGCCTGCTTCTGGCGATTTTCGCTCTCGGCGGCCCCAATGCCGCCTCTGCGGCTGATCCCACTTGCTCCGGCACTCTCGACGTCGCCGTTCACGGCCAGCACATTGTAGGCGATTACGTCACCGGCATTGGGAGCGCTAACATTGACTGGCCGCCGTCGGGCGGCGTAGTCGGTCAGGCAGTCGCGGGACAAGGAGCAGCCATCCCCGGCGGTCCCGGCCCCGGGTTCCATTTCCCGAATGGATTCGCTCCGGGGGCTTCGTTTTGTCTTTCACAATCCCAGTCGCCTGGCTTCCACCCCGGACCATAACGGAGCATTCATCGAGCGCGTCACTGCGCCGAGATGCTCCTACGGCCCCGTAACCGTGGCCTGGTCGGCGACGGGCGTGGCCGGCGCATAGAGGCGCCGCGCGCGGACGGCGTTACGCCGGCCGTAGCGCGCGAGCGCCCGCTGGAACTCCGCGAGGTGCTCTTGGCCCCAGACGAGGTACTCGCGCCAGACATCGCGCCCGCCGACGTTCACGCGGTTCGTCGAGAAGCTGGCCCATTCGAGTGCTGCGTACGCGGCTGCTCCGCCGGCGATCACGTCCTCGAAGCGCGCGGGCAAGGTCGACCCGCTGCCGTCGATCGTGTGCAGCTTCGTCCAGAAGACGTTCACGCTTTCGGCGGCAGCGGGCGTCCTGTCGGTGAGCAGCGTGAGTGTCGAGAGCCAGACCGAGAAGCGGACGTACGAGGGCGGATACTCGCCGGCCGGGTACTCGACGGCCTCAATGGCGACGAGGTCGGTCAGCGCCGCGATCGATAGCTCGCGGCTGCCCGCCGTCGTCGTCAGAGTCGTCTTCGCCTCCAGCGGGACGGCGAGGCTGAACTCGCGCGCAGTGCGTTGAATGTGGCGGTCGAGTTCGCCGTCCGTCCAGCGATAGTTGGCGGAATCTTCGTCGTGGAGGTCCTTACGCAGGCGCGTGCGAATGTCTGCGATGGTGGTCATGGTTTAACCTCCCTATCCTGAACCCGCGATCGCTCGCGCGGAAATAGAGAAAACTGGGGGACACCCCCAAACCCCCGGCCTGGCGGCGCCGTTGTTGCGGGGACGCCGGGGTCTGTGCTGGGCGGGCGTAGGGGCGCAGCACACGCGACCGCGGTCTGCCCACTTGATTCCGCACGGCGTTTCATGCGGACCCTTGCTCATGCGACATGTGTGCTGCGCCCCTACCTCCCTCTGGACTTGTGGGACACGCCCCGTACTGCTCGCGCGGGTCACGAAACCAGCTCCAGCAGCCGCGCCTTCTCGGCGGCGGCCGCCGCGTTCAGGTCCGCTTCCGCCTGGCGCTGCGATTGCTCAGTGAGCGCGGCAACCGCCGCCGCAAGGTCGCGGCCGATCGCCATCTCGCGGACGTGGAGCTGGAGCCAAGCGTCTAGCGTGAGGCTGCTCTGGTTCCGGGCGTTGTACTCGGCGACGATGATGGCGAGGCGGCGCTCGCATTCGGCGCTAAGGTCGATCGTGTGGTTTGCCATCGTTCATCCTTTCGTGGATCGCCCGGTGTACCTCCAGGCCGCCACAGCCCGGGCGGGGCTCCTCGCAGCTACAGCCGCGCAAGAAACGGCACTACGCCGGCAGCTGTCCCCTGCGGGAAGGAAGATTACGCCGGTGCCGCAGCATTCATCGCATAGCCGATAGCCGTCCACTTCCACCCTTCTCATTTCTCATTTCCCTCTCTCATTTCGCTCGTCATGCCGCCGCAATCGTAGTGACCGTGCCGCTGCTGCCACGCCACTTCAGCGCGCCCGCCTCGGCATAGAGCACGCCCCCGCCGCTCGGGTTCGAGTTCGGCGCCGTGGCCGCGTTGGCGATGCCCAGCACCCTGCTGCCGCCGCCCATGCTCGGCGTGGTCCCAAACAGGTACAAGGATGGCTGGTGGATGCTTGGGTCCTGTGTCGTGCCCAGCACCCGCACGCCGCGATTTGTTCCCGCCCCGCTCTGCGCCTCTACATCGATGCCGATGGCCTCGCTGACGAAGCCTCCTCCCTGATTGCGCACCCGTAGCCCTCGGTGCGTCGTGATTAAGCTCGAAGCGTCCCCCGTCGGCGTGGTCGCGTCGAAGTCCGCCGTATCCGTAGCTGTGATCGCGACACCGCCGGACCCGGCGACAACTCCGCCCCGCACGCCGGCCAGTGTTGTCAGCACCCCGGTCCCGATCGCGTCTTGCAACGTCGCCACGCTCGCCAGCCCGTAGAAATTCGTGAGGTTGTACCCCGCGAGGTCATAAGTGCCCACGAAGGCGAAGCCGTGACGCGTGTTGCCGGCCGCCGCCTGGACGCCCGTCAGATCGATCTGGAGAACCGTCGATGTGCCTGTGCCGAGGTTCGGCCACACGGAAAGTTGTGCGCGTGGTGACGAGCTTGACGTTGGCGGGGCGTTCCCCACGCCGAGCCGGCCGTCGATCCGGGTATCGCCCGTCAACTGGATGTGCGGCGTCGCCGTCTGCAACAAGCCTCGTAGGACGGCTTGGACCGTCAACCGGATCTTGTCCTCGTTCGGCGCGTTTTCCGTGTCGATCCAGGTGTTGTTGTCCGCGTCCTGGAGGCGAGAGCCCGCCGACACGCCGGAAGGGATCGCCCCGTGTACCGTCACGACCACGCTGTCTTCGGGGTTGTCGTCTGTGAACAGAAGCACGGCGCACTCGCGACCCGGGACTACAGCGGGCGGCGGGATGTTCGTCGCCACGCGAATGTCGTTCAGCCAAACAGATAGCGAGCCGGCCATCTGCACAGTCGCCTTGTGAGCAGCGGGGTTGTAGGCCTTGACCGTCGCGCGTTTGAGGGTGGTCATGTGGTGTCTCTGTCGGGGCGTAGGGGCGAGGCAACCGGATGTCTCGTGCACAGTGCGTCCGCCTGAATCGAACGGCCTGTCCGATAACCGAACTAACGGTTGCCTCGCCCCTACATTTGCCCTCCGCCTACGGCCGTACTCTCGTAGGGCGGCGCCGCGCCAACCGTTCGTCCTGAGCCTGTCGAAGGATGAACAGCGCCAGCATCCATTCCATTCCCATTACGGCCTCACTCCCGTAAGCCTTGCCAGCTTCAGCGCGTTGAACAGCGCCAGCGACGTGTACCACTTGATGCGCGTGCGCGTGGCGTCCTTCGTCTCCAGGCTGCCGACGCGCTCGATCTGGAGCGAGCCCGGCGCCGTCAGGCCGGAGAGCGCGCCCTCGCCCATCTGGAAGGCATACACCGTCGAGCAGTCGGTGCTCGTCCCAACCGTCTGGTTGTCGGCGATGTAGTCGGAGACGCCGATCGGGATGCCATCGTAGAACTGGAGCATCTGACCGAACTCGTCGCGGTCCGTCTCGAGCAGCGAGCCCGAGTTGCGCGCCAGCTTCGTGACGATGCGGCGCGACCGGCGGCTCATCAGCAGTAGCTCCGGCTTGCCGCCCTTCACCTGGTCGACCAGCTCGTCGAGCTTGTCGAGCGTGAGCGAGCCGCCGTTGACGCCCATCGAGATGCTCTGGGCGGGGTCCATCAGCTTGTCGAGGCCGTCGAACGCCTTGGCGTTGACCGCGACGTCACCGGTGATGAACGTCTGCTCGAAGAGCTGGCGGACCGCCTTCGCCTTGAGCTGGACGACCGCCGCCTCCAGGTCCTGGAGGTTCGAGCGCGTCGCCAGCAAGAAGTTGTCGATGTCCGCGTCGCCGCCCATGATCTTGAGCGTGACGGTGAGCTGCGTGAACGTCGGCGTCGACTCCGTCCAGGTGTCGCCCACGTCGAAAAACGAGGCCGTCGGCGCGGCGTTCTCCCGGTTGTACGTGAGACCGTTTCCCACAATCTCGATGAATGGGACGCGCTGGAGCACCGGCGAGTCCTTGATGATGGTCTCGACGACGCCTGTGAGCAAGACGTCATTCGAAAGCTTGGCCGCCTCGGCCAATGTCAGAGCCATTTCTTCCTCCTTTCACCACTTCCACCTTGGCTCCGGTTGGTTGCTGAACGGGGGACGGCAGACGTTTCCACCACAAACCGCCGCCACGAACCACCGGTCTGCCGTCCCTTGCCCTCGGCCTTGTTGGCTTAAGAATAGAACAAATGTTCTCTAAATGGGAAGAGGGAAATGGCACTTTCCGGGGGGCAGATCGCGCTCGCATCCGTCCCACTTGACAGCTTGACCGGCGGCGTTATACTGGTGCCGCGACCGGCTCTATGGGAACCCGAAGGGGTGAGCGATGGACTCACGAAGATCGCTCGCGCTGGCGGCACTGGCTCTGCTCGCCGTCGCCACGTGCGCCGCGCTTCTACTTTCTGGCCTGACGACGTCGCAGGCCGTTCAGAACCCGACGATCTCGCTGGACATGGACCCGGCGGGGAACAGTTACTCAGACCCCGGCGCCGGCGGCAACAACAGCATGGCCGTCGGCGCGATCGACAGCAGCAGCAATGGCTGCCCCGGAAACAACCTCACGCATACTCACGCCGCCCAATTCATCATTCGTAACGTCGAGGACCTAATCGGCTGGCAGGCGCGGCTGAATTATGACGGCGGCAAGATGAGACCGAACACGGTCAACTTTGGGCCGTTTATGGACACCGCCACCGGCCAGCTCATCTCCTTCGTCAACCTCCCGATCGATTCCGCCACCAGTGTCCATCGCGAGGCCCCCGGTGCCTTAAATATCCCGCCTGCCGCGCCGGGACCACAGACCGCCGCAATGGGCGCATCCTATGGAGGCTCCCAGAACTTCGCGATCTCCCCGGACACGCCCCCCAAGTCTTTGCCCGACGACACCTCCTACAGCGCTCCAAGCGGCGGCGTGCTGGCGGCGCTGAACCTCCAGGTGCTGGCGGGCAACGACGGTCAGACGCTGGGCATGGACCTGGACGATGGCGTTCCAAACGCGCCGGGAAGTGGAGTGAGCGTCTTCACGGGCTCGGGGTCTATGGAAATCCTGCTCAGCGAAAGCGCGCTGGGCGACGGGTCTCACCTCGAGGGTATTGGCTGCCCATCGCCAACGCCCTCAGCGACACCGGGAGCGACACCCACGCCGACGCCGACGACGACCGCCACGCCGCCGCCGCTGGGCGCTCTGCGCGTGAGCCTCGACATGGACCCGAGTGGCAACAGCTACTCCGACCCGGGAGCGGGCGGTGATAACAGCATGGTCGTAGGAACGATCGATGATTGCCTGACGACCGCGCCCGGGAATGACGCGCTGCATATCCACCCCGCGCAGGTCATCGTGCAGAACGTGCGAGACCTCATCGGCTGGCAAACACGCTTGAACTACGACGGAGCGAAAATGAGACCGACCTCCGTGAACTTCACTCCTTTCATGGATACGGCTACGGGCCAGAATGTTTCCTTTGTCAATCTGCCGATCGAGTCCGCTCTGGGTGCGCACCGCGAACTCACTAGCGCCTCCAACATACCGCCGGCGGCGCCGGGTCCTCAGACCGCGATCTTCGGCTCGCTATACAACGGCTCCCAGGACTTCCCCATCTCTCCGGATTCACCTCCCAAGTCGCCGCCCGACGACACTTCTTACAGAGCGCTATTCGGCGGGGTGCTGGCGACGGTGAACCT
>Ga0137366_10005160_pt1 | contig 10256 bp, 3 predicted proteins | sample SagtaG_8_FD_104938 | JGI IMG/M metagenome (GOLD analysis project Ga0137366, IMG submission 104938) | Vadose zone soil microbial communities from Sagehorn Ranch, Mendocino, California, USA - Sage1_L_60_16 metaG | ecosystem: Environmental > Terrestrial > Soil > Vadose zone | place: USA: California... | reverse complement strand
TTCGATTGGCACGAGGTCCAAATCGCTGCCGAAGACGATTGGGAAGGCGATCGCACTCGCGGTGCTTCCACCATCACGCAGCAACTTGTAAAGAACCTATTTTTCGGAACGGGCCGCTCTGTCCTCCGCAAGGGTGCGGAGTTCACACTGGTACCGGTGGCCGAATTCGTCCTCGGCAAGCGGCGCATTCTGGAGATCTATCTCAACGTGGTCGAATGGGGCCGTGGTATTTATGGTGCAGAGTCGGCGTGTCGTTACTACGACGGAACCGCCGCCCGGAATATCGGCCGGCAACAGGCGGCACGGCTCGCTGCAATTCTGCCAGCTCCCCTGAAGCGACGGCCCGAGCGCATGAATAACTACAGTGCGCGCATCCTTGAGCGGATGCGCCAAAAGGGTTGGTAATCGCGAGCAAACTTCTTACCAATGCAGCGCGTATGATTTCTCTCGCGTTCGGCTCTGTCCGGACGGTTGCCGACTTGGAAATTACTACCTCGACAACAGTGCATATGGCCAGAATCGACGCGGCACGATTCCTGAGATACCTTGGAAGTTTCGTACCGAGAAACGCGCTAGTGTTCAGGTTTCGGTTCAGTGGTCGGATGGTGGGAAAACGAGAAGTAATCCCTGAGGCCTCGTTTAAGGTGTTCAATGGCAAGGGTTTTTTGGGCAAGTCTGACGGTTGACGTTTCCAGCACAAGCTTTTGATGCGTTTACCTGCCTCCCTACAATGTCGCTTCCAACTCCAAGCCTTCAATCGTCTCGGTCAGTGTCTTTTGCGCCGCGTTGCGCCTTTGTTGCAAATCCGAAATCTCATGCTGCAAAGACTGCACCCGATCTTCCTGATCATTCAGTTCTCGCGCATAGCGTTCCACCAAGGCCTTCTCTTCAGAACTGCCCTTGAGTGCCTTCATGTTCTCGCGTACTCGCTGCTGATCTTCGGCAATGCCGGACATCTGCACTTTACGCACGGCGATCTCGGTTTCGAAGGCTGCAATAGCGTTCTTTTGTCCCACCACCTGTCGCAACACCTTCTCAACCTCAGCATTGACGGCGTTTTGGCTAACAAAGTAATCGACTTGGCCGTCCGACACGCTGGTTAGCTGATACCGTGTTGAGATCGGCCGGTACTCTTTCACGGCCACGATTGTGGTTTTCTTGGGCTCAGCATTTAGGCGGAATCGATGGAACGATGCAGTGCTCTCCGCTGGCTCCGTTCCGTCGGCTAGCTTCCACCCTGGGCGCGCGGGATGCTCGATCACAACGGTCCGCCCTGAGCTATCGCGGTTGCGAATGGTGTAGATGTGCTCTTCCCGCTCCTCGGTCATCTGGGTCATGGCGCCATGAGCGATCACGATCTTGGTGACCTTCTGTTTTTCCGATTTCTGTGTCTCATCCACCAACAGGCCAAGGTCGGCCGCGTAAGACAGTAAACGTTTTTCACCCGGCTTGATGGGATCCATCAGACCCTCACCAGCGAACGCGTCGGTTTCGAGCACGTTGAAACTGCCCCCGTCGAGTGTGAGGTCGCTGCTGTTGTTGATCCAAAGAGCACGAAGCACAGATGGTTGCGAAGGATTCCAGACCGAAACCTTTTCCGCGTCGATACGCACCTGAAGAATGGGCACCATCGCCGACTGGTTCTTGCGGATGGTGACGCGGTCCTTGAGCCTGTACTCGAACAGATCGCCGAGTTCCTGGGTTTGTGCCACGGTGGTTGTAGTTTCAAGAGACCGCGCTACTGCTGTGGCTTCAAAGTGGTCACGGCCGCCACCGCCAACTCTGAAAACCCCGCCGCCGGTACCCCCGCCGTGACCCGCACCGAATCCGGCGCCGATTCCGCCGCCAGAGCCCGACAGAATTCCGCCAATAACGCCTCCCGCTTGAGCTCCGGGAATACCACCGGGGACGCCGCCGACTGAATTTGGAATTGTCATTGGCAACCGGAGCTGTCCATTGGCGACTTCTGACTCTTCCATGGTTGCTTCATGCGTCTGCGGAGTGACCATTGCGTTTTCCGGCAGCGGCACAACTGGACGGCGCGTATAGTAAGGCTGAGACAATTCTTGGACGAACGACTGGGGCGCTCCTGCTACCAGCGATAGCTCGACATTCTTCCAGTCCTCGCCAACCGTGTTATCCACGATGGCCCAGCCTTGCAGCAACGGCTTGCCTTCCCTCGGAACCACGATGCGGTACGTACACTTCCACACCGGCACTTCGCTGATGTAGCTCACCAGCAGCTCTCGGTCGCCATCGCCTGCGGTCGAGATGGCCATGCGGCGGACATCCTGGTCGCGCGTGGAAGCGACCATGCCCAGATACTTTCCGACCTGTTCATTCACATCCTTTTCTTCAATCCGCACGCTGGTCGCGGGATTCAGGTCGAACACTCGGACTTCGCCCTTGTCGGTCACGACAGAAAGTTGATTGACCGTGATTTTCTGGTCGTCCTTAACGGGCAACTCCCGTTGGTCGATGCTCAACAAGCGACCGGAGATGTTCGTAGGTCCGTTGCGCACTTCCAGGCGTGCACCGCGGAGTGCATCAAGGAATTGAACTGTGCTTGGGTTTTCACCCACCGGGAGATGCAAAGAACCCAGCCGCCGTTCCAGCGAAGCAGTAGAGTTGTAGCTTACACCAGTGATTCTTCCTTTCCCGAGATCCAACACCGTCAGAGACTTCAGCACGTCATTCAGTTGCGCCGTGGTGAAATCGATGTCTACGTCCTGATTGCCACGAATACGGCCGGAATGTTCGAAGTAGCCAACGCCGTTCTTGTAAAGGATGACCCTTGTCACCGGCAGACGTGCTGCCGAACCCGTTGCGGCAGTTGCCGGTCGAGCCGTTGGCTGTGCCGAAGTCTGAGCGTATGACATCGTGGCGAGTGCCAACCACAGCAGTGCGAGTGCGCGAAGACGCACGTCTCCTCCTTATGGAATCAAGCGGTCACCGATGCTGCCAATGCCCGGCGAAGTTGCTTTCGCGGGCACGATTCGCATCGCTGTAGATTTAGACACCGACAATCGGAGGTTGGACCGAACTCCCACTTATTTCAGTACAGCCGGAAACTGACCTCGATATTGACCTGAACTGCTACGGGGTGACCGTCCTTCATCGAGGGCTCGAACTTCCATCGCCGCACTGCCTCGATGGCTTTTTCGTCGAGGCCCATGCCAAGCGACCGTTGCACGCGGATATCGCGCGGCCTGCCATCTGGGCCAACGATAACCCAGAGCAACACCGTTCCCTGGTACTTTGCATGGCGAGCCTCTTCGGAATACTCCGGATCTGGATCGTAGATTGGGCGTGGTGCGGAAACCCCTCCGCCCACGCGATACGCGCCGCCTCCGGTACCACCGCCACGTCCTGGGCCAAAACCAGCGCCTTCTCCTGAGCCGATTCCCCCGCCGCTGCCACTTCCAAGTCCGCCGCCCAACCCGGTTCCGTTCGACGGTGGCTGGAGAATCGCGGAAAGAGGATTGCCAATCTGAGACGTCGGCGGGACGGTCAGCGCAGGCGGGCCTACAATCGCCGGCTCCGCGATAAGTCTCGGCCGTTCATTGCGTACCACGATTGCTGGAGGAGTTATCTGCTCCCGCGCGAAACGAGGCAGGCTTCCTTTCGATTCGGTCAGTTTGTCTCTGTCACCACCGCCTCCCCCACCTCTGCTTTCGTCGATGGACGGAGGTAACACATAGGCACTGATGTCCGTCAGCAGAATGCTAGTCGTGTGAGGTGTGAGTTGCGTTTGTCTCGTCATCCAGAGTCCCGCTGTCGCTACGACTGCAATCAGCGCAGCGTGGATCGCCGCTGAGATCGCGAAATTTCCGCGATGGACAGGGTAGCTCACGTCGCCTGATCCAAACAGGGTCGGCAGAATCTCATCAAGTTTCACATCCCGCCGTGCTTGTCCCTGTTCTCTTGTCTGGCGGCGAAGGTCAACATTCGCTGCAACTGGCACAGCATGGTTTTGTCCGAGCAACTCCGCTTTCAACTTCGCCCTGAATTCAGGATCTGGAAGCAAACGCAGTTCCGCCGCGATCCCCAACAGTTCACTTATCTTGAGATCCACCTTGGGTGGTGCAGAATCCGTTTCTGCGATCATCATCTCGATCGCATCTTCAAGCTGATCGGCCATGGAAGTGCTAGCCATGATTGCTCCTTATCCGTTCACGAAGGTTTTGCAGTGCCCGCAGTTGAAGCTGTTTAATCGCGCCCTCACTTCGTCCCAATTCCGTCGCGATCTCACGCAGGCTCTTCTGACCAACGAAGCGCCGGATGATCACCCGCCGCTGATCGTCTGGCAGCGTTTCGACGAGCTGGTAAAGCATTGCCCGCTGCTCGATATCGTCTTCAATGCCGACCTGCTCCAGGTCGTCCGTTACGACTTCCTGCCGCTTAGCGACCCGTTGCCAGCGATCCGAAAGCACGTTCGCCGCAATCCCCAGCAGCCATGCGACGAACGGCAAGCCGCACCATTCGAACCGCGGAAGGCTGGCCAGCGCTTGGTGGAAGACATCCGCCGTCGCATCCTGCGCCTCTTCGCGATTGGGTACGCGATGTGCGATGTAGGCGTAGACGCGCTCAAAATTGTTCTCATACAGCTCGGCGAAGCGCGCCGGATCCTGCCGCGCCGCCTCCACCTGGAGCCGCTCATCTTTCTGGTTCGTCAGGTTCTCGTCTTCCAGCGCCTTCAAAGTGTTCTCCGCGGCACTTCGTTCTTAATCAGATAATCCCGAAAACAAGCGGAAAAGTTACGGTCCCGGCAGACTATTTTTGTCTGGGAGTATCCACACAGGGCCCAATCCCCTTAGAAGTGAGATGCAGGGAGTTACGCCCAAGGATTTCGATTGCGTGATGACTGGGAACCTCTGTTTTCGACCAAGGCTGTCAGAAGGCGGACCGTCGAAGTGGCGGACACAAAACGGTTGCCGGTCCAGCGGTTCTGGTTGAATCGTCGGCTACACAGAGACGGGCCCCAAACGCGCTTCAGGGAGATCAGCCAGTGAGCGGATTCAGCAGCGCAACACTTCTCCCAAGCCGACTTGTGGCCAGCATTGCTGTAAGGTCCGTCCCGGGTCCAGTTTCTGGGCTAACGCTTGCGCACCTCTAACTGCACAGGCCGCGCCACTGAAGCGATTTCGGGATCGTAGTATTCGTAAACCTGCGACTTGAAGGTTCGAGCTCGAATGGGATACTTGGCGCGCAGGCGATACTTCAATGTGACCACTTCTCCGGGAGCAAACGAGTCGAAGTAGAGTAGCGCCTGCGTCGCCGTAAGGCTGAACTTCGATAGATGACCGATTTTGTGGCGCGCGCTCTTTTCCAGGTAATCCTGCAGATCCTCGCTGAGCAGGTCAAAACCGGGAGGAATGCCAAGATCGACCATCACCATGTTGGCCGTCTTCTGCAAGTTATTCCTGACCGTGGCGCTCGCCGTGGCAATATCGTCCTGCGCGAGGCGTGTGCGGTCATAGGTGACATCGATGGAAAGTGGCTCGCCCGCCGCTTTTTCATCCCAGGGCAGGTAATAGCTTCCCACGATCTGATAGGCAAGACCGCCCTTCCCCTCGAACTGGAGGCAGACTGTCGAGGCACCCTCTGTACTGACATTCTTGAATACGAATTGATGGAGCAGATCGTTGTTCTCTGGCGTCAGTTCAAGTTTTTCCGCGGGCTTGCCGTTCAGCAGCACGACCACCGTGCCGCGCACATCGGCTGCGCTTTTTTCCGTGGCTGTAAGAAGAGCGCGTAGCGCCATGATCGTGGCCTGCGTCGTACCCCAGGTTCCATAAGCATCTTTTTTAGACGCGATGTAAGTCAGAGCCTTACGCGCGGTTCCCGATGCCTCGTCCGCCCGGAGCAACGCCTGCACAGCGAGGCCAGTCGTCTCCACGACGGCGCTCGGTCCGGTGGCATAGACGCTCGTCTCCTCCGCGCTCCACCAAACCTGGTCGTCTTTCTCCGTGCGCGCATCGAGCAGCATCTGAATCCCCTGCCGTGTAAATTCGCGGTCGTCCTTGTAGTCGGCGGCAAAATTGGCGATGACGGCAAGAGTGTAGGTATCCGCCTTGGCGGTCATGTGTTTTTCGACAAACTGTTTCGCTTTTTCAACCGCCGGCCCCTCGTAGCCGGTGTCTCTGAGCGCCCAGGCCAGGTAGGCAGTAATTCGCAGCACGTCGGAGTTATAGCGATTGGTTGCGCCCTCGTTAATAAATTGCGTGTCCGGCTTCCAACTCCCGTCTTCGAGTCGCTGGCTCGCCAGCCACTGCTGGGTTCGCGAAATGAGCTTCGGATCCACGTCGTGGACCTTCGACATGTCATAGAACTCCATCAGGCCGTAAGCGGTTAAGATCTTGTTGGCGGGTGCGCTTCCGAACCACGAGAATCCGCCTCCCGGCACTTCGAATGTGAGCAAGCGCTGGTAACCATTTGCAATAAATCCTTCCGCCTTCGCATGCACCTCCGGCGTCAGCTTTTTCGAGCGCTTCATGTAATCAAGCGCCAGCACATTTGGATAAGTGCTCGACGAGGTCTGTTCGAAACACCCGCCCGGCATGCGCAGGATGGCGTCCATCCCTTCGACAACCTGGCTCATTGGGCCAGGATAAAGCCGCACAAAAATCTTGCTGGCTTCAGCAATCGAGGCCGCTGGAAATGCCAGTTCGTGTTGCACCGTATTTTCCAGGCGGCCGTTAAAGACGAGGCTTTGCTCACGCCCGTTGGGAATAACTTCAATCTCCCGGACCACGATGTCGGCGCGATCGTTGTTCCCGCGATCAGTTCCGCCTTGCATGCGCGCCGCGAGCGTGAGTTTGAACTTCCCGATGCGCCGCGCTTCGAGCGTGAACTGCGAGCTGCCAACCCGGGCCGCATCCACCGCGACAGATTTTTCACCCGAGTCGTCGACCAGCGAAAACCAATCGTCGGATTGAAGTTTCAAATTCACATCGCCGCGAGAACCCGAATAGTTGTAAATAGCCACCGGAATCGAGACGCGGTCGTCCTGCGTGAGCGTGACTGGCAGGTCGAGATCGACAAAGAAATCCTGAAAGACCTTCAGGCTCGAGGTTGACGTGCCGAGCGCTCCCTGTTGCGTCGAGGCAATCATCGCCATGCGCCACGTTGTAATGGAGTCAGCCATCGGAATCACGATGCTGGCGCGTCCGTCCTTGTCAGTGATGATTTCGGGGTTGATGTAGAGCGCCTCGGGGAAATAGGAGCGCACATGCGCAGCGGGCGGTCCGGTTTTCTCCTTGTCGAGAACGGCGCTGTTGCGGTCTTTCTTCAAAGCCGCAAATTGTTCAAGCCGGTCAAAGTTGCGCCCATTGACTGGAAGATTTGCGGCCCGCTGGCCGTCAATCAAACCGCCAATCACGCCTCCAGCTCCGCCGCCGGGCACACCCGCAACCTGCGCATTCATGGTTTGAACCTGCATCGCCCCCGTACTGACCTCAATCGCCTCATTGACTGAACCTACCGATAACACTGCGGAGAGCACGGCCCTGTCCCGCGCATCAAGCGTAAGCGCCTCCGCAGCCGTTTTGAATCCCTGCTGCGTCACTTGAATGACGTAATCACCCTTGGGCAAGCCAGAAAAGCTGAATCGGCCAGAAGCGTCGGCTGTCGCGGGACGGATCTTCCCGCTGGCAACGTTGCGCAACTCGACATCGGCTCCAGCCACAACGGCGCCCGTTTGGTCCGTGACGGTTCCCACGATCTCCGCCCGGCCATTCTGCGGGCCTCGCTCATGTTCGATGTTGACGTTAATGCTGGTTGACTCTGGACTGGGCGGGCCCGCAATCCACTTGCGCTGAAACAACAAAAGAGCTTGCAGATCGTCGTACGTGTTCAATTGGCCGTCTGGGCCAGCGCTCCGCATCACGTAATATTTCTTCGACCCGGCCCAGCGCGCCCGTTCAAATGTGAGACTGTGGCCCCACGGATCACGAAATTCAGCATCGCCAGACTGAGCCAGCTTCCCATAAACGTCCGTCGGATCGCCCGCCTTTGGATCGCTCTCGTAAGCCGCGCTCAGCTCTTTCGCTAACAGGTTGGCCTGCATTTGAAACTGTTGCTGGTAGCGTTGCCAATAATCGTTGTACTTCGTCATCGGCACATCCTTGCCGAATTTCGTCTCAAACTTGTTTGGAGTGACGATCTCGGTCGCCGAGAACAGCGCCCGCGCCGCCCGGTCTCGCTGTTCGGCCTGCGACTTCTCAGCCGGCTCCACAATCTCAGGCATGCCGATCGAGTGGATCTCATACCGGGGCTTCATGACCTCCTGTTCCAGATAAAAGAAGACCTTGGCAAAGCCCGGCTGCTTTTCCGCCAGGGCAAACACGGCCTCATCCACCACCTGCAATCCAAGCGCAGCATGGACGCCCTCGCCATGCGAGTTGGTCACGCGAAACTTGATCCGCGCGTCGCCCCCAGGTTTGTAAACGGCTGCATCCGCAACCGTCTCAATTTTTAGTTCATTAGCAGGCTGCACAAAAAGCAACCGGTGATCGCCGACCGGAAGCGCGTCTCGACCGAAGAGATACGCGCTGACGTCCACCGTTCCCGCCATCTCGGGCGTAGCCGTTAGCGTAAGCTCCGCCTCGCCATTTTCAAGATCGAGGTCGCGCGTGAGGACTGTCTGGCCTTCTTTCACGATGTCGATGTAAGCGGCCCCGCGCGCCTTGGTGGAAAATACTTTCAGTTGAATACGCTCGCCCGCGCGATAAACCGCTTGTTCCGTGCGCAGCAGAATCTGGTCTTCGCCGTCGCGGGCATGCAAGTCGACTTTGCTCGAGGCGTGATTTCCCTCCTGATCAGTAGCCTCAATCTCCAGAGTGTCGCAACACGTCACCGGCAGGATGCGATGAATCTTGAGGCGAGCAATCCCAACTCCTCCTTCATCGGTGCTCAAGCGTTGTTCGGAATATCCAACGGGGCGCACAATTACGTCCGCCTTCGCCGGAGTTCCATCTGGGTACGAAGTCAGAATGAACACCTCGTTCTCAAGATTTGGCACCAGCGTGCCGCCCTCGGGAATCGCCGTGATCAGCAGCGGCGAATCACTCACCGTGATCGGCTGGCCGCGAGTCTCCGAATGCCCGGCCGAGTCTTTCACCGTCGCCTCAATCAACACCCGAGCCGCACCGTGGTTAAGCGGCCGCCCGGCAAAGTATTTCGGCAATGTGAGGTCGAAATGATAGGAGCCGTCGGAATCAGTCTTACCAGTGGCCGACGCGACCTCAAACATCGAGACATCCATCGCCGACGCTTTCATGCTGAGTTCAGCCTTGTCCACCGGCTTTCCAAAAAAGTAGTTAGCGCGCACCGTACCCGTAACATGATCGCCCGGTTGATAACCGCGTTTCTGCTTCTTGCCCGTCTTTGAATGTGAGTCGGCGTCCGCTAATTCAACGGCTACCTTGAATTTCGGCAGAACATAGCGCTCCACGTTAAGCGCGATTTCAGCCGTGTTGGTCGGCGCATCGGCATCCCCCATCAACGCGCGTAGATGATACGTCCCCATGTTGACCTCATCGGCCAAACCAAATTCAGCAGACGCCACTCCGAACTCGTCGGTCGCAGTCGCTGCCTTGAAGACTTTGTTACCGCGGGAATCTTCGACCTCGAACGTGAGCGCGCGCTTCGCCGCTGCCTGATGCCCCGAGCGGTCAAGCGCGAGCGCCCGCACATGAATGGTCTGCCCCGGCTGGTAGAGTGGCTTCTCCGAAGTAAGCAGAATAGAAACCTTGTCCTCCAGGCGGACGTCCTGTGTGAATTCCGTCGACCCGATCGGCGTATCGGCAACATAACGCAGCCTGTAACTCCCAATCACACCGGCAGGAAAGCGAAACTGCGCTTCCGTAGTTCCATTCCGATTCAAACGGCCCGAGAAAAGGACGCGCGGTTTGGCATCCCCCGGTTTGTCGTCCGCGTCCAGCAATTCGATCTCAACCGAAGCGCGTCCGGATATCGCCTCATCCTTGGTATCCGTGACAATCACGCGCACGGCCGCCTGCCCTCCGGCGACATATGACTCTTGCCCCAAAATATGAAGCACCGGCCGGCTCAGAATCTGGGAGATCGATTCCGTCCCTTCGAGATCGGCCTGCTTCGCGTCGTCATATTCGAAACGGTAGCGAACTCGATGCCACACCAGATCGTCAATGGCCACAGGCTTTTCCAGTCCTACTACGCTCTGCAACTGCCCGTTTCGGGCGGTGATTCTTACTTGCTGCTCGGTGTGCCCGATC